>OGQK01001675.1_pt1 | contig 10941 bp, 7 predicted proteins | sample 1553221 | NCBI WGS metagenome assembly OGQK01 (sample SAMEA2579996, study PRJEB22360) | human gut metagenome | biome: human gut; feature: human-associated habitat; material: faeces | place: Denmark | collected 2008/2010 | reverse complement strand
TTAGACTGGTCGTGCATCTGTGGGTCCCGTGGGTAACGACAACTGCCAAGGCCGTCGTTTCCTTTACCTGCCTTCTGCATGGGGCATTTGGAACGGATATTTCTCCAGCATGCAAGATTACCAAGGTTATAACTTCGGTACCACGAACAATACTTTTTTGAACGTGGCACGTGAGATGTCTTCTTCTTCACCTGATGTAACTTGGGAAACCGCAGTAAAGTATAACATAGGTTTCGATGCGAAGTTCTGTAAAGACAAAATCGGCTTGAATGTTGACCTGTTTAAGGAGAACCGTAAGGACATCCTGATTTCTAACGTGAATATGATTCAGTCACCTACAGCTGTCCGTCCTTCTTACATCAACTATGGTCGCGTAAAAAACCACGGTTACGAGGTGACTTTGTCCTACTCCGACAAGATTGGCGAGGACTTTTCTTTCACTATCTCTCCCTCAGTATCTTATGCCAAGAATAAGGTTCTTGAATATTCTGAGTTGAAGCGTAAAGACAAGTTGGTGAAAGCCGATAGTTATATGGGTCGTAAATTAGGTTTGACCGAAGACCGAGTGGTTTCTCCGGACTGGACCTATTCAACCGGTCATGCCATTGGTGCCCGTCGTGGATATGTTTTCTTCGGCCTTTACGAGGAAGGTGTAACTGAAGAGGCTTACCGCAACGCTTATGGAACGGATATTCCTCAGCAGCTGGTTCCTGATTTGAAGAACGGTGATGCTGTTTATGTTGACTTGGACGGTGACGGTTTGATTTTGGAAGAGTACGACCAGATTTACTCTGAAATTACGGATAACCCCAAATATGTATTCTCTTTGAACTTCGATTTCCGTTATAAGAATTTCGACTTTACTATGTTGTGGACGGGAGCTGACCAGGTGAACCGTATCCTACAAGGTCCTTACCGTAATCCCTTCGGTGAATCTCATCGTTCCGCTTTGATGCAGTGGGTGTATGATAACTCTTGGTCAGAGGATAACCCCAGTGGACATCTGCCACGTCTTACCTTTACCAATGAGAAGCAGAACCGTGCTAACTCCGACCTTTGGTATCAGGATGCCCGTTATATCCGTCTGAAGAACTTGGAGATTGGCTATACGCTGAGAAACAAGTCTTGGTTGCCGAAAACCACGAATATGCGTTTCTACCTAAACGGTACCAATTTGCTGACCTTCACTCCGTTTGATGCCAACGACCCTGAAAATACAGGTGGTGGTTCTGGATTTAGATACCCGCTGATGCGTGTTGTTAATTTAGGCTTGAAAGTTAACTTCTAAATAATTGTATATGAAAAAAAGAAATTCAATAAAATCCATACTGCTGCTGACGATCATCTCTTTCGTGGGTGTAGCTTGTGTGGACGAGATTAAGTTCGGAAATGCGTTTCTGGAGAAGGCTCCGGGAGAAGACGTGAACGAAGATGTTATTTTCTCCAAGAAGGTATATACCGATTATTTGTTATGGCAGTGCTACGAGGGACTTTTTACTCCGTTTAAGAATTGTTATGCAGGTAATGGACAATTTGAAACCTTGTCCGATATCATGCACTCTGAAGAGGGATGGGACTCTATGGGGCGTTTCCATTATACAGGTGTTTTGTCTGCCTCTAACGCTAACCCGGGCTGGTTGGTTGCCCGTGCGGCTTACATTACATCGGGGGGGATGGAGAATATGAGTAATACAGCTTTTCGTTGCATTTGGACCGGCATACGCGACTGTTGCTTGCTGTTGGATAATGTCGACCGCGTGCCCGATATGACCGATGCGGAAAAGGCACGTTACAAAGCCGAGGCGAAAGTGATTATGGCAAGTAAATACTTTGACGGTATTCACAATTTTGGTGGTCTGCCTATCGTTGATCATGCACTCGCCGCAGACGAGGTCTTGGAGAAACCGCGCTCTACCATTGAGGAAACCGTAACATTTGTTGTTCGTTTTGCTGGATGAAGCCATTGCCGAACCTGAATTGCCGTGGAACATTCCCACTTCAGAATTGGCTACTTGGGCAGGACGTGTTACCAAAGCTTCGGCATTGGGTATTAAGGCAAAATTGTTGAACTATGTGGCAAGTCCCATCTTCAATAGCGATACTCCGTATTGTGTTGAAGAGCCCCAGGAGGCTGTTAACGCCCTTCAGGTGTGGTATGGTAATTACGACGTGAAGCGTTGGGAAGCTGTGGTAGATGCGTGTGAAGAGTTCTTCCGGATGAACTCCGCCAACGGCAACTATTACCAGTTGGAAGAGGCAACTACTCCCGATGAAGCTGGCTATCGTGCTGCTTTCCGCAAGGCATACCGTGCCCGTGGTAACAGAGAGTCTCTGCTTGAAGTACATGACCGTGTATATATGTTGGAGTGGGATAACCAGCCTGGCGGTTTCTGGCATGATGGTGGTATCGCTCCTACCTTGGAGTGGATGGAAATGTTCCCGTGGGCTGATGGTAAGAACTACGATGGACAGAAATATTACAATCAAAGACCCGCGCAGAAGGATATCTTCGAAAAACGTGACCCCCGTTTGTATGAATCTATCGTCGTACAAAAGCGTGACTATAAACATCAGATTTATGGTGAGGATAACCCCATACAGTTGTGGGAAGGTGGTGAGTTCTTGACTTCCGGTGGAAGATATAATTGTAAGCCTTGGGGATTACCTACTTATAAATTTGTATTGGATTTGGGTGATGCTATTCAAGGTGGTAAAGGTACTATTGATAAAGAGCCTTTCCAAACCTCTTATATTCGTTTGGCCGAGCTCTATCTGATTTACGCTGAGGCATTGGCAGAGACTGGTAACAACGTAAAGGCATTGGAGCAAATCAACAAGGTAAGAGCCCGTGTAGGTTTAGGTAAACTCGAAGTAATGAACCCCGAATTGAGCTTGACTACCAATAAGGAGAACTTAATAAAAGAAATCATGCGTGAACGTGCTTGTGAATTAGGATTTGAGTATGAAACCCGTTTACACGACATGAATCGTCGTGTCATGGAAAAAGACTTTAAGAAACATCTGCATGGAATCCACATCTATCGTTTGGATGATGATAATGATTTGGTATTGGAGAAATGGACGAAAGATAGCGGCGATCCTTTCCCGACTAAATTCTTATATGTGCCATATGACCTGAATGAAGGAGATGCTACAGCTGTAGGTTATACTATAATAAAAGATGGAAAGGAGTCAAAGATAGAATCACCTACGGGAATGACTGCAAACCCACGTTTTGTTTGGGAACACCCCGAACGCTGGTCCAATAAGTGGTTGCTCGTTCCGCTGCCACCTGATGAAATTAATAAGAACTATGGTTTGACACAAAACCCGGGATGGTATTAAAATCTTAATTCTAAAATAGCAAACAATGAATAGAAAACATAAAACACTAAAGTGGGGCATAGCTTTGGTATCGTCTATGCTCACTTTAAACTTGTCGGCGCAAAGTTCGCTTATAGACTACCAGTCCGATAAGGTTGATTTAGGAATGGGTGTTGAGCAGAGTCAGATGTTGACTACCGCTTCCGTGGAGGTGGTTAGTGGTGATGAGTTGCAAAAAACGGCAGCTATTTCTTTGAAAGAGGCTCTTTATGGAAAATTGTTGGGACTTACGGTGTTGCGTCCAGGCGGAACGGTCAGTGACTACAGCTCCGGAGCAGTATTCAACATTCGTGGTCAGCAGACTACGACGGAGAATGGTGTATTGGTGCTGGTAGACGGCATCGAGCGTTCTATCGAATATTTGACCGTTGACGAGGTAGAATCGGTTACGGTATTGAAGGATGCTGCCGCTGTGGCTCTTTTAGGCTATCAGGGCGTGAACGGTGCTATCTTGGTGAAGACCAAGCGTGGTGTGGAGGGACGTCAGATTTCTGTATCTTACGATCATAAGTTCACGTTCAATCCAAAAGTGGCTAATTTTGTAGATGCTCCTACCTACGCTAATGCTTTGAACCAGGCGCGTGTCAACGACGGTTTGGCACCGATGTACAACGATTATGAGTTGCAGGCTTTTGCTGACGGTACTCATCCCTACTACTATCCGAACGTTGACTGGAAGAAAGAGGTATTCAAAAACTACGGTTCGGAAGACCAATTCAACCTATCCATGAAGGGCGGTAACCAGAAGTTGAAATATTTCTCTATGTTGGATTATACTGATAGCCGTGGTTTGTTGGATAAAACAGATCAAGAGCAATACTCTTCACAGATGAGATTCTCTAAAGCCAATATCCGTACCAACTTGGACGTGCAGTTTACTCCGACAACCAAGTTCGTCTTGAATGCGGTGGGTAGTTTCGTAGAGACCAAACGTCCTTACGGTGTGACCGAAAACGGTTTGACCGACCTGCTTTATCGTACTCCGGCTTCCGCATTTCCGGTAATGAACGACCCGGAAGGTAAATTGGCAGGAATTTGGGGTGGTAACACTACCTATGGCGCTAACAACGTGGTCGCACAGGTTCGGGCTTCCGGCTTTACGAAGAGTCACTCCCGTTCTTTCCAAGGTGACTTCTCGCTTATTCAGAACCTGGACTTCATCACGAAGGGACTGAGTGTGTCGGCACGTTTGGGTTACAATAACTTCTCTCAGATTTATGAGACCAACGCGTTGGGTTTTATGTATGGTTACGAGCGTTATCGCTTCGACGAGGCCGGGCATCCGACCGAGCTGATAAACTACTCTGCCGGTGACAAAACCAACAACTTGACCTTCGATCATTGGACCAACCAGCACAACCGTTCTTCTTTCTTGGAAGTTTCGACTGACTATCATACTTCGTTCCGTGACGATGATAATTTCTCTGCCTCATTGATATGGCACCAAAAGAACTCCACCTATAACGACCAGTATATGACTTTCAACCGGATGAATGTAATGGCTTACCGGCACTACGATTTGCAGCAGAAGTATGTAGCCGACTTGGTATTGGCGATGAATGGTTCTAACCGCTCCTATCCGGAGAAGTGGTCGTTTTCTCCAACTTTGTCTTTGGGTTATGTATTTGCCAACAAGGAGGACAACCGAATATTAAACTTCGGTAAACTGCGTTTCTCAGCCGGTATTCAGCACACCGACTATGTGCCTATTCAGGGATTGTGGCTAGAGAACTACAATGGAAGTGCAGGTAGTTATCTGACAGGCCTAGGTGACGGTTCATGGCAGTGGGGTACGTTTCTCGGTTACCAGCCTACCAAACGCTTTAACTTGGAAACGGCCTATAAATTCAATTGGGGGGCTGACCTGCGCTTGTTCAAACAGGTGGATGTGAACTTTGATGTTTATTATCAATTGCGTGACGATATCCTATTGTCGGGTGACGGTTTGAATTCAGCTGTATTCGGTAGGCCTTCCGCTTACGTAAACTGGGGACGCGTAGCTAGCTACGGTGTTGAACTGGGTGTGAATTGGGTTAAGCAGATGAACAAAGATCTCTCTTTTAACTTGGGTTCTAATCTGACTTGGGGACGTAATAAGCAGAAACGTAATATTGAGAACGTGGCTTATGACTATTTGTCAGCTATCGGTGGACGTGTAAGCCAGGCGTGGGGGCTGGAAGTAGTCGGTTTTTTCAAGGATGAAGCAGATATCACCGCTTCACCGCAACAGAACTTCGATAATTGCCGTCCGGGTGACTTCAAGTATAAGGATCAGAACGGCGATAACGTCATCGATGAAAACGACGTGGTGAAAATGGGTTACGACACCAGCGTGCCGGAACTGAACTTTTCATTGAATCTGGGCTTCCGCTACAAGAACTTTGGTATGAACGCCATGTTTCAGGGTGCAGGTATGTATACCGCATACTTAGGTACGGTGGGTGTATGGACTCCGATTATCGACGGTGCCAACCTTTCTAAAGAGTATTATAACAACTGCTGGGATAGAAGTGAGACCCCGGTTTATCCGCGTCTGACTTCACGCACCAACCTTAACAACTACCGTGGTAACGATGTTTGGTACAAAAATGTGAACTTCTTTAAACTGAGAAACTGCGAGGTATATTACATGTTGCCCGAAAATTGGATTTCTAAAGTGAAGATGTCACAGTGCAAAGTGTTTGTCAAAGGAGAGAACCTGATGACCTTGTCTAACCTGAAGGCGATGGATCCCGAGAACATCGGTACCAATTTTCCGACTTTGATGGGAGTTAACTTAGGAGTTTCTGTAAAGTTTTAACGGATAAAGAAAAAACAGATATGAATCGAATTAAAAATATATTTTGTGCAGTAATACTCTCCGCATTTACAGTGAGCTGTGTCAATTTGGACTATACTGAGGTGACTACAGCCGATGAGGAGTGGATATATAAAAGCCCTATGTATGGTATCCAGAAATTGGTGTACAACATTTATGCACGTGTACCCAATGGTTTTGAGAAAAACTACGAGGGCGGTAGAGGGGCTACGCTGGCGGCTGCCACCGATGAGGCAGAGTGCGCATTGTCTTACTCTTCAGTTCACCGTTTCTACAACGGTGGATGGAATCCTAACAATCCCTTCTCATTTACGTGGAGCAATTCGTATGCGGCTATCGCCGAAGCGAACACCTTCCATGAGAAGCGCGATAAAATCAATTTGGACGAGTATAAGAACAACCTGGACTTCGAAGCTATGAAAAAGAAGTTCGAGCTGTTTGAGTATGAGGTCCGTTTCTTGCGTGCTTATTTCTATTTTGAACTGGTCCGTGCCTACGGTGACGTGCCTTTCACGCTGAAAACGTTAACAGTGGAAGAAGCGAATAGAATCGAACGTACTTCAGCCATTGCCATCATGGATTGGATTGCAGAAGAGTTGGATGCCATCGTTGAATATTTGCCTATCTCTTTCGCCGATGAGTTGAGCCCGGAAACAGGTCGTGCAAACCGTATGATGTGTTTGGCGCTGAAAGCCCGTACATTGCTTTATAAGGCTTCTCCGTTGTTTAACAATGAGAATAATAAAGAGTGGTGGCTGGATGCCGTCAGAGCTAATGGTGAGGTTTTGCTCCGTGCGCAAGAGTGGGGCATTGGTTTGGACAGGTACTCTAAGATTTGGGGACCTCGCAACGGTGACGGCATCGAGATGATTTGGGCTATTAAGCGTGGTACCAGCAACTATTGGGAATCGTACAACTACCCCATCGGCGTGGAGAACGCCAACGGCGGTATGTGTCCTACCCAAACTTTGGTCGACAACTATGAGTATAACGATGGCAGCAACCAGACCTTTGGCGAGCGTCATTCCAACACAGTGATTAACCTCACACAAGAAGACCCCTACGTTGGTTTGGATCCCCGCTTTTTTATGACGGTAGTGAAGAACGGTGATATTTGGCCGAATTACAATCCTAATCCTATCGAGACCTTTATAGGTGGATTGAACGCTGCGCCGATTCATAACTCCACTCCGACAGGCTACTACCTACGGAAGTATTGCGATCCCAACGTGAGTCTGGCAACGAACAACCCCACCACTTCTCCTCATGCTTGGGTAGTGATGCGTTTGGGTGAGTTTTACCTGAACTATGCGGAGGCAATGTTCCAATACTATGGCGATGCTGAAGCAAAGGGCGAAGGCGGCTTCTCTGCTAATGATGCTATCAACCTGTTGCGCGATCGTGCCGATGTGATGATGCCTCACTGGAACGGAACTCCTGCCAACTGGTTCGAACGCTACAAACGCGAGCGTATGGTGGAGATGGCATTTGAGGACCAACGCTTTTGGGACGTACGTCGTTGGAAGTGTGGCTCGGAACTGAGTGAAATCTCCATTGCCGAATTGCAGAAGAACGCTTCAGGTGACATTATCCTGACACGCAAGCAGGAGCAAAGACGTTGGGAAGATAAGTATTATCTCTTTCCGATTCCTTTTAGTGAGTATAACAAGAACAAGTATTTGGGACAGAACCCGGGTTGGAACTAATAAAAATAAAGCATAGATTATGAAGCAGATTATAAGTAAATTGGCTATTCTCTTTTTGGCATTGGTATCCTGTTGTGCTTGCTCGAATGACGACGAAGAGCAGAATGCGAGATTGTCTGTGGTGGACTTCTATCCCTCAATCGTGATGGAAGGGATTAATCTGACTGTGGTTGGTACAGACGTAAAATCGGTAAAAGAGGTGGTTTTTCCCAGTGGCGTTATAGCTACCGATATTACCGTAAAAGATGAATATTCGTTTGAAGTTACTGTACCCGCCGGAGTATCGGAAGAAGCAGCACCCTTGATTGTGAGAGGAGAGGGCGAGGAAGTTTCCAGCCGTCAAACCATACGTCGCGCCAAACCGGCGTTTAATTCTTTTCTGTTCACCGACAAGAAAGGTGCTGCCATCAATACTAAGATGTCGATTTTAGGTAAAGATCTATTGTTTGTCGATGCCGTAGCTTTTATGGTTAATGGAGAAAAGCGTATGGTAGATAACAAGCATTTGCTACGTAAATCGAACGATGATATTAAATTTATAATTCCTGACAATTTCGAGAAAGGAGATGTAGTGTCACTACAGCTCATTTTCAAGAATGGTGAGACAATGGACTTGGATGAAAAAATTGACATCGTGATACCTTGGCAAAATCCGTTCGCATTGTGCGACCCGATTACGGATGAAACTTTCATGATTACTGATTTCGAACATGAAGACCCAGCAAACGGCGTAAGTGATATAAAGGCAAGCGGATTTGTGGCTGTTCATGAGGAACAATCAGAGGATGATTTCTTTTGGAACAATACCTATATTTATACGGCAGAAGATACAGGCAGTGGCGATTTATTTATTTGTCATGTGCATGGAAACCGTCCTGATGGTGATTTAAAAATGAATGAGTATGAGATTAAGCTTGACGTGAGAATTGACGAAGGTACGTTTGGTGCTTCTTTATGGGCTGGTCACTTCGATTTGGGATGGACATGGTGTTGGATTGGTAACTTCTTCCCCGAATCAACCGACGGGAAATGGATAACCGTTAAGTGCAAAGTCAAAGACTTAGGTATAGGTGGAGATTTTGATACTGGACATCCTATGGGACAGTGGGCATTAAGTGGTCTGATTGGTCCTTCTCTTCCAGCCGGAATCAGCCTTGACAACTTCCGTATGGATCCGCTTCCTGAGGATTAATCGTTGCAACATTTATTCATGTCGAATCTGTAAAAAAGAAGAGAATATGAAATAATGATTATAAAGTGGCAACAGAGGTGAATATCTTTTATCTCTGTTGCTGTTTTTAACGTTTTGTTATTAAAATAATCAATAGAGATAGACCAAAGAATATGAAAAGAATCATTTTAACTCTTATCTGTTGCCTCTCTATATGGGGAGTATCGGCACAAAATAAATCGTTCGACGGACTGGACGTGCACATGGGCAATCTGTTCCGGCTGTCTGATGCCAAGACCCGCTCCATCTGTCCCGAAAATTTTACTGGTGAGAAAGGTAAAGGCGGTATGGCTCAAGTCTGTGACCGCGGGAAAACGGAACATTGCCAATGCGGCATATGCGGCAAGAGACCTTGGTGAAGGCTGGAAAGTGAATCCGTATATTATCATAAATCCCAAAGAGACCATCACCATTGCTGAAATGGAAGGACCGGGTGCCATTCAGCACATCTGGATGACTCCTACCGGAAACTGGCGCTTCTCCATCATCCGCATTTATTGGGACGATGAAAAGGAACCTTCTGTGGAATGTCCTGTCGGTGATTTCTTTTGTATGGGCTGGGGAATATATGCTCCACTTTCTTCTTTGGCAGTCTGTATCAATCCCGGCAGTGCTTTCAACTGCTATTGGACAATGCCTTTCAGAAAGAAATGTAAGATTACAATTGAGAATATAGATGAAGAGAAAGCAATGAATTTATATTATCAGGTTGATTATACATTGACGGATGTACCTGAAGATGCGGCCTATTTCCATGCTCAATGGAGAAGAACGAATCCCAATCATACATCAGACTATACAATTGTTGACAACATTAAGGGAAAAGGACACTTTGTCGGTACTTACCTTGCATGGGGGGTAAACAACAATGGATGGTGGGGAGAAGGAGAAATCAAGTTCTTTATGGATGGTGATAAGAAGTTCCCTACAATATGTGGCACGGGTACAGAGGATTATTTCTGTGGCTCGTACAATTTTGACCGGGGAGGTCAATACAAAGAGTTTTGTACTCCTTATGCCGGTCTGCATCAGGTGATCAGACCGGACGGTACTTACAATTCCCAGCAACGTTTCGGATTGTATCGCTGGCATATTACAGATCCTATTCGATTTGAAAAAGATTTGAAAGTTACTATACAGGATTTGGGCTGGCGTGCAGGTGGTCGTTATTTGCCTCAAAAGTCAGATATCGCATCTGTTGCATTTTGGTATCAGGCAGAGCCCCATAATAAGTTCCCGGAAATGGTTTCTTGGGAGGAACTTGAAGTAAATTGAAAAGTGAAATGTTATGAGATATTCAGTTTATATATTTTTACTATTGTTCCTTTTATACGGATGTTCATCGTCGAGTGTCCGTGAGCAATATGGCTTGAAGTTGAAAGAATTTCCCATTGATTGTGACTCATTGATAAAGTCGATAGAGATAGATAGGTTGGGAGATGCAGAGTTCTCATCGGAAGTTACACAAGTGGATGAAAATATACTAAAAATACATATCCGTTTCGACCTTAAGGATACAGTCAAACAGGATGATTGGCAGGTGCGGATAAAGCCGGCTTTCAAACCTGAATTCAACTGGGCACCTCATTTGACTCCTACAGTTAATAATATTATTGACCCAGCATGTTTTTCGTTCGCCTGCGCTTATTGCAACAGACCAACAGCGGGGTATCGTAATCATACCTGATTTGGATATACTGTCTAGGTCTGGTAAAAATAGGTGGTATATGGATATGGATGCGGAGAATAATATCCTTTCGTTGGGTATGTCTGCAAGCAAGGTATCTGACCATGTATTATAT
>OGQK01001671.1_pt1 | contig 10981 bp, 10 predicted proteins | sample 1553221 | NCBI WGS metagenome assembly OGQK01 (sample SAMEA2579996, study PRJEB22360) | human gut metagenome | biome: human gut; feature: human-associated habitat; material: faeces | place: Denmark | collected 2008/2010 | reverse complement strand
ACTCTCTACTCTCTACTCTCTACTCTCTACTCTCTACTCTCTACTCTCTACTCTCTACTCTCTACTCTCAAAAAAAGAACCCCGTCCCCTCACCGGGAACGGAGTCCTGTAAACGTGTCAAACGGAAGAAACCTCTTAATGCTGACGGCGGCGGCGCAGGAGCAGAGCGCCCAATCCCAGCAGGCCAAGAGAGGCCGTGGCGGGTTCGGGAACGGTCGTCCAGGCCACATAGGCGTCCTGCACTTCCCCGGCAGTCATCGCCCCGTTATAAATAGCCAGGCGGGAAACATCCTCATTGGTGGTGCTGTTGCCGGAGCTTCCGGCCCAGCCGCCCAGCGCCAGTTTGGTCAGCTCCTGCTGGGCGATCGTGGAATCACTGGCCTTTCCGGAAGCAACGAGACTGCCGTTCTCATACATCTGGAACACCACGTTGGCGCCGTCCCAGGCCGCCGTAATGGTGATGATGGAAGACGTGGTGGAGGAAGTGACGCCCAGGGAGGCGGTATTCCCCGTGGTGCCCCCGTTATTGCTGCTGCCGTTGAACAGGAACAGGCCGTGGGCGCTCCCATCGGTGCCGGCGGCGAACAAATGTTCGTTTTGGGAGGAAGCCAGCCCCAGCAGGTTCTTATTGGCGGTGGCGCCCTTCACTTCCAGGGAAATGGTAAGGCCATTGTAAAGGCTCAGTCCCGCGGAAGACAAATCCACGGAGGGGCGGTTCGCCAGAGTGCCGTTGGCCGTCACATTCAAAACGCCGCCGGCATTCACGGAACTGGAGCCGAAATTGAAAGCCAGGTCTCCCGTGGTGGCTGCACCGTCCGGCGTAAAGCCATCCCATTCAGACACAAGCGTAGCGCCCTGGGCCATCAGGGATGAGGCCACCACACAAGAAATCAAATATAAGGTTTTCTTCATTTAACTGCGTTGGGTTGAAAAAAGGAACGCGAAGCTGCATTCCCCTTCCCGGACTATGGCGAATTTCAAATCCGTGAACAATGGCAAATATTGCAAATCAGACTTTAGCCCATCTCAAGTAATTGCCTTTTAATACTATATATATTCTCTGGTCTTTTTTTGTTTTGCTTTTTCCTGAATGCAGGTAAGCAAGTTATGAAAAAGCAGAAGCTTTAAAGTCGGGAGACGGATTTGAAATCCGTACAGGAACCGCGGTTGGAATCAGCCTTTTACCTTCAACGTACTCCTTCCTTCTCCCATGTTCCCGTTCTTCTATGGGAGCGCCTCTCCGGCTGACTGCCAATCAAGGGAATCCGGAACGGAACAGGGGGCACGCCTTTCCTCCTTCCACCCCTACCCTCCACACTTTTTGGAATGCGACGGCACGGACGCCAGCAAACGGAGAACCGCGCCTGACTACTCATGCCCGGTTCAATGAGGCGGAGGAAAGGGCGGTCTTCCCTTTTTGCGGAAAGGCGGGAAAAAACAGGTATTCGTGTCAGCATTTCAGTTGAGTTATGACACTTCCGTCTGCTGTCTTGTCTGATTGTCTATATGAAACATGTCATGCTTCCCTCCTTGTGCGCCGTCGCCGTCGTGGCCTCCTGCGATCCCGTCCTGGCCCAGCAGCCCGCACCCGTGGTGACGCCTACGCCTCCCTACCTGAACACGGAACGCGGCCTGCGCGTGAAAGCCCTGGAAGGCAGGGAAATAAGCCCCAGCCTGCTGAAAGGCATGCGTCCGGAAGAACAAATCACCAAGAGGACGCCCGGCGTTCCCACCAGGCCCAGCGTTCTTCTCCAGCATGAGGCCAGGCCCTCCGCTCCCGGCATTGAATGGTTTGCGGCCAAGCCGCTCAAGATGATGCCGTATCTGGACAGTTCCTACGTTTTCGGCAACACCTGCGCGGAACCGAACGCCTGGATCCGTGAAGACATGATTTCCACCGGGGCTCAGAAGCTCAAGACCGCCCTGTCCAGATACGGCATCACCTATTCCGCCCAGTTCGGCTTCAACTACACGGGACTGACGGGCGGCGGCCTGAACGGAAAGACGGATTTCCCCTCCTATAACGGCTCCCTGCTGACTAATATCACCATTTTCCGCAACAACTCCACGGGGAGCGGCCTGTATCTGGCCTCCGAGTTCGACTTCGGCAACGGCTTCGATTTCAATGAAGGAAGCAAGGGCCCCGCCACTACGCTGGGTTCCCTCCAGAACCCCACCAGCTCCTTCCAGGGGCCGGACCCCCACCTCAGCAACCTGAGCCTGGCATGGGTGGGAGCGGGCGGCAAGCTCCTGCTGATGGCGGGCCAGCTGGACACCACCAACTACATGGACCACAACGCCTATGCCAACTCCCACAATAATAACCTGACCAACAGCGTGTTCGGCAACAACCCCATGCTGCCCCTGACGGACAACTCCCTGGGCTTCCATTTCGCGTGGCAGCCCACCACCTCCTTTTACGTGATGGGAGCCACCGCCGCCAACAACATGACCCAGAACCACAACCCGTTCAGGAACCTGAACTCGGACAACTGGACGAACGTGCTTGAATTCGGCTACGTGGCGGAGGACTTCTGCGGCATGGGCTCCGGCGTGTACCGCCTGCAACCCTTCTTCACCACCCAGCAACAGTGAAAACGGCGGCGGCGTGGCCGTGACCTTCCAGCAGCAGCTTGGGCGCAGCAGCCATCTGGGCTGGTTTTTCCGCGGGGGCTGGGCCAGTGATGACGCCGCCACGCTGACCGGCGTGCGCTGCGCGGCCACCACGGGGCTGGTGCTCCTCTCCCCCTTCCGCGGAAAAGGCGCCTCCAATGACGGCTACCTGGGCCTGGGATTCCTCTGGCAGCAGGGCGCCAAAAAGAACGGTCCGTACGTGAACAAGAATGAATACGGCATTGAACTGACGTACGTGGCCCAGGTGACGCCCACCATGACGCTCCAGCCCGATATTCAGCTCGTCAAGAACCCCGTCAACGGCCGCAGGGGCCAGACGGCCGTGGTTTTCCAGATCCAGAACGTCTGGTCCTGGTAGGGGCGTCCCCTGAAAATTGGAAAATATTGATCGCATTTCCCGGAAATCCTGTCTAAATGGAAACGTTTTTATTTGGACCACGCACATGAAGCGCACGCAGCAACCTTCCATGCAGGAGGCGGAGCAAGCCTCCCTGAATCATGAAATCTTAACCACATGGCGCCCCGGGGAAACCCTGGGGGAACACATGGAGCGCCGCGGCGTCAGCCGGCGCGAATTCAACAAATGGTGCCTGAAAATGATCGCCCTGATGGGCGTCGCCACCGTAACCGGAGGCGTTTCCAACGCCCAGGAAATAGCGGACAAGATGGCGGCCCTGAAACGCCCGGTGGTCATCTGGCTCCAGCTCCAGGAATGCACCGGGTGCCTGGAAAGCACCATCCGCAGCTATAATGAGGAAATCGGGGACATGGTGCTTTCCGCCGTCTCCATGCCTTATGTGGAACTGCTGATGGCCCCCTCCGGGGAAGCCGCCAACCAGGCCCTGGAAGACGCGATCAAGGAACCCCACATCCTCGTCATCAACGGGTCCGTTCCGCTTAACGACGGCGGGGTGTACTGCACCGTGGCCGGGGATACGGTGGAGCATATGCTGCGCCACTGCGCGGAAAACGCCTCCTACATCCTGGCCGTGGGCTCCTGCGCCTACTTCGGCTCCATCCAGGCCGCCCGGCCCAACCCCACCGGAGCCGTGGGCATACGGGACATCCTGACGGACCGCACGGTCATCAACGTGCCGGGCTGCCCGCCCATCGGGGACGTGATCACCGCCGTCATCATGTACATCCTGACCTTTGACCGCGCTCCGGAATGCGACCTGGAGACGCGTCCGCTGATGGCGTACGGCACCCGCATCCATAACAACTGCCCGCGCCGCGCCCACTTTGACGCCGGACAGTTCGTCAACGTGTTTGACGACGAGAACGCGCGGGAATGCTTCTGCCTGTACAAGGTGGGCTGCAAGGGGCCGGACACGTTCTCCCCCTGTCCCATCGTCAAGTGGAACGGCGGCGTCAGCTTCCCCATCCAGTCCGGCCACCCGTGCATCGGCTGCACGGAGCTGTACTTCTTTGACCGCATGACCCCCTTCTACAAGACGCTGCCGAATGTGAACGGCTTCGGCGTGGAAGCCTCCGCCAACGTGATCGGGGCCGTGGGCGTGGCCGGCGCAGGCGCGGCGATCGCCGCCCATGCCGTGGGTTCCGCCATCCATTACAAGAAGCAGCACATGAAGGAGGAGGCGAACGTCTCCCTGCCCGCCTTCGGGGACGCTCCCGGCTCGCCCGACAAGGAAACTGAAGAATAAAGGAAGCTTTCACCACCAGATTACCATGAGCAATTACACATCAGCGGACGTTCCGGAATCCAGCCGGGTGGTCATTGACCCGGTGACGCGCATTGAAGGCCACCTGCGGGTGGAAATGGAGGCCGGTGACGGCGTCATCAAGAACGCCTGGACGTCCACCACGCAGTACCGCGGCATTGAAGTGATCGCCTGCAAGCGGGATCCCCGTGACGTATGGGCCTTCGTGGAACGCATCTGCGGCGTCTGCACGGGCACGCACGCCATCGCCGCCCTGGCCGCGGTGGAGGACGCCCTGCAATACCCGGTGCCCGTCCAGGCCCGCCTCATGCGGGACCTGGTCAGCGGCGCCCTGGGCATCCAGGACCACGTCATCCACTTCTACCAGCTCCAGGCCATGGACTGGGTGGACGTGATGTCCGCCCTGAAGGCGGACCCCAAGGAAACCGCCGCCATCGCCAAATCCCTTTCAGACTGGCCCCTGTCCTCCGCCACGTACTTTGCCGGGGTGCAGAAAAAGCTGAAGGACTCCATCGCCCACGGCCAGTACTCCATTTTCACGAACGGGTACTGGGGCCACCCGGCCTACAAACTGCCGCCGGAGGTAAACCTGCTGGGCGTGGCGCACTACCTCCAGGCTCTGGTCTGGCAGCGGGACATGATCAAGATCCACACCATCCTGGGCGGCAAGAACCCGCACCCGAACTTCCTGGTGGGCGGCATGGCCTGCGCCATCAACATGAACAATGACCAGGCCATCAACCAGTTTGCCCTGAGCTACCTGAAACAGCTGGTGCAGACCTGCCACGACTTCATCCACAAGGTGTATTACCCGGACATTGTGGCTATCGCCGGATTTTACAAGGATTATGCCCACATCGGCGCGTCCAACCCCAACTTCTTCTGCACCGGGGACCCGTCTGAAATCAACACCGGCGCTCCCGCCGGCAAGGGGATGATCAAGCCCGGCGTGCTGCTGAACGGGGACTATAAAAACGTGCTCCCCTTTGACCAGGACAAGATCAAGGAATTCGTCACCAGCGCCTGGTACAAGTACACGGAAGGACGGGACGCGGGCCTGGCCCCGTACGACGGGGAGACGAACGCGGACTACAACGGCCCCAGGCCGCCCTACAAGTGGCTCTCCGACCATCCGCAGTATACCTGGGTGAAAGCCCCGCGCTACGACGGCCACGCGATGGCCGTGGGCCCGAACGCCCGCATGATGATCGGCTACGCCCAGGGCGTGCCCGCCATCGTGGAGCGGGTGGACGCCGCCTGCGACAAGCTGGGCCTGCCGCGCGACAACGCCTTCCTGAACTCCACGCTGGGCCGCGTGTACGGCCGCTCCCTGGACGCCCTGATCAACGTGGACATGATGGTGAACCAGCTCCAGGAGATGACAGACCGCATCAAGAACGGGGAAACCGCCACCTTCAACCCTGAAAAATGGGAGCCGGAAACCTGGCCCTCCTCCTGCAAGGGCGTGGGCTGGGTGGAGGCCCCCCGCGGCAGCCTGAGCCACTGGGTACGGATTGAAAACGGCCAGACGGTGAACTACCAGGCCGTGGTGCCCAGCACCTGGAACAGCTCCGGCCGCGACGCGGAGGGGCAGATGGGGCCGTATGAATATTCCCTGGCCCATACCGGAAAGCATCCGCTGGTGGACCCCACCCGCCCGGTGGAACCCCTGCGCACCGTTCACAGCTATGACCCGTGCCAATCCTGCGCCGTCCATTTGTTTGACGAGGAAGGGGAGGCCATTCTGACCAGACAGGACCCGTGAAAACGACGCTTATCGACAAAGACCTCACCCTGGCGGTGGAGGACGCCATTCCGGCCAGCCCGGTTTACACGCCGGAGGAAATCCTGGCCCTGGCCGTCTGTGCCTCTCCCAACGGGAGCCGTGACCCGGGGGACCTGGCGCTGCTCCACGCCGCGCGGGAACGGGGCGTGGCCCTTCCGTACGCCCAGCAGGAGAACTCCTGGGAGGCCCCCTCCCGGGAAAGGCCGTACAGCACGGTCCTGCTGAAAGCCGCGGACAAGGCGGACGCGGCCCCCTTCATGGTGGCCCGCGGCAGCCTGAAGGCCCTGGAAAAGCTCTGTGAAGTCAGCCACCTGGAAAAAGAGCGCATGAACAAGGCCTTTGAGGAATACTCCCCCTCCGGCTTTGAACCCGTGGCCGTGGCCGTCCACCGTCCCGGCGCGCCGTGGCGCCTGCTGGGCGTGGTGCCCATGCACGCCATGAGGGACGTACGCCGCCTTTCCATGGCCAAGGCCAACTTCCGCTACTTCCATGTCTGGGACTGGCCGCTGCGCGTGCTGCACTGGACCTGGGTCTTCTGCATCATCGGGCTGGCCTCCACCGGCATCTGCATTGCGGAAGGGTGGTTCCTGAAAATGGGGGACCTGCACGGGGCCTTCCAGTTCGGCACGCTCCGCTTCGTGCACTACGCGCTGGGGTGGACGCTGGTGGTGGTGATGATGCTGCGCTTCTCCTGCTTCTTCATGGCCTCCAACAAGTACCAGAGTTTCCGGGCCCTCTTCCCCGTCTCCAGGCAGCAGTGGAAGGACCTCTTCACCACGGCGGTGGACTACGTGTTCGCCCGCAGCTATGACGGCCCCCGCTACATCGGCCACAATCCTTTACAGCAGTGGACGTACACGGGCGTTTACGTCCTGTTCACCACCATGGTGGTGACCGGGCTGGCCCTGTACGCGCTGTATGAGCCGCGCCACTGGTTCTACCACTGGTTCATGCCCCTGAACGACCTGATAGGGGTTCCGTACGTGCGCCTGGTGCACCTGATCGGCATGTGGTGCTTCATCATCTTCGCCATGATTCACGTGTACCTTTCCATCCTCTCCGGGAACGTGGACCGGGACGGCACCATCTCCTCCATGTTCAGCGGAGGGCGCTGGCTGCGCAAGGGCGTCAAATTCCGGGATGAATAACCCGCTCCCGCCATGGAACTGGAAAAATACACGGAAGAACTGCGCGGGTGCCCCGTGAAGGGAAACGCCTATCCCGTGCTCGTGCTGGGCGTGGGCAACCCGCTCATGGGGGATGACGGCATAGGCGTGGAACTGGCCCACCGCCTCCAGGAACGGGACTACGGCCCGCTGGTCCACGTGGAGGAGGGGGGAACGCTGGGCATGACTCTGCTGCCCCTGCTGGAAGACGCGGATACGGTCATCCTGCTGGACGCCGTCAGGACGGGGGCCCCCCCGGGAACCGTCGTAACACGGGAAAAGGAGGAGCTTCCGTGCCACTTCTCCCACGTCATTTCCCCGCATGAAATAGGCATGAAGGAAGTGCTGGGCGCGGCCCAGCTGTGCGGCACCCTGCCGCGCATCATCACGCTGGTGGGGGTGGAGGCGCGGCATACGGAATTCTGCCGCCCCATGTCCGCGGAGGTACGGGAGGCCGTGCCGCAGGCGCTGGACCTGGTGGAAACCCTCATCGCCCGCGCCCTGGAGGAACACCGGGCCCGGAAAGACGCGCATGCATGAAGTAGGCATCATGGAGGGCGCGCTGGACATGGCCCGGCGGCTCATGGAAAAAAACGGGGGAACCCGGCTGATGCGCGTGCACATGACCATCGGCAGCCTGAGCGGCGTGGTGCCGGAGGCCCTGCAATCCGCCTTCCTGGCCCTGAAAGACGCGTATGCCGCGCAGGACGCCGCCTTGGACGTCACATGGGTGGAAGCCCTGTGCCGCTGCGATGCTTGCAGCGCGGACTTTTCCTTCACGGAGCACGGCTACATCTGCCCCGGCTGCGGAGACCCCGCCCTGGCCATCCTCCGCGGGCGGGAACTGGAACTGACCCGGGTGGAATGGGAGTGAACCGCGCTTTTCCCGTCCGGAAGAAAATAAGGTAATTTTACCCGAACATTTTACCCGCCCGGACGGTCTAATACCATTGGCGCGCATCCACCGCGCCTCAAACGTCAAACCAACTATGTAACCATCGTCATGAGCAATATCAACCCATTCATTCTAACAGGGATGATGCCGCTTTCAGCCTCATCCATGAACCGCGTCTCCTACATGTGCCCGGTCACCATCAACAATGACGTGGTGCAGGGCCAGACGGACATTCAGGATTCCCTCACCGTTGATTCCGGCGGCAATCTTTACATCATCAACGCGCCCGTTTACGTGGGAGGCCCCAACCAGCCGGACCACGGGCACCGCACCGCCCACCTGGTCATCCGGAACGGAGGCGCCATGACGCTCCTGGGCAACCTGCCGGACCACATGACCGTTTTTCTGGGCAACAAGGCCAACGGCAGCCTGGAGATCAACGGCGGCCGCCTTCTGATGGGCCAGGGCCGCATTCAGGGTTCCAGGGAGCATGAAGGCAGAATCGCCATGACGGACGGCTGGCTCTTCGCCTCGGAAGTGGACCTGCCCGCCGAGGGCTCGGAACTCGTCATCAAGCACGGCCTGATGCGCATCAAAAAACTCTCCGGCAGCGTATCCACCCACATTTACGGCGGGGTGCTGCACGTGAAGGAGGAAGCCCACGCCAGCCGCATCCATTTGATAGATGACGGCGTGCTGCTTCTGGGCAGCGTTACCAGCCAGCCTTCCGCGGACGTCATGGCCGGAGCGGGCATCAACTTCCGCGGGGACGGCGGCGCGCTGGTCATCCGCGTGCCTCATCCGGAAAACGCGCTGACGCGCACGCGGGAGGCGGAACACGTCTTTGACGAACTGCTCCGGAGGGGCAAGCTCTTCCATGACAGCGAACCCATGACCAGCTTCCAGGGCTTCCACATGAGGGAATTCACCGGGCATGACAGCCTGACGTACGCCGCGCTGCGCCCCTCCGCCCAGCTGCGCGCGGAACAGAACCAGGTCACGCGGCTGCTACACTCCTTCATGTACGGCGGCAGTGAAAAAGAGCTCCCCATCTGACGCGTCCCGGAAAAGCACGGCCGTTACTTATAATATTGTAGAGATGAAAGACCAGTTTTAATCTACGACGCACCCGTGAGGGTGCGACAGGCGGGTGAAGGAAAAGGATTTTGGCCGTTATAGAGTTTCAATCCACGCACCCGTGAGGGTGCGACCGAACGGTTCGACGTAGATTTTATGAGACGGAAAGTTTCAATCCACGCACCCGTGAGGGTGCGACCCGTGTGATGTGGGCCTTGTCAAGCAGGATGATGGTTTCAATCCACGCACCCGTGAGGGTGCGACGGCGCGGGGAGATATGCATTGAGAAGCAACGCCGCAAAAAGCTTTTTGCGCCAACCTCTTTCCACGGCGATATTCCTCACGCCCTTTATTTTGTCTCCAGGTATGTCAATTTTCTCTTTCCAATGACTTGCAGGAATCGCCGATCTCCCGGGGAATTCCTGTGAGACTGGGGTTGGCGCAAACAGTGAGAAGGGTTTCAACAAATGGTAAATTTATTGTTTTCCACCTGCTTACGGCAACCTGAATTTTATCCATGCTAGATATTCCTCCGCCTTCCGTCCAGCAACTTTTCCACACGGTTCTGAAAATGGAAGGCCGTCCCGTTATCCGGGATAAAAAGCGGAAAAGAGGAAGCAGCCGCTTGTGCATTTTTCTCCACCGGTCCTTCATTGAAGAATCCGTGGGCGAACTCCGGCATAGGGAAAAAAAGCGCCCCAAGGCTTTACGGGCAGCGTGGAAAGAATTTTTATCCCCGTTTCTTCACCAAGCGTTCCGGCAGGGCCCCGATTTCTGCTGGCGGCAAAGCAGGCCATTCCGGCATTCCGGCTTCTCATGAGAAAAAATCAAGCGCGGCCTTCCACGCATAACAGGGTCATTTCCTCTGAAAAAACGCACTTCGTTCGTGCAATGAACCATTTATGGAGACAGTGCGCCTCCCGTGGATGCCAAGCCATCAATTCCAGGAAGCAGGGCTCATCCAGCCTCTCTGCCGTACACGGCCTCCGGAAGTGGGGAGAACCGGCAATGGAAAAAAATACAGCCTGGACGCCTCTGTTTTACGAAGATTTTTTCAGATCCCCCTTTCAAGCAAATTTTCATAAAAAAGGCCATCAATGAAAAAGCCGCCGGACCAGAATGCCAGCGGCTTTTTCATAGAGGGGCAAGTGGGAAAAACGTTACTTCAGGAACGTAATCGTGAGGGGAGCCACGTAGTCGTAATCCCCGTTCGCCACCTTGACGGCAGTGATAATGGCGAAAGCAATCCACGCGATGACGACCACGGGAGCGAGCACGAAGCCGATCAGGACAAAACATAACAGGAAGGCCGCAATCGAATAAATAGCCCAGGAAATCTGGGCATTCAGAACGTTCTTTCCTACCTTGTCCACCAGCGGGTTGGCATCCTTCCAGACCAGCCAGCAGATCAGGGGCGGAATGATGTTCACGCCGGTGGAGAAACCGAAAAAGACGGATACCAGCGGAGAAACCGCCGTAAGAGTGGCCTGGGTCTTGTCTGGCTGTTTTTCAGGGGCGGGCTCCTGAACCGGCTCCTGGATGATTTGTTGTTCTTCGTCCATAAAAAATTCAAGGCGATGGGAAGCGGCGGCCGAACGGAAACTTCTTCCATTCCTTTCCGCCTCAGTTAACCTCTTTTTCACATATTCCTCCCTGTAGTCAAGCTTCCAGACCGTTCGTTTTCCGAATAAAAAGCGTTCTCCTGCAATCATTCTTGCCTCCGCGGCGGGAAGCGGCTACA
>OGQK01001669.1_pt1 | contig 11003 bp, 7 predicted proteins | sample 1553221 | NCBI WGS metagenome assembly OGQK01 (sample SAMEA2579996, study PRJEB22360) | human gut metagenome | biome: human gut; feature: human-associated habitat; material: faeces | place: Denmark | collected 2008/2010 | reverse complement strand
AGAAATTGCTAGTGCGTTATTCTTATGCGGATTTCGACAAAGTACAGAGCGATTCCGGGACCAAAATACCATCAAGATCGGTGACAGTTTTAGCAACGTCCTCTAAAAGATGCTAATAAAAAATGGAAACAATACAAAAGCCAGCAGTTAAATTTTGGACAGCTAAAAGTTGTGATTTTTGGAAATGGAAAAAAGAATGTAAAGATCATAAAAGAATTGGTGGAAGAACCGCAGATTGCAAAATCTGTATACGTGTTAAAAACAGATCATAATCTGTCAGATATTTTTGGGAAAGAAGACAAATTGTCAATCTCATTTGGAGAATACCTGTCAAAAAAACTGGAAATAAAGGACAGTCAAAATCTTACTCTTGGAAGGATTTACAGATAAAGGGAAAGTAATAAAAAGTTAACATTGACTTTGCTATATAGGGGTGTTAAACTTGAAAAGCTACACTATCTAGTGTGTAAAAGAAAAATAAAATACTACATCTAGTATACAATATAATGAGTGAAAGATAAGAGAATCTGATAGAGAAGGGAGAATTATGATCAAGGTAATTAAAAAAGACGGAACAAAAGAAGAATTTAATGTACAAAAAGTCGTAGTGGCAGTGAATAAATCAGCATATCGTGCACTGGTAACATTTACAGAGGAAGAACTTGATTTTATCTGCAACTTTGTCACGGAAAAAGTGGAGCAGATGCGCAAGAAGGAAGTTACGATCTCAGATATGCATAATGTGGTCGAAGGTGCATTAGAACAGACCAATCCACTGGTAGCAAAGAGCTACAGAGATTACCGTAACTATAAGCAGGATTTTGTACAGATGTTAGACGAAGTATACAAGAAGAGCCAGTCTATCATGTACATTGGGGATAAGGAAAACAGCAACACAGACAGTGCACTAGTTTCTACCAAACGAAGTCTGATCTTTAATGAATTAAATAAAGAACTCTATCAGAAATTTTTCATGACAACGGAAGAAATACAGGCATGCCGTGACGGATATATTTATATTCACGATATGTCTGCCCGCCGTGATACGATGAACTGCTGTCTGTTTAATGTACAGGAAGTGTTAAAAGGCGGATTTGAGATGGGAAATCTCTGGTACAACGAACCAAAGACATTAGATGTTGCCTTTGATGTGATCGGAGATATCGTATTAAGTGCCGCAAGCCAGCAGTATGGTGGATTTACGGTACCGAATATCGAACTGATCTTAGAGCCATATGCCGAGAAATCCTATGAAGCAGGGATCGAACGATACGAAGGACTAGGATTATCCAGAGAACGCGCAGAAGAAGAAGCGTTGAAAGATGTCAAACGTGAATTTGAACAAGGATTCCAGGGATTAGAGTACAAATTTAACAGTGTATCATCAAGCCGCGGAGATTATCCATTTATCACAATGACAGCAGGAACAGGAACTGGAAGATTTGCCAAGATGGCAACGATCTCCATGTTAGACGTTAGAAGAAGAGGACAGGGAAAAGAAGGACACAAGAAGCCTGTGTTATTCCCAAAACTTGTATTCTTATATGACAAGAATCTTCATGGACCGGGATGCGAGCTGGAAGATGTATTTGAAGCAGGAATCCGCTGTTCCAGACAGACCATGTATCCAGACTGGTTATCTTTAACAGGAGAGGGATATATCGCAAGCATGTACAAGAAATACGGAAAGATCATCAGTCCGATGGGATGCCGTGCTTTCTTATCTCCATGGTATAAAGAAGGCGGTATGAAGCCAGCAGGTGAAAAAGATGAGCCGATTTTTGTCGGAAGATTTAACATCGGCGCAGTCAGCCTTCATTTGCCAATGATCTATGCAAAATCAAAACAGGAAGGTAAAGATTTCCATGAAGTATTAGATTATTATCTGAACCTGATCCGTGAATTACATATCAGGACTTATGAATATTTAGGAGAAATGAAAGCTTCTACGAATCCGTTGGCATATTGTGAAGGGGGATTCTTAGGTGGACATTTAGGGATTCATGATAAGATCAAACCAATCTTAAAGAGTGCAACAGCTTCCTTTGGGATCACAGCGTTGAATGAATTACAGCAGTTATACAACCATAAGTCTTTAGCAGAAGATGGCGAGTTTGCATTAGAAACATTGCGTTATATTAATGAACAAGTAGAAGAATTTAAGAAGGAAGACGGAAATCTATATGCGATCTATGGAACACCAGCAGAAAACTTATGCGGTCTTCAGGTAAAACAGTTCCGTAAGAAATACGGTGTTATTGAAAATGTATCTGACAGAGAATACGTGAGCAATTCCTTCCACTGCCATGTCACAGAAGACATCACACCGATCGAGAAACAAGATCTTGAAGGACGTTTCTGGGAATTGTGCAATGGTGGAAAGATCCAGTATGTAAAATATCCAATCAACTATAACAAAGAAGCAGTGAAAACATTAGTAAGAAGAGCGATGGATAAAGGATTCTATGAAGGAGTTAACCTGTCTTTAGCATACTGTGATGACTGTGGACACGAAGAATTAGAGATGGATGTGTGCCCAGTATGCGGAAGTAAAAATCTCACAAAGATCGACCGTATGAACGGATATCTCTCTTATTCCAGAGTTAAAGGAGATACAAGACTTAACGATGCCAAAATGGCAGAAATTGCGGAAAGGAAATCCATGTAAAATGCGTTACCATAATATTACGAAAGATGATATGCTAAATGGGGACGGTCTGCGAGCCGTCCTATGGGTTGCAGGATGCACCCACAAATGCAAAGGCTGCCACAACCCAGTCACATGGGATATCGAAGGAGGAATTCCTTTCGATGAGGCAGCAAAAGAAGAATTATTTGAAGCGATCAAACCAGACTATATCTCAGGTGTCACATTCAGCGGAGGAGATCCACTTCACCCTGCAAATCATGTAGAAGTTGCAGTTCTGGCAAAAGAGATCAAAGAAACATTTCCAAATAAGACAATCTGGCTGTATACAGGATTCTGCTGGGATGAGATCAAGACACTGGATGTTGTGAAATATTGCGATGTGATCGTAGATGGACCTTTTGTACAGGAAGAATTTGATGGAAAACTTCATTGGAAGGGGAGTCGGAATCAGAGAGTTATTGATGTGCAGGAGACGTTGAGAAGAAATGAAATTCATCTGTCATACAACTTATAAAATAAATACATAAAGCAAATTGGAAAGGTGTAGTCAGATCAGGAAGGATCAAAAATGTAAAGAAGCATTGGAACAGATTAAGACAATGTAATATGACAAACATATAGAAATGCAAGGATATCGGCAAGTAATGCAGTATGGTATTTGTTTTTATAAGAAGGAATGCAAGATTCTAAAAGATTAATAAAAGGGATTAAGGGACTGTCATAAAAACATTGTGCTTATATCCCCAAAAAGTTATAATGAAATCAGGAAACAAAAACAGGAAATATAAATAAAACAGGAGTAAAAAATATGGGGAAAAAATTAAAAATTGTGTTGTCGGCACTGGCACTATGTTTGCTGTTCACACATAAGATCTTACGCTTCGGAAAGTCAGCCGGCAAGCAAGAACTACACCTATCTATCAGACATTTCATACGACAAAGACAAATCATTTGCGGCAAGTGGTCACAGTATTCATCTTGACGAGAATGATTCCAATCAAATGATTACATTGAAAGTGAATGAAAAAAGTCAACCCTATATCAAAGGACTTTGTGCATGGGCAACTTCAGAGATTGTTTATGATCTCAAAGATTATGATTATGACTATTTTACAGCGGATCTTGGAGTTGATATCAGCGAGCAGAGTACATATTTTAATACCGGAGTAAGATTTTATATTTATACATCCGATGATGGGGAAGAATGGACGGAAAAATATAATTCTAGTACGTTTTATGGGTGGAGTGAAGCAAAATCTGTAAAAGTAGATATTAAAAATGCAAAATATTTAAAATTAACAGCGGATGATAACAGTGACAACTGGTGGTCTGCCTGGTACGATGAAGCGGTCTACGCTAACGCAAAACTAATCAAAGAAGATTATAAAGAAGACACTTCCGATAGCGCAGAGATCAAAACAGTTGACACTTATGATCAGCAATTAAAACAAAATGATCTTCAGGAAATCACAGGAGACTATGAATTAACACTTTTACAGAGACAGTTTGTAAAAAGTGTCGGATACGAAATTTTACAGGCACTTGCAAAATACAGTGATGAGTACAAAGATACCATTTCATGGCTGATGAATGACAAAGAAACACTGCGTCTTTATTTAGCAGGTGGAAAACCTGAGGGAAGTTATTTAAATTCCGTCAAGGTGTTATCAAGATTGTATACAACTTATAAAACAGATTTAGCAAATGACAATATAACAAGTCACGGAACAAAATACAGTGATCTTTACCGCAAAATGATATTATCTCTTTCACTAACAGCATCAGGAAAAAATTATTTCTTCTTTGATGGGACACAGGTTTCAGATCCTGTGACAAGATATCAGATTTATAAGGATCTTCATTTACATAAAGGGCAAGATCAGGAACTGATTGAGAACGAGATTTTTGAGTCACTTACCGTGGAAGAGATGCGTTTTGTTATGAATACGATCATTGATGATGAAGAAATCGTATGGCTCAATCATTATGTAAGAAATGACAAAAATGGTGCAACAAGTCCATATAGTTATATCAAATATACATCTGGATATAAATATACAAAAGATCAATATTACAGCGAAGAAAATTACGACAAATGGGATGAAAAATATCATTTATCAAAATACAATATACCATACAAGAAAGGCAATCCAAAGCTTTGGATCATGTTTGAGGAAGGAGCAGTTTGTGGTGGACTTTCCAAGACAGGAAGTTGTATCTGGGGTACATATAAAGGACTTCCAAATACATGTATCAGCCAGCCGGCTCATTGTGCATTTATTTATTACACACAGGATTCCAACGGAAATGGTATCTGGAATCTTGGAAATAATGTATCTGGCTGGGGTAAATCCGGCAAAACAGAGCATTTAAACACAAGAACGATGAACGATTGGGGAAGTGGAAGTTACACAAGCGGATGGAACGCAAACTATATTCTTCTTGCGCAGGCGGCACAAAATGAATACGATTCCTACGAAAAAGCAGAAGAAATTCTGATGCTTGCAGACATTTACAAGGACGATGATGAAAAGTTAGAATCCATTTACCGAAAAGCATTGAAAACCGAAAAACTGAATTTTGATGCATGGCTTGGATTAGTAAATCTCTATGAGAAGGACGATCAGAAAACAGAAGAAGAATACTATGCACTGGCAAAAGAAATCGCAGAAACATATACATACTATCCACATCCGATGTATGATCTTCTGAATCTGATCAAGTCGCATCTTACTTCAACAACTTACAGCACAAGCTTTACTTTGCTTCAGACAAACACATTAAAGACAGCAGCAAAGGCAACAGACAAAGAATCTATTCAGGCAAGTGCAGTCCGTGAAGTGGCAAACCAGCTTCTTGGAAATGTTGATGTAGAAATTGCAAGCTTTTCATTTGATGGAGATCACGCAGGAGAAATCATTTTATCCAGCCGATATGACGATACAGACGTTGTATGGGATTACAGCTTAGATGGTGGAAAAACATGGACACAGACAGAGAAACACAGTGTAAAATTAACCGAAAAAGAAATTGCATCCATCACATCAGAGAAGGAAATTAAAGCTCATATTATCGGTGCAGACTACTCAGATGATAATGTATTTACGATTGACATCCAAGAATCCAAAGGACTTCCAACAGGTCTTTATGTCAATGACCTGGAAAATCAGTTAATTGGAAATACGGCAGGTTTAGAATGGAAATACAAGGAAGAAGATCAATGGACTTCTTACAAAGAAGAACAGCCAGACTTAAGCGGAGACAAGACATTGATTGTAAGAACAGCAGCAACAGGAGTCTATCTGGCAGGTACAACAAATACATATCAGTTTACAAAAGATAACACAGATGATGCTCAAAAATATATTTCCATCAAACATTTATCGATTGAAAAAGTATCTTCCGAACAAAGCGATAAAGGAGATTACGCCAAAAATGCAATCGATGGCAATATCAACACTTTATGGCATACAGTTTATGATGGTTCTGACAAAGAAAAATCAATTACAATAAAATTAGATAAACCCGTATATCTGTCAGTTCTTGAATATGTGCCAAGACAGGTTGGAACAAATGGAAGAATCAAAGATGCAATTTTATATGTAAGTGATGATGGAGAAGAATGGACAGAAGCAGCCAGCATCAGCGGATGGCTGAACAATGCCCAATCGAAAAAGATCATATTACAAGATTCTGTAAAAACACAGTACATAAAATTTGTAACAACAAGCAACTGGGGAGACGGAAGAAGTTTTGCATCCGCAGCGATGATTAATCTGTACGAAGACACAACAAAAAAAGAACCAGAAAAACCAGCAACCACAGAGGCAACAGGAGTTACAACGACAGAAGTTACAACAGCCACAGAAGTAACTACAACTGAAAAAACAACAGCCAAAAAAGAAACAACATCATCAACAGAGAAAACAACAGAACAAAAAACACAGACATCAACAAACAAACCAACACAAACAACAACAAAAGCACCCGGAAGAGCAACGATCAAAACCATAAAGAAAGGTAAAAGAAAAGCCAAGCTGAAATGGAAAAAAGTCAGCAAAGCAAAAGGGTATATGATCCAGTATTCTACATCAAAGAAATTTAAACGTAGTCAGACAAAGACAAAATATGCAACGAAAATGAATTTGATGGTGAAGAAACTGAAATCTAAGAAGACTTATTATTTTAGGATGAAGGCTTATACGAAAGGCGCTGGAAATAAGAAGGTTTATTCTAAGAACTGGAGTAAGGTTAAGAAGTGTAAAATTTGATGGTGGTACCTTCTTTCTGTCCCATCCACAACAACCAACATCACCCAGCGATATGCCACTTTTTTTACATCCCAATTTAAGCTGTGATAAATCTTAAGTGTATTTTGCAACCCCAAAAGATACAAAATAAAGATGGAGGGAAGTTCATGTTTGATATTCAGGAAGAACTTAAGAAACTCCCAGCGAAACCAGGAGTTTATTTGATGCATAATAGCAAAGATGAGATCATTTACGTTGGAAAAGCGATCAAGTTATGTAATCGTGTGCGTCAGTATTTTCAAGACAGCCGGAATCTGTCTGTGAAGATTCAGCATATGGTAAAGAATGTTGCTTATTTTGAATATATCATCACGGATTCAGAACTGGAAGCTTTAGTGCTTGAGAACAATCTGATCAAAGAGCATCATCCAAAATATAATACAAAACTGAAAGATGACAAAGGCTATCCTTACATTAAAGTAACGGTCAATGAAGAATTTCCAAGAATCATGCTGGCAAGGAAGATGAAAGCAGATGGAGGAAAGTATTTCGGACCTTATACGAGTGCAGGAGCAGTAAATGATACGATCGAGCTGCTTCGCAAGATCTTTAAGATCCGTACCTGTAACCGAAGACTTCCAAAAGATACAGGGAAGGACAGGCCTTGTCTGTACTATCAGATCAAGCAGTGTGATGCACCATGCCAAGGATATATATCCAAGGAAGAATATGCAAAACAGATCGAAGAAACAATCAAGTTTCTAAATGGAAATTATAAACAGGTTGCAAAAATGCTTCAGGAGAAAATGCAAAAAGCATCGGATGAATTGGAATTTGAACAGGCAATGGAATACAGAGATCTGCTCAAGAGTATTGAGCGGATCATGGACCGTCAGAAGATCAATACGTATGCGTTTGAGGACCGTGACATTATTGCAATGGCACAGGATGACAAGGATGTTGTTGTATCTATTTTCTTTATCCGCCAAGGAAAGCTTCTTGGAAGAGAACATTTTCATATGGAAGCGGACGAGGAAAGTTCAAAGGAAGAAGTTTTAGGAGCTTTTGTCAAACAGTTTTACGCGGGGACACCTTATCTTCCAGGGGAAATCTTTCTGGAACATGATATTTCAGAAAAGGAGATCATTGAAGAATGGTTGTCGAAGAAGCGAGGAGCAAAAGTACATTTTAAGATACCAGTACGTGGACAAAAACACAAGATGGTAGAGATGGCAAAGGAAAATGCCCAGAATGTACTAAGAATGGATCGTGAGAAGATCAAACGGGAAGAAAGAAGGACCATCGGGGCAGTTCATGAGATTGAAGAATTGCTCGGGATGGAAGGCTTGAATCGAATGGAAGCATTTGATATTTCTAATATCAGTGGATTTCAGACCGTAGCATCCATGGTCGTATTTGAAAGAGGAAAAGCAAGAAGAAGAGATTATCGCAAGTTTCGTTTAAGAACCATTGAAGGTCCGGATGACTATGCCAGTATGGAAGAAGTTTTGACCAGAAGATTTCTTCATGGAAAGAAAGAGCTGGAAGAACTGAAAGAACAAGGAAAAGATACTACACTTGGCAGTTTTACAAAGTTTCCGGATATTTTGATGATGGATGGAGGAAAAGGGCAGGTCAATGTTGCACTTCGTGTGCTGGATCATTTGGGACTTGATATTCCAGTATGTGGAATGGTCAAAGATGATGATCATAGAACGAGAGGCTTGTATTATAACAACGAGGAAATCATATTTGCGCCAAACAGCGAAGCATTTTTACTCGTGACAAGGATACAGGATGAAGCCCATCGTTTTGCAATCGAATATCACAGGTCATTGCGTGCAAAAGGGCAAGTACATTCTGTTCTTGATGACATCAAAGGCGTTGGACCAAAGAGACGAAAAGAATTAATGAAGTATTTTAAAGATCTTGGACAGATCAAGACAGCAACAGTTACGGAACTTTTAAATGTTCCTGGTATGAATCAAAGCACCGCAGAAGCTGTTTATGAGTTTTTTCACGTTTCCAAGCAGTAAGAAAATATGTTAAAATAAAGAAAGAGACAGACAATCAAGGGTGCAGAAAGAGAGAAAGATTATGGATAAAGAGCATAGAGTATCAGTATATGATATGGTCAAGGAATTAAATTTAAAAGAAGTAACACCAGAAATCAATTCAAAAGAAGTTTACATTGAACAGGCAGAGATCAACCGTCCAGCATTACAGCTGGCAGGTTTTTTTGAAAATTTTGCACAGAATCGAGTTCAGATCATCGGAAAAGCAGAACACCTTTTTATTGAAGAGGTAGAAAGAGATGTTGAAAATGCGAAAAATATTTATAAGAGATTTATCGGAGCGGGAATTCCAGTTATCGTATTTTGCAGGAATCTGCATCCAAGTGAGATGATGATAAAAGTTGCCAAAGAGTATGGAGTACCGGTTTTGATATCTCAGGATGCGACATCTGAATTTATGGCAGAAGTGATCCGCTGGCTGGGAACTGTATTGGCTCCAAGCATTACGATCCATGGATTTGGTGAAGGAATCCTGATCACAGGAGAGAGTGGAATCGGTAAGAGTGAGGCAGCTTTAGAGTTGATCCGAAGAGGACACCGTCTGGTATCTGATGACGTTGTAGAGATCAAGAGGGTCAGCAAGAAGTCATTGATCGGAACATCTCCGGAAGTTACAAGGTTTTTTATCGAACTGCGAGGAATCGGTATTATTGACGTTAAGAATCTGTATGGTGTTGAAAGTGTTAAGATGGAGCAGGAGATCGATCTGGTCATTCAGTTAGAAGATTGGAACAAAGATGCAGATTATGACCGCTTAGGATTAGAAGAGAAATATGTAGAATATCTTGGTAATAAAGTTGCAGCACATACACTGCCAATCCGTCCAGGACGTAACCTGGCGATCATCGTAGAAGCAGCAGCAATCAACCACAGACAGAAGAAGATGGGGATACAATGCCGCCGAAGAACTTTATAAACGTGTTACAGGTCAGATGGAGGACTAAATGGTATGAAATATTTATATGGGATTGATATTGGTGGAACAACAGTAAAAATGGGTCTGTTTGGAGAAGATGGAACATTAAAAGAGAAATGGGAGATCAAGACAAGAACTGAGGAAAATGGAAAGAACATCCTGCCAGATATTGCACAGGCAGTGAATGATCACAGCAAAGCAAATGGTTTTGATAAGGAAGATGTGATCGGACTCGGAGTTGGAGTTCCAGGAGCTGTTCTTGAGTTTTCAAAAGTTAATGAATGTGTGAACCTTGGATGGGGAAGCGTGGATGTGGCAGGAGAATTGTCAAAGCTTACAGGATGTAAGGTAAAGGCAACGAATGATGCCAATGCAGCAGCCTTAGGAGAGATCTGGATGGGAGCAGCAGCAGATTATAACAGCGCGGTGATGATCACTCTTGGAACAGGAGTCGGAGGTGGTATCATCGTTGATGGAAAGATCATTGATGGAAGCCGTGGATATGGTGGAGAGATCGGTCATATGACTGTGGATCCTTTTGATGATCGTGTATGCAATTGTGGAAAGACAGGCTGTCTGGAGCTTTATGCATCTGCAACAGGAATTGTATATGAGACGAAGAAAGCATTAAAGGATTTTAAAGAAGCAACTTCATTAAGAGACCTTGATGAAGTGACTGCCAAAGACATTTTTGATGCTGCCAAAGAAGGAGATACATTTGCCAAAGGACAGGTAGATGATCTTGGACAGAAATTAGCACTTGCAGCAGGAAATATCGCATTGATGGTCGACCCAGAAGTGTTTGTTATCGGCGGAGGCGTATCAAGAGCCGGACAGATCCTTTTAGATGCGATCAATGCACATTATAAGACATATACATTTGGAAAAGCACAGGAGACAGGATTTGTACTTGCGACTCTTGGAAATGATGCTGGAATCTATGGCGCAGCCAGCCTAATGCTTTCATAAAGAGGAAGAGATTTGGAATCCTGTGATATACAGGATTCCATCTTGCATTAATATTAAGAATGGAGAAATTATGGATACAAAGATTGATCAGTTAAAACAGATCATACCAGAAAAATATATTTTAAGACAGGAACCGATGAAAA
>OGQK01001668.1_pt1 | contig 11004 bp, 9 predicted proteins | sample 1553221 | NCBI WGS metagenome assembly OGQK01 (sample SAMEA2579996, study PRJEB22360) | human gut metagenome | biome: human gut; feature: human-associated habitat; material: faeces | place: Denmark | collected 2008/2010 | reverse complement strand
GACCATCCGGTCGCGGGGATCGTTTCTTCATGTCCGGCGGATTTATTCCACCGGTTCGAAGGCTTTGTCGGGATTGCCCGTCCATTTATAAAGCTGTACGGTACTGCTCTGATTGCCCGTCTGCTTGTCCTTGGCGTTGTGCGAGATGTAGAAATAACCGTCGCCGATGGGGCAGAGTCCCGTCGTACCCCATTTGAAATTCCAACCCCACGTATCGCTTTGCGCATCATGCAGTCCTTCGGGCAGCAGCGAGAGCACCTCTGCCTCGACGGCGGGATCGAACCCTTGTAGCTGCTTGCGCTCGGGAGCCTTGCTGCCGTCGATGACGAAGTAGGAGTAGTTGGGATAGTGCGATTTCTTGCCCTTGTAGACGGCGGCGTGCATGTTGCCCGAGGCCTTGTCGTAGGCGAGGTTCTGGATGCCCCACGAGGTGTTGCCCGTGTAGAGGAAATATTTGTGGAGCGGTTTCTCGGGACCGCTCTTGTGCAGGTTCTCCTGCGTGAGCGGCTGCTCGTACCGCTTCCAGTCCCGGGTGTCGTAGGCCAGAATCACCTGATAGTCGTTGTCGGTGCGCAGCGTGTCGCCGTAGATGCCGTAAGCGACGTAGAGATACTTCTTGCCGTCGCGGCTCTGGCCGAATGCGGGTGCGAATGTCACGCCGTCGATGCCCGAGCAGCCGAAACGGTGTTCCAGCTCCTGTCCGTTGTTGGAGACTTTGGCGTAGTAGTCGACGACGGCCTCCTTGATGTAGACGGTCTTCATCACGTCGTCCTTCTCGGCATTCATTCCGATGCGGTCGATGCGGTCGACGTCGAAGACTGCGACGTAGAAACCCGTCTGCTCGTCGTTCCGGACGCCTTCCAGCTTGTTGAGAATGCCCTTTCCGATCGCGTCGTGCTTGTACTCGATCGAAGCGTAGAGCCGTCCGTCGTCGGGATTGAGCGTCATGCAGCCCAAGTGCCCGGTCATGCCTTCGACGCTGCCGAGCAGGTTGCCCTGCATGTCGGTTTTCAGGAGCGTGGTGGTGAACGAGAAGTACATGTAGCCGCGGTCGAGATCGACGGCGATGCCCTGTACGTGGAACGGGCCCTGTTCGCCCGAATAGATCTGGCGGGGCAGTTTGGAAACATCGACCGGCATCTTGCCGTTCGGGTTTCCCGACGGGCAGGCCGCGAGCAGCGGCACGGCCAGTAGAATGGGAATCAGTCTTTTGAGAATCATGTGGTTAACGGGTTAATAGTTATGAATTTGAATTGTGTTTCCTTTGTTTTTCGGATTTTCTTTCTTTTGTTTTCGTGACCGATCGAACAAAAATACGAAATTGCAGGTGATAATCCAACGGTCGGTGTGAAAATCGGAAAATTTTGTCGTTCCCGCCGATGCAGGATACGAAAAAACCGGAAAACCCTGTTCGGATTTTCCGGTCGTAAATATCGGTCGGAGGAAAAACGCTACTGCGCCGTTTCCGTTTCGCGTCCGCCGCCGAGGGCGTGGTAGAGCGTGACCACGCTCTGCAATTCGGTGAAACGGTTGGCGACCTGCTGCAACTGCGCCGAGAGGAGCGACTGCCGTGCGGTCAGTACTTCGAGGTAGGTCGTCGAGCCGTGCTGCATCAGCAGCTCGGTGCTCTCGACGGCACGACGGAGCGATGCGACCTGCTGGTCATAGAGCGCTGCCGACTCGCGTGCCGTCTGGCAGGCGGTCAGCGCATCGTTGACCTCTTGTCCGGCATTGAGAATCGTCTGCTCGTAGGCGAGCATCGCCTCCTGCTGCTGCGCTTTGGCGATCTTCACGCGCGCACGGTTGGCGCCGGCCTGGAAGATCGGCTGCGGCCGACAGAAGCAGCTTGCCGGGGTTGACGATCTGCGACCCTGCGCTGTTCGTCCAACCGGCCGTACCGCTGAGCGTAATCTGCGGATAGAGCGCCGAACGTGCTTCGGCCGTAGCATAATAGGCCGACATGAGCGAGTACTCGGCGCGGCGTACGTCGGGACGGCGCGAGAGCAGTTGCACGGGGACGCCGATGAGCAGGTCGACGGGCATCTGCTGGCTTTCGAGCGAGCCGCGCTCGATCTTGTGCGGAGTCTGCGCCAACAGCGAACATAGGCTGTTTTCGGTCTCGCTGATCGACTGCGCGAGCTGCTTGACCGACGTCTCGACACTGTAATAGGCCGCTTCGTTCTGTGCGACGGCTGCTTCGGTCGCCATACCGGCCTCCTTCATCGCACGGATCGCATCGATCATTTCGCGCCATGCCGCGGCGGTCTCGTTGGCGATGGCATACTGCTCGTCGAGCATGCAGAGCGTGAAGTAGAGGTTGGCCGTCGTGGCGATCAACTGCGTGCGAACGGCCTGGCGATACTCGATGCTCTGGTAGTAGAGCGCCTTGTTGCGGAGTTTGCCGTTGCGCAGCCGAGAGAAAATATCGATCTCCCAGCTGGCCGTCACGGGAAGGTTGTAAGTCCAAGTCCCCTTCGAATTGTCGAAACTGCTTACGCCGCCCTGGGGTGCGAGCGTGAAGGAGGGGAGCAGCGAGAGCCGTGCAGTGCGGAGCGTCGCTTCGGCCTCCTCGACCTGCAACTGTGCCGTGCGCAGATCGGTGTTGCGTACCAGCACCGTATCGATGAGCTGCTGCAACCGCTCGTCGGGAAAGAGCGCCCGCCAGTCGAGGTCGGCCAGCGAGGCCGTGTCGGTCGGAGTTACGGCCTCGCGGTAGATGCCGTCGGTCGTGACTTCGGGACGCGTGTAGGGTTTGTAGATGCCGCAGCCCGTCATAAGCAGGGCGACGGCTGCGAATAAACTATTTCGTATCATCATCGGTTTTTGCTTCTTCGTCAATAGGTTCTTTTTGATTCTCTTCGATCTCGGCCTGGATGCACCAATCGGGAGAGGTGAACTCCACCGGCTTGATCTTCTCCTGCAAGGTCTGGAAGACGATGAAGAGCGTAGGTACCAGGAACAGCAGCGCCAGCGTACCGACGATCATGCCGCCCACGACACCCGAACCGAGCGTGGAGTTGCCGTTGGCGCCGACACCGTGCGAGAGCATCAGCGGGATCATACCGAACACGCACGTAAGGACGGTCATCAGAATTGGGCGCAGACGGGCTTTGGCGGCCGATACGGCGGCTTGCGTGAGGCTCATGCCTCCGGCGCGGCGTTCGGCGGCGTACTCGGTGATCAGAATGGCCGTTTTCGACAGCAGACCGATCAGCATGATGATACCCGTTTGGAGATAGATGTTGTTTTCGAGTCCCATCGCCTTGGCCATGAGGAACGAGCCTGTCAGACCGGCACGGTACGGCGAGGATGACGGCGAACGGAATGAGGAAACTCTCGTAGAGCGCACTCAGGATGAGGTAGATCAGCAGAATACAGATACCGAAGATAATGGCCGTGTTGCTGCCGGTCTGCGCCTCCTCGCGCGTGATGCCGTCGAACTCGAATCCGTAGCCCTTCGGCAGCACCTCGGCGGCGACTTCGCGGATCGCCTGGATGGCGTCCGCTGGCGGCCGTTCCGGTCACGGCAATCGAGTTGTAGAGGTTGAAGCGGTTGAGCACTTCGGAACTGTATACGCGCGTCAGGTTCACGAACTGGCTCAGCGGCGCCATTTCACCGCTGTCCGTGCGCACATAGACATTGTTGAGCGACTCCGTGTCGAGACGGTACTTCGGATCAGCCTGCAACGTCACGTAGTACATCTTCGAGAAGCGGTTGATGTTCGAAACGTACTGTCCGCCGTAGTAACCCGCCAGCGTCGAGAGGATCGTGCTCGGCGACACACCGGCGCGTTTGGCTTTCGCGGCGTCGATGTCGACCAGATACTGCGGGAAGTTGATGTTGAACGTCGAGTAGGCGCGTTCGATTTCGGGACGCTGGTTCAGCGCGCCGATGAATTTCAGGTAGATGTTGTAGAAATCGGTCAGCTCGCCGTCCGCCTTGTCCTGCAAGTTCAGCGAGAAGCCGGTCGAGGTTCCGTAACCCGAGATCATCGGCGGTGCGACGGCGAAGATCTGCGCATCCTTGATATCGGCCGTCCGGGCGTAGATCTGTCCGATGACGGCCTGTACGGCATCCGACTTTTCGGGGCGCTCTTCCCAGTCCTTGAGCTTGATGATGCACATACCGTAGGGAGATCCCTGTCCGGCGATCATGCCGTAACCGGCGACCTGCATGAAGTCGCGGATCTGGGGAATGTCCTCGATGCGGTCCGCAACCTGCTCCATGATCAGGTGCGTCTCGGCGAGTCCGGAACCCGGAGCGGCCGTCACGTTGACCATGATCGTACCCTGGTCTTCATCGGGTACCAGACCCGTCTTGGTGGTGTTCATCAGCAACACGAGCGCCGCGAGGGCGAGTCCGAGCGTCGACCACATCAGCCACTTGTGCTTGATGAAGAGCAGCACACCGTGCTTGTACTTGTTGACCATCGTAGCGAACGTGGTGTTGAACGCCTTACGGAAGCGGGCGGCGAAATTGTCGCGCATCTGTCCGTTTTCGTCCATGTAGGGTTTCAGCAGCAGGGCGCAGAGCGCCGGCGAGAGTGTAAGGGCGTTGACGGCCGAGATACCGACGGCCACGGCCATCGTGATACCGAATTGAGTGTAGAAGATACCCGACGTTCCGCCCATCATGGCCACGGGAATGAAGACGGCCATAAAGACCAGCGTCGAGGTGACGATGGCCGACGTGATGCCCGACATGGCGTCGATGGTGGCATGGTAGGAAGACTTGTATCCCACGTCGAATCGCGCCTGCACCGCCTCGACGACGATGATGGCATCGTCGACGACCGTACCGATCGCAAGTACCAGAGCGAAGAGAGTCAGCAGGTTGATCGAGAAACCGGCCACCGACAGGAATGCGAAAGTTCCGACGAGTGCCACGAGGATCGAAATCGTGGGGACGAGTGTCGAGCGGATGTCCTGCAAGAAGACGTAGACCACCAGCACCACGAGGATGATGGCTTCGATCAGCGTTTTGAGCACCTCGTTCATCGAGGCGTAAAGGAAGTCGTTCACACTTTGCAGGTGGGCGATTTCGATGCCTTTCGGCAGTTCGGCACGTACCTCTTCGAGCAGCGCTTCGACATCCTCGACGACCTGCGTGGCATTCGAACCGGCGGTCTGGAAGATCATCGTGCTGACGCCCGGATGGCCGTTGGTATAGCCCTTGTAAGCATAGGATTCGCTGCCCAACTCGATGTCGGCGACATCTTTCAGACGCAGCACCTCACCGTCGGGGAGCGAGCGGATGACGATCTGGCCGAACTCTTCGGGCGTCTCGTAGCGTCCGCGGTATTTCATTGTGTACTGGAACGTATTCTCGGAGTTTTCACCCAGTGTACCCGTAGCAGCCTCGATGTTCTGTTCGGCCAGCGCCATCGTCACGTCCGAGGGGATGAGCTTGTATTGCGCCATCACGTCGGGTTTCAGCCAGACGCGCATCGAGTAGGCGGCACCGAGCGTGAAGGCATCGCCTACACCCGGGATACGCAGGATGCGCGGTTCGATATTGATCTTCGAGTAGTTGGAGAGGAACGTCTCGTCGTAGGAGTCGTCGGGACTGTACAGCGAGAAGATCTTCACCATCGAGGTCTGGCGCTTCATGGTCATGACGCCGATCTGGTTGACCTCCGAGGGAAGCTGTCCGGTGGCGGTGGCCACTTTGTTCTGGACATTGACAGCTGCCATGTCGGGATCGGTACCCTGGCGGAAATAGACGGTGACCGAGGCGCTGCCGACGGCTGCGCTGGAGGTGATGTAGGTCATGTTCTCCACACCGTTGATCGCCTGCTCGAGCGGTACGATGACGGCATTCTGGATGGTCTCGGCACTGGCGCCGGGGTAGCTGGCGCGGACCATGACCGTCGGAGGCGCGATATCGGGATACTGCTCGATGGGCAGCGTCGCAAGTCCGATGATACCGGCGATGACGATGACGATAGAGATGACCGACGCCAATACGGGTCGTTCGATAAAATGCTTGAGTGTCATGGCCTATTCCTCCTTTGCGGTTTCGGGTTGAGCGGCGGCCTTCTGAGCTTTGGGCTGCACGGGCGTGCCTTCGCGCATCAGACCCACGCCCTCGGCGACGATCACGTCGCCCGGTACCAGACCCGAGTTGACGATGTACTCCCTGCCGTTCGAAATCCGGTCTACGGCGATCGCGGCCGACGTGGCTTTGCCGTCGACGACCTTATATACATATACTTTGTCCTGCAATTCGAAAGTCGCGGCCTGAGGGATTACGACGCACTGCTTGCGGATGTACGGCAGGATGATGTTGCCGGCTCCGCCGCTGTGGAGCAACCCGTTCGGGTTGGGGAACGCCGCGCGGAGCTGCACGCTGCCCGTCGAGGTGTCGATGACGCCGCTGATGGCCTCGATGCGGCCCGCCTCGTCGTAGACCGACCCGTCGTTGAGACGCAACTGCACGTCGGGCATGTTTTTCAACGTGTTGTCGATCGAACCGTACTCGCGCGTGAGGTTCAGCAGTTGGTTCTCGGTCATCGAGAAATAGACGTACATCTCCGAATTGTCCGATACGGTAGTCAGCGGCTGCGGGGGCGAAGGACCGACCAGCGCGCCCACCTTGTAGGGCAGTGTACCCACGATTCCGTCCGAGGGACTGGTCACGACCGTATAGGAGAGGTTGTTGGCGGCGTTCACGCGCTGTGCTTCGGCCTGTGCGAACTGCGCCTTGGCCGTCAACAGGTTGTTCTCGGCCGTCGAAAGGTCGAACTGCGAAACTACCTTGCGTGCGAAAAGTTCCTTCTTGCTGTCGTAGGTCAGCTGAGCGGTCGCAACACTCGCCTGGGCGGCGGCGACGTTGGCTTCGGCCGTCTGCAAAGCTGCCTTATAGGGAACCTGGTCGATGATGAAAAGCGTCTGCCCGTTGCGGACGCGCTGCCCCTCGTTTATGCAGACCTGGGCGATCTTGCCCGATACCTGCGCATAGATTGCGATATCCTGACGACCGCGGATCGTCGCCGAGTAATCCACCGGAATGGTACGGTCGGTCGTAGCCACTGTCAGGACGTCGTACTCCGAACTCTGGGATTGCATCGGCGCCTGACGACAGCCGAGCATGAAAAAGCAGCAGGCGAGTGCTGCTGCACGGATCGAATTTTTCTTCATGTTTCGTTTTTCCTTTTTAATCGCGACAAAGATAGGCAAAAGCCGTAGAACATCCGGTTTCAAAAAATGGGCGGAATTTTTCAAAACGTGAACTATCATGGGCTTTTTTGCCGAATTTTATCTATTTTTGTGACGTATTTATGTCAAAAACGAGGATATGATCGAATTATTGTTATCCGACGAACAATCTTTTTCAGTGGAGGATACGAATTTGTCCGCTTTTCTGAAACGTCCCGTTCGGGTGAACGGCGGCGCCGTGTTCCTGTGCACGGCCGGCCGTGCGGTCGTATCGGTCAATGTCGAGGAACATGCGATCGAGTGCGATACGGAGGTGGTGCTGCTGCCCGACATGGTCTTCATGCTCGTCGAGGCGAGCGCCGACTTCCGCGTGATCTTTTACGCTTCGAGCATCCAGGTGTTCGACGGAGCGATGCAGCGGCTCGATACCGAATGTTTCCACTATCTGGAAACCCATCCGGCGATCTGGCACCGCGGGGAGACGGCCCGCGGGGTGAAAAACCTTTATTCCGTGGTATTGGCCGCCAGCGCGGAGACGGAGAACATCTACCGTTCGCAGATCATGTACCTGCTGATGCGTCATATCCTGCTGAACGTTTGCGACAAGGTCCGGCGGAACTACATCCGTTATCAGGAGGAGGGCGCCCATCGCAAGCGGGAACTTTACGATCGCTTCGTGAAGTTGATCGCCGAGCATTTCATCGAGCGGCGCGACGTGGCCTTCTATGCCGGAAAACTCTGTATTTCGATGAGTTACCTGGCCTCCGTGACGCGCACGCTGACCGGCGAGACCCCCAAGGAGATGATCGACAAATGGATCGTACACGAAATCAAACTGATGCTCATGTTTTCCGATCTTTCGCTGCAACAGATCGCCGATCGGATGCACTTCCCCGACCAGTCCTATCTGGGGCGTTTCTTCAAGCGCCATACGGGAAGTTCGCCTCTTGCCTACCGCAATGCGAAGTAGGCCGAATCGGTAAAAGTGGTAACGAAATCCGTAATCCGTGTAGGTCGTGCAGTGCGGAATCTCCGTAATTTTGCATCGTGAACCTAAAAACGAAGAGACGATGAGAAGAATCGCATGTCGGCAGGCAGTCGTTTTTGCACTGCTGATCGGTTCGGCAGGAACAATTCATGCACAGGAAAACACGATGAGAGAGAATCCTATCTTTGGGCAGATCTTCCCGCAGGGCGAGAAGCTGCCGGAGGAATTTTCGGCCTATTTTATCGGTCAGGCCTACCGTGCGCCGCTGGTGTGCGACGAGGCGTTGAACTGTCCGGTGTCGAACGTGACTTTCAGTCCCGGATGCCGCAACAACTGGCATAGCCATACCGGAGGGCAGCTGCTGCTTGTCACGGCCGGCAGGGGCTATTACCAGGAACGGGGTGAACCGGCGCGGCTGTTGTTTCCGGGAGATGTGGTGGAGATCGCTCCCGACGTGGAGCACTGGCACGGAGCGGCACCCGACAGCTGGTTTGCGCATCTGGCCGTCGAGACCAATCCGCAGACCAACGAGAATAGGTGGCTCGAACCGGTGGACGACGCGCAGTATGCAGAGGCGACCGCCGGGACGGAGGAATTCCGCAGCCGGATGTCCCGGACGGCGCTCCGCAATTTCGATGCGTTGTTGCCGGCATGCAAGTCGGAGTTGGAACAGAGCGATCCCGAACTGGCGGAGATCGTCGGCAATTTCGCCTTCGACGAGGTGTTGCGTTACGGAGAACTCGACGAGCGGACGCGCAGAATGACCCTTCTCGCTTCGGCGATCGCCTTGCAGGCGGAGGGGGTCTACCGCTCGCTGCTCGACGCGGCGCTCGACGGCGGCGTGACGCCCGTCGGGGGGAAGGAGATTTTGTATCAGGCCGTGCCTTACGTCGGTTTGGCCAGGACCTTCGATTTCATCGGCATAGCCAACGATGTGCTGCGGCGACGGGGCGTGGTGTTGCCGTTGGAGGGGCAGTCGACCGTTTCGTCCGATGACCGCTTCGAAAAGGGACTGGCCGTACAGCGATCGATCTTCGGCGAACGGATCGATCGGATGCACGAGACAGCACCGGAGAATCAGGTGCATATCCAGCGCTATCTGTCTGCCGATTGTTTCGGCGACTATTACACGCGCGGCGGGTTGGATGTGAAGACTCGTGAACTGCTTACTTTTTCGATGCTCGTGTCGCTGGGCGGTTGCGAAGCGCAGGTGAAAGGGCATATTCAGGGCAATGCGAACGTCGGTAACGGCAAGGCGACATTGCTGGCCGTCGTTACGCAGCTGCTTCCCTACATTGGTTACCCGCGCACGCTCAATGCGATTGCCTGTCTGAACGAAGTGATTCCCGAATAGATGAGAAAAACGATTCGCCGTATGTCCGCAATCCTCTTGTCGATCGTCGTGTTGCTCGCTGCGGCGGGGATCGCATTCGTCAATCAGCGGAGTTTCGGCCGCTTGCCGCGCGGCGAGCGGTTGGAACGTATCCGCCGTTCGCCCAATTACCGCGACGGGCAGTTCCGCAACCTGCATCCTACGCCGCAGATGACTTCCGACAAAGGGTTTGCGGGCAGCATGTGGGGTATTCTCTTCGGGAGCAAAGAGCGCCGCGAACCGGCGTCGGCGCTTCCGGTGCTGAAACCCGATCTGCACCGTTTGGAGCGGGCGGAGGATGCGTTGGTGTGGTTCGGCCATTCGTCCTATCTGCTGCAATTGGACGGGGTGCGTCTTCTGGTCGATCCTGTGCTGACCGACAAGTGGCCGATGTCGCTGTTCTTTTCTCCCTTCAAGGGTACGGACGTCTTTTCTCCGGAGGATATGCCCGATATCGACTGCCTGATCGTCACGCACGACCATTGGGATCATCTGGATTATCGTACCGTAATGCAGTTGTAAGAGCGCATCGGCAGGGTAGTCTGTCCGCTGGGCGTGGGGGAGCATTTCGAGTATTGGGGATTCAATTCTGACCGGATCGTCGAACTGGATTGGAACGAGAGCTGCGGTTTGTCGGACGGGTTCCGGATCCACTGCCTGCCTGCGCGCCATTTTTCAGGGCGCGGGTTGCAGCGCAACCGTTCGCTCTGGGCCTCGTTTTTAGTGGAGAGCCCTTCGCGGCGGGTCTATCTTGCAGGCGACGGCGGTTACGATACGCACTTCGCCGAGATCGGCCGCCGGTTCGCGCCGATCGACCTGGCGGTGGTGGAGAACGGGCAGTACAACGCCGACTGGCGTTACATTCATCTGATGCCCGAAAAATTGCCGGATGCGATCCGCGACCTGCGCCCGGCACGTGTGCTGACGGTGCATCACTCGAAATTCGCGCTGAGCCGCCATGCGTGGGACGAACCGCTGAAAAACGCCGCCGAAGCGGCGGCAGGCGACGGGTTCGTGCTGTTGCAACCGATGATCGGAGAGATCGTGCCGCTGGCCGACACCGTCAGGCGTTACGAGGCATGGTGGCGAGGGATCGATTGATTGACCGAATCATAGATAATTAGGTAAAAAGATGAAAAAACGAATTTTGCTACTTTCGTCTTCTCCACGCCGGCACGGGAATTCCGACCGGCTGTGCGACGAGTTCCTGCGCGGGGCGCGGGAGGCGGGGCACGACGCGGAGAAGATCTCGCTGCGCGACTGCCGGATCGGTTACTGCACCGGTTGCGGGGTCTGCTACGATACCCGAACCTGTCCGCAACGGGACGATGCGGCGCAGATCGTCGGGAAGATGATCGCGGCCGACGTGATCGTACTGGCTACGCCGGTCTATTTCTATACGATGAGCGCCCAGATGAAGACGCTGATCGATCGTTGCTGCGCGCGTTACACCGAGATGACGGGCAAGGAGTTTTATTTTATCGTG
>OGQK01001666.1_pt1 | contig 11008 bp, 8 predicted proteins | sample 1553221 | NCBI WGS metagenome assembly OGQK01 (sample SAMEA2579996, study PRJEB22360) | human gut metagenome | biome: human gut; feature: human-associated habitat; material: faeces | place: Denmark | collected 2008/2010 | reverse complement strand
GTCGCGGATGTATCAGAGGCAATGTTAGGACTCTGGAAGGACAGCGCAGGAGATATCTACGGATTCTACAAAGATAATTCGTTTTTTGGTCAGTGGAAGGATGAAGAGCAGGATGTTCTTGGTGTATATGCCCTGAGTTCAGACGGAGAATATACAGCTCTGGTAATGCAGTTCGCAAATGACGACGGCACGTATGATGATGAAAATATGGTAACTTATCTGGTGCAGGCAAATGAGGAAGAGAATCTTCTGGAACTTTATGATCCGGACAGTCTGGACCTGACTGCAACCCTGGAGCCTTATGAGGCAGACGGTGATGAGTCGGATTACAATCAGACTTATCAGGATATGGGTGATATCCTGACAGAGTGTTATTCCGGCGAAACAGAAGCGGGTGAGACTTTTATTTATGCAGCTAATGAGGATGGAACTTTCTGCTCAGTACTTGTGATCGATCAGGATGATAACTATGTAAGCTTTGTTGGCGAAGGTACTTTTGATGAAGAGAACGGTACTGTGACGATTACTGATGAAGTTTCTGAGATGGCACTTACTTTTGGCGTGGCAGTGAATGATGATGATACACTGACACTGGATATGGGTGATCTTGGAAGTGCCACTGTACAGGAAGCTACGCTGGCAGTTGCCGTTCAGGGACTGAAGTATGCAGTTGAGAATGGAACTGAGATGAACTAAGCAATTCTTTTTCAGGAACAAAAATATGTGATTTTGAGGATACTCCTCTTCGGATAGATTTATTCGGAGGGGAGTGTTTTTTCTGTGCCGGGGGTTTTAGAATGGCTGGGAAGATGGTATAATGAGGAGCGAATTCTATAGTTTTTGTGGAAGTGTTACAGATGAGCAGAAACAGACAGGAAGCGAAAATTACGAGAGAGGTTTGAATTTATGAATATTTTGAATATAGAGCATGTTTCCAAGGTGTTTGGTGAGAAGGTGGTGCTGGATGATGTTTCCTACGGGGTGCATCAGGGAGATAAGATTGGGATCATCGGGATTAATGGGACCGGGAAGTCTACGATTCTGAAGGATCATCGGCGGTCTGGAGGAGCCGGATGAGGGGCAGGTGATCACTCAAAATGGCCTGAGAATCACGTATCTTCCGCAGATGCCGGAGTTTCCGCAGGGAGCTTCTGTCTTGGATTATGTGGCAGAAGGAAAGTGGCAGAAGGACTGGAGTACTGAGAGCGAGGCAAGGAATGTTCTAAATAAGCTGGGAATTACAGACCATGAGGAGAAGATTGATCATTTATCCGGGGGACAGAAGAAAAGGGTGGCACTGGCAAGGACTCTGGTGAATCCCTGTGATGTGCTGCTTCTGGACGAGCCTACCAACCATCTGGATAATGAGATGGTGACCTGGCTGGAGGATTTTCTGAGAAGTTTTAAGGGCGTTGTGATTATGGTTACTCATGACAGATATTTCCTCGACAGGGTTACTAATAAGATTCTGGAGATTTCCCATGGCGGCCTTTATGCTTATGAGGCTAATTACTCGAAGTTTCTGGAACTGAAGGCAGAGCGTGAGGAGATGGAGCTTGCCAGTGAGAGGAAGAGACAGAGCGTACTCCGCATGGAACTGGAGTGGGCAAAGCGTGGATGCAGAGCCAGAAGTACCAAGCAGCGGGCACGTCTGGAACGCCTGGAGGCACTGAAGAACGGAAAGGCTCCGGTGCGTGATGCGAATGTGGAGCTGGATTCTGTTGAGACACGTATGGGAAAGAAGACAATCGAACTTCACCATATCAGCAAGAGTTTTGGTGAGAAGAAGATCCTGGATGATTTTAATTATATTGTGCTGCGCAATCAGCGTCTTGGGATTATTGGTCCTAATGGGTGCGGAAAGTCAACACTCATCAAGATTATTGATGGGATGATACAGCCGGATGCAGGAGAAGTGGAAATTGGAGAAACCATTCGCATAGGGTATTTTGCACAGGAAGTGCCGGATATGGATACCAATCAGCGTGTGATCGATTATATCCGCGACGTGGCAGAGTATATTCCGACCAGAGACGGGAAGATTTCCGCAACAATGATGCTGGAGAGGTTTCTCTTTGATTCTGCCATGCAGTATGCACCCATTGCCAAATTGTCAGGTGGTGAGAAGAGGCGTCTGTATCTGCTGAAGGTTCTGATGGAGGCGCCGAATGTGCTTCTTCTGGATGAGCCAAGTAATGATCTGGATATTCCTACACTGACCATTCTGGAGGATTATCTGGATTCTTTTGCAGGGATTGTGATCGCAGTGTCTCATGACAGGTATTTTCTGGATAATATTGTGGACAGGATTTTTGCTTTTGAGGGGAATGGACATCTGACCCAGTATGAGGGCGGATATACGGATTATACAGAGGCGCTGGCGAGAAAAGGCGGGGCAGTATCTGAAGGACAGAGCACTGCAGTTGGTGCGGAAAAGAAGAAGTCGGCTCAGGCAGACTGGAAGCAGAATCGTCCCCAGAAGCTGAAATTTACCTATAAAGAGCAGAGGGAATTTGAAACTATCGATGATGATATTGCAGCGCTGGAGGAACTGCTGGAGAAGCTGGATAAGGATATGGAGGCCAATGCCACCAATTCTGTGAAGCTTCGTGAGATCATGGAGCAGAAGGAGAAGGCACAGGCAGATCTGGATGAGAAGATGGACAGGTGGGTTTATCTGAATGATCTGGCGGAGCGAATCGAGGCACAAAAAAGTGAAAAGTGATTTTTTTCAGATGCTATTGACTTTGCAGAGGGTTCTTTAGTATGATACAGATTATGGAAGATTGCAGGAGCTGCTTTGCAGCGGGGCAATTTGCGGATGCCGGGTCAGTAACAGAAAATATCTTTTGATCCTGACATCTGTGAGTGAACAGTAAGTGAACAGGAGATATAAAAATATGGCAGAACAGGTCAGAGTTGTAGTGGACGCAATGGGCGGGGATAATGCCCCGGCAGAACCTGTCAGAGCTGCAGTGGAAGCTGTAACAGAGAGACAGGACATAAAAGTAATTCTTACAGGAAAACAGGAAGTGATAGATAAGGAACTGGCGAAATATTCAGGATATCCGAAGAACCAGATCCAGGTTGTCAACGCATCCCAGGTGATCGAGACAGCAGAACCCCCTGTTTTTGCGATCCGTAAGAAAAAAGATTCATCAATCGTAGTAGGTTTGAATATGGTTAAGAAACAGGAGGCAGATGCCTTTGTTTCATCAGGAAGTACAGGAGCTGTTCTTGTTGGCGGACAGGTACTGGTAGGCAGAAGTAAAGGTGTGGAGAGGCCGCCTCTTGCACCGTTGATCCCTACCACGAAGGGTGTTTCCCTTCTGATCGACTGTGGTGCCAATGTGGATGCACGTCCATCGCATCTGGTGCAGTTTGCGAAGATGGGCTCTATTTATATGGAGAACGTAGTTGGTATTAAAAATCCAAAAGTTGCCATTGTAAATAACGGGGCGGAAGAGGAGAAGGGAAATGCACTTGTAAAAGAAACTTTCCCCCTTCTGAAAGAATGCAAAAGCATTAATTTCATCGGAAGTATAGAAGCCAGAGATATCCCGGCAGGATATGCGGATGTGGTCGTATGCGAAGCATTTGTGGGAAATGTGATCCTTAAATTATATGAGGGAGTTGGTTCTGCCCTGGTCCAGAAGATCAAAGAAGGAATGATGACCAGCACAAGAAGTAAGATCGGTGCACTTCTGGTAAAGCCTGCACTGAAAGAAACTCTGAAATCCTTTGATGCAACGGAATATGGCGGAGCACCGCTTCTGGGGCTTAAAGGACTTGTGGTAAAGACGCATGGAAGTGCCAAAGCCATTGAGATCAAACATGGTATTTTCCAGTGTGTACAGTTTAAACAGGAGAAGATCAACGAGAAGATCGCAGAGCGTATCCTGGAGGATCAGGAAGTACTGAAGTCCGGAGCAGAATAGAGCAGGACAGGAACAGAAACAGGAAGGAGGGTTGAAGATGGAACTGGAGAAAATAAAAGCTATCATAGCAGAGGTTCTGAATATTGATGCAGATTCGATCACAGAAGACACTACATTTGTAGATGATCTTGGTGCAGACTCTCTTGATATTTTTCAGATTATTATGGGGATTGAAGAGGAGTATGACATTGAGCTGGATAATGAATCTGTCGAACAGATTCAGACAGTCGGTGATGCTGTTGAAGCAATTCGGACAATTAAATAAAAATGTAACTGTCCGGCAGTCTGAAATTTGACAGGAGCATAATACAGGCGGACTGAGCAGTTGCAAAAAATGATGCCGCAGGGTTGTCAGATGACAGCCCTGTGCATATGGAGAGGGTTAGAGGAATGAATAGAAAGACAGAAGAATTAGAAGAAATCATAGGATATCATTTTAAAAATAAACATTATCTTACACAGGCACTGACTCACAGTTCCTATGCAAATGAGAAGAAGTTGGGGAAGCTGGGCAGCAATGAGAGACTGGAGTTTCTGGGAGATGCTGTGCTGGAGCTGATCAGCAGTGATTATCTGTATGCAAGATTTACCCAGATACCGGAGGGAGAGCTGACAAAGAAGAGAGCCAGCCTGGTGTGTGAGCCAAGCCTTGCCTATTGTGCAAGAGAATTCGGACTGCCGCAGTTTCTGTTGCTTGGAAAGGGAGAGGATATGACAGGCGGAAGAAACAGGGATTCTATCGTCTCTGATGCAACAGAGGCTTTATTGGGAGCTATCTATCTGGATGGTGGTTTTGCTAATGCAAAGGAGTTTGTGCTGAATTTTATCCTGAATGATATTGAACATAAACAGCTCTTTTATGATAGCAAGACCATCCTGCAGGAAATCGTGCAGGAAAACGGAACACAGCCGGTGGAATATATTCTGACAAAAGAAGAAGGCCCGGATCATAACAAAAACTTTACTGTGGAGGCAAGAGTAAACGGAAAAGTGATGGGACAGGGAAGCGGTCATACAAAGAAAGCAGCAGAACAGGCCGCAGCATACCAGGCGATTCGTGTACTCAGAAAATAAACAGGAGAATTATGTATTTAAAGAATATAGAGGTACAGGGATTTAAGTCTTTCGCCCAGAAGATCAATTTTGAATTTCATAACGGGATCACCGGTATTGTAGGTCCGAACGGAAGTGGAAAGAGCAATGTCGGTGATGCGGTGAGATGGGTGCTGGGTGAACAGAGTGCCAGGTCTCTGCGAGGAGGAAATATGCAGGATGTTATTTTCTCCGGTACAGAGACAAGAAAACCCCTGGGTTATGCATCGGTGGCGATCACACTGGATAATTCAGACCATAAGCTTCCGGTTGATTTTAACGAGGTTACGGTTACCAGAAGGCTTTACCGTTCAGGAGAGAGTGAATATAAGATCAACGGAAGTGCCTGCAGACTGAAAGATATCAATGAGATGTTTTATGATACAGGTATCGGTAAAGAAGGATATTCCATTATCGGACAGGGACAGATCGACAGGATCCTAAGCGGTAAACCGGAAGAGAGAAGAGAGCTTTTTGATGAGGCAGCAGGTATTGTTAAATTTAAGAGAAGAAAGAATACCACGATCAAAAAACTGGAGGAAGAACGCCAGAACCTGGTCAGAGTGACAGATATCCTCTCGGAGCTTACCAGACAGCTGGAACCACTGGAGAAACAGTCAGAGACAGCAAGAGTTTATCTTTCCAAAAGAGAGACTCTTAAGGAACTGGATGTGAATATGTTCCTGATGGAGTATGCTGCTGCAGCCAAAGAACTCAAGGAACTGGAAGAGAAGAACATAATTGCGCAGAATCAGCTGAAGGATACCCAGAGTTCCTATGACCGGACCAAGGTGGAATATGAACGTCTGGAACAGGAACTGGAAGATTTAAATTCCAAAATGGATGCACTTCGCATTTCCGGTCAGGAGCAGGCAATCCGTAAACAACAGCTGGAAGGCCAGATCAATGTATTAAATGAGCAGATACTGGCAGGGGCACAGAATGAAGAGCATTATAAGGGACGTATCCAGACTATTGAGGCTGAACTTTCAGTAAGAACAGATTCAAAGAAGAAACTTGAAGAAGAAAAAACGGATATTTATGCACAGTTAAAGGCTGTCCGTAAGAAACTTTCTGAGGAAGAAGAGAAATTAAGGACAGCGCAGGAGAATATGGAAGCCTGTACTCTCGAAGTGGAGAATGGCAAAAATGAGATTATTGAAATTCTGAACAGCCGCGCCAATGTCAAGGGTAAAGCCCAGAGATTTGATGCAATGATGGAACAGGCAGAAATCCGTAAGGCAGAGATCAGCCAGCGTATTCTCAGACTGAAGAGTGAAGAGGAAGAGCAGCAGACCATTCTGACTACAGCCCGGAAACAGTATGATGAGATTACATCCCAGATTGAAAATGCCAATGAGGAATGTGAACATCTGAATCTGAGTGTGATGAAGATTCAGGAAAAGCTGAAGGAACAGAACACAAAGCTGGAAGCAGAACAGACAGCCTATCACAGAGAGGCATCCCGGCTGGATTCTCTCAGAAATATCGCGGAGCGCTATGATGGATACGGAAACAGTATCCGGAGAGTTATGGAACAAAAAGAACGTGTTCCGGGAATCCAGGGTGTTGTCGCAGATCTGATCCAGGTAAACAAAGATTATGAGATCGCTATCGAGACAGCTCTTGGTGGGAGCATTCAGAATATTGTTACAGATAATGAGCAGACTGCCAAAACCATGATCGAATTTCTGAAAAAGAATCGTTATGGACGTGCGACCTTTCTTCCCATGAGCAGCATAAGTCCCAGAGGTGAGTTTACACCGAAAGAAGCACTGAAAGAGCCGGGCGTTGTAGGGATTGCCAGCGAACTGGTGTCCGTAGCTTCTCAGTATCAGCAGATCACGAAATTCCTTCTTGGAAGAGTGCTGGTAGTTGATAACATTGATCATGCCATTGCAATAGGAAAAAAATACAGACACAGTCTGAGAATGGTCACAACAGAGGGTGAATCCTTAAACCCGGGAGGTTCCATGACCGGCGGTGCCTTCAGAAACAACAGCAATCTGCTTGGAAGACGGCGTGAAATAGAGGAACTGGAAACAAAGGTAAATCAGCTGAAGCAGAATCTGACCGAAATGCAGAATGCTGTTGAGGAAAATAAAAATCAGAGAAACAGGCTTCGTGATGCCATTGCAGGATTTCAGGAAAAACTCCGTCAGAAATATATAGAACAGAATACTGCCAGAATGAATATCAAACAGCAGGAAAAGAAAGCTGAGGAGATCCGAAGCGGATATGCGCAGATCAACAGAGATCAGGCAGAGATCAAACGCCAGGTCATGGAAATCCGGCAGGATCATGACCGGATTGCTAGGGAACTGGAGAATTCAAAGCAGGATGAGAAAGAACTGGAGAGTTTTATTGAGGCAAAGCAGTCAGAACTGGATGAATGGAAAGAAGAAGAGAAGAAAATCACCCGGGAGTTAGAAGAAATCCGTCTTCAGTCATCCGCTCTTGAACAGAAAGAGAAATTTGACCAGGAAAACCTGAGCCGTCTGAAAGCAGAAATCACAGCTTTTATGACTGAGAAAGAGGATATTTATCAGTCTCTTGCTCACAGCAGTGAAGAGATGGAAAAGAAGCAGGAGATGATCACCCAGCTGAAAAAAGAGTCGGAAGAGTCTGTCCTTTATGAAGAACAGGCACAGATGCAGCTGAAAAATCTGCAGAAGGAGAAAGAGAGCAGAACTTCTCAGCATAAAGATTTTTTTGAGAAAAGAGATTATCTGTCCGGTCAGATCGGACTTCTGGATAAGGAATGTTACCGTCTGCAGGGACAGATGGACAAGCTGGAGGAGAACAGGGAAGAGCGGATTGCTTATATGTGGTCCGAGTATGAGATCACTCCCAATAATGCCGTTTCCTACAGAAAAGAGGAACTTACTGATCTTTCGCAGATGAAGCGACAGGCAGCTCAGATTAAAGATGATATCAGAAAGCTGGGACCTGTAAATGTAAATGCTATTGAGGATTATAAGGAACTTCTGGAAAGACACACCTTTCTGTCCGGCCAGTATGAGGATCTGGTCACAGCGGAGAAAACTCTGGAACAGATCATTCAGGAGCTGGATGAGGGAATGCGGAAACAGTTTTCTGAGAAATTCGGCGAGATCCAGAAGGAATTTGACAAGGCATTTAAGGAATTGTTCGGAGGCGGAAAAGGAACTCTGGAGCTGGATGAAGAGGCAGATATCCTGGAGGCAGGAATTAAGATCATTTCCCAGCCGCCGGGAAAGAAACTGCAGAATATGATGCAGCTTTCCGGCGGGGAAAAAGCTCTGACAGCTATCGCACTTCTTTTCGCGATCCAGAATCTGAAGCCGTCACCGTTCTGTCTGCTGGATGAGATCGAGGCAGCGCTGGACGATTCCAATGTTGGGCGATTTGCCGGATATTTACAGAAGTTGACGAAAAACACACAATTTATTATAATAACCCATAGACGTGGAACTATGAACGCCGCAGACCGGCTTTATGGTATTACCATGCAGGAAAAAGGGGTATCCACACTGGTTTCCGTCGATCTGGTGGAGAATCAGCTTACCCAGTAACAGGAGGAGTTTCACATGGCAGAAGAAAAGAAAGGTTTTTTTAAACGATTAGTCAGTGGACTGGCAAAGACCAGAGACAATATCGTAGCCGGATTTGACAGTATTTTCAGTGGTTTTTCCAGTATTGATGAAGATTTTTATGAAGAGCTGGAAGAGATTCTGATCATGGGTGATATCGGGATCAATGCGACCACTTCTATTATTGAGAATTTAAAGAAAGAGGTTTCCGAACGTCATATTAAGGAACCGATGGAATGTAAACAGCTTCTGATCAATGAGATTAAGGATCAGATGCGTGTGGACAGCACAGAGTATGAATTTGAGAACCGCAGATCCGTAGTTTTGGTGATCGGTGTCAATGGTGTCGGAAAAACCACTTCAGTAGGAAAGCTTGCAGGAAAATTAAAAGACCAGGGCAAGAAGGTTATCCTTGCAGCAGCCGATACTTTCCGCGCAGCAGCAGGAGAGCAGCTTACTGAGTGGGCGAACCGTGCAGGTGTGGAGATCATCGGCGGACAGGCGGGAGCAGATCCTGCATCTGTTATCTATGATGCGGTGGCAGCAGCCAAAGCAAGAAATGCAGACGTACTTCTCTGCGATACAGCAGGACGTCTTCATAATAAAAAGAACCTTATGGAAGAACTCCGCAAGATTTACAGGATCCTGGAGAGGGAGTATCCGGATGCATATCTGGAGACACTGGTAGTGCTGGATGGTACCACCGGACAGAATGCCCTTGCACAGGCGAGACAATTTGCGGAGGTCGCAAATGTCAGCGGTATTATCCTTACCAAGCTGGACGGAACTGCCAAGGGAGGTATTGCAGTTGCCATCCAGTCTGAACTGGATATTCCGGTGAAGTACATTGGCGTAGGAGAAAGTATTGACGATCTTCAGAAATTCGATGCAGATGCATTTGTAAATGCGTTGTTTGATGTAGACCATAAAGAAAACCCGGACGCTCAAGATTAGGATGTACTTTCGGAGTCAAATCAAGTACAAAAAGATTCCAGGAGTACATTTAGGACAAAATGGAGGAAAAAACAATGCTTACTTTAGAGAGTTTTGAACAGGCATCAGAGATCGTAAAACAGGTCACACAGGAAACAAAGCTGATCAAGAGCAGCTATTTCAGTGAACTTACAGGAAATAAGGTTTATTTAAAACCGGAGAATATGCAGCGTACAGGTGCATATAAGGTTCGTGGTGCTTATTATAAGATCAGCACTCTTTCCGATGAAGAGAGAAATAAAGGTCTGATCACAGCATCTGCCGGAAATCATGCACAGGGCGTTGCCTATGCTGCACATAAATATGGAGTGAAGGCAGTGATCGTTATGCCTACCACAACTCCGCTGATCAAGGTTGAGAGAACAAAGAGTTACGGTGCAGAGGTTATCCTGCATGGTGATGTATATGATGAGGCATGTGCACATGCACTGGAACTTGCTGAGAAAGAGGGATATACCTTTATCCATCCTTTCGATGATCCGGCAGTTGCCACAGGACAGGGTACCATTGCAATGGAGATCGTTCAGGAGCTTCCGCTTGTTGATTATATTCTGGTTCCAATCGGTGGAGGCGGACTTGCAACAGGTGTTTCCACACTTGCGAAGCTGTTAAATCCACATATCAAAGTCATCGGTGTGGAACCGGCAGGGGCTGCCTGCATGAAGGCTTCTCTGAAGAAGGGTGAGGTTGTGACTCTTCCGCACGTAAATACGATTGCTGACGGTACTGCAGTACAGACACCCGGAAAGAAAATCTTCCCGTATATCCAGAAGAATCTGGACGATATCATCACTATCGAGGATGATGAACTGATCGTTGCTTTCCTTGACATGGTTGAGAACCATAAGATGATCGTAGAGAATTCCGGTCTTCTGACAGTGGCAGCGCTTCGTCATCTGGATGTGAAGGGAAAGAAGATTGTTTCTATCTTAAGCGGTGGAAACATGGATGTTATTACCATGTCTTCTGTTGTTCAGCATGGTCTGATCCAGAGAGACAGAATCTTCACAGTATCTGTGCTCATTCCGGATAAGCCGGGCGAACTGGTACGCGTGGCAAGCGTGATCGCTAGGGCTCAGGGCAATGTTATCAAGCTGGATCATAACCAGTTTGTAAGCACGAACAGAAATGCGGCAGTGGAACTTAAGATCACATTGGAGGCTTTTGGCACAGATCATAAGAATGAGATTGTTAAAGCTCTCGAAGATGCAGGATGCAGACCAAAGGTGATCCGCCCAAGTCTGTGATTGTCTCAGAGTAGCATCTGCCATGTAAATAAATGAAATGGGAGCCCTGGTGTTCAGTATATGGATATCAGGGCTTTTTTGTAACTTATATTAGAGGTCTCAAAGGGACGCGCAGAAAAACAGTTTGTTTCGTGTGCGGTTTCGGGATCTAAGATATTCTAAGCTG
>OGQK01001659.1_pt1 | contig 11050 bp, 8 predicted proteins | sample 1553221 | NCBI WGS metagenome assembly OGQK01 (sample SAMEA2579996, study PRJEB22360) | human gut metagenome | biome: human gut; feature: human-associated habitat; material: faeces | place: Denmark | collected 2008/2010 | reverse complement strand
CCCTGACCTCCCTGCTCATGAATCGCCAGAAGGGCACGCTCATCAGCGCAGCCGTCATGTGCCCCGGCGCTGAGGAGCGCCGCAAGGCCGAGCTGGAGGACATGGCCATCCTCACCGGCGGCGAGGTCATCTCCCCCGAGCGCGGCCTGTCGCTGGCCGACGCCAAGAAGAGCATGCTCGGCCGCGCCGCAAGCGTGCAGATCACGAAGAGCCGCACGCTCATCATCGGCGGCAAGGGCAAGCAGGAGGCCATTGAGAAGCGCTGCGAGGCCATCCGCAACGAGCTGAAGAACCCGCATTCCGACTACGAGCTGGACGTCATGCGCGAGCGCTTGGCGAAGCTGTCCGGCGGCATCGCCGTCATGAGCGTCGGCGCTGCAACCGAGACCGAGATGAAGGAGAAGAAGCTCCGGATTGAAGACGCTCTGAACGCTACCCGTGCTGCTGTGGAAGAGGGAATTGTTGCTGGCGGCGGAACCGCTTACGTGAATGCCATTCCCGAGATTGAGAAGCTGGTTGACAGCGTGGAGGGAGACGAAAAGACCGGCGTGCAGATCATCGCCCGGGCTCTGACCGCACCTCTCCGTCAGATTGCCACCAACGCCGGCCTGGACGCCTCTGTGATCCTGGAGAAGGTAAAGAACAGCGGTGAGGTCGGATATGGGTTTGACGCATACAAGGAAGTTTACTGTGATATGATTTCCAACGGCATTGTGGACCCCACCAAGGTAACTCGCTCTGCTCTGGAAAATGCCGCTTCCATCTCTGCCATGCTGCTGACCACGGAAGCACTGGTCGGTGACCGTCTGGCACCGCCCTCTGCCACAGGCGCTGGGATGCCCGCAGGTGATATGAGCGGCGCAATGTACTAAGATAAACTGACGCGACAGCGAAGGATTCGCTGGTCCGTGGCAAAGGCGCACCGAATCCTCGGTGCGTCTTTGCCGTACTAAATGAAAAAGATTTTCCAAAAACGGCAGAGTTGTGATATAATAAAAATATACAGTCTCTGGCTGGAATGAATCAAAGGAGGCATGTCCTTTTGAAACCTCGCATTTTGATTTCCCGCTCTCCTGAGAGCAGCGGCCTGTATGAAGCCGCCGTGGAGAAAGCCGGCGGTGAGGCATTGTCTTTTCACTGTCCTGATCCGGAGATGGACTTCGACGGTTTAATTTTGGCTGGCGGGGGAGATGTCGATCCTTCGGAATTTGGTGAGTCTGATTTGGGGTCCCGTGAAATTGATCTGCCCAGAGACAAAGTAGAATTGGCCTTGGTGAACCGGTGTGTCTGTGAAAATAAGCCTATCTTGGGCATTTGTCGGGGACATCAGGTGGTGAACATTGCTCTGGGGGGAAACATCTATCAGGATTTATCCCCAGCTCTTTTGGAGGTGCACGCACAGACTTCGGAGGGGAAAAATCGAACCCATCCAGTGCGCCTGTCCATCATGACCATGCTGGGTGATCTCTACGGACAGGAAATCCTGGTCAACAGTTCTCACCACCAAGCCAACCGGCAGTTTGGCCAGGGCCTGTACGCCACAGCCTGGGACGCGGTTGGCGTCGTGGAAGCCATGCAGCACGGTAGTTTGCCCATTTGGACCGTTCAGTTTCACCCTGAACAGATGACAGGGACCAACGGAGAACCAGATGGACAAAAAATCTTTGATTTCTTCCTGGAACAGTGCCGAAAGTTCACCGACAAATAATTATGAAAGGGCCAAGATCTTCCTCCCGCCTTCGGGAAGTCAACCTGGAACTGGGAATGCCCTTTGCTGACCAGGCCATCAAACGTCTCACCTTTGAAATTCACCACAGCCGCGCCATGGCCTGTACAGTTCTGAAGATTATCCATGGCTATGGTTCTTCTGGAAAGGGTGGAAAAATCCGGACAGAAAGCCGAAAATATCTCACACGGCTGAAACGTCAGGGAGAGATTCGGGATTTTGTCAAAGGGGAACAATTCTCCATCTTTTGAGGAAGCCACACGCCAGGCCTTTGCCCGGTGTGAAGAACTGCGCCGGGATCACGATCTGGACCGTTATAACAATGGCGTAACCTTTATTCTTTTATAAGTGATCGAAACGACCGAGAAAGTGAGGGCTCCATGGATTTTCAGGCAATGGTCAATGATACCAATCAAAAAAATTCCTTCATGCTGCACAATGGAATTCAGCTGACCAAGATGGAACGGGACCATGCTGTCGTGGAGGCTGACCTTACCACTTGGAATCGAAATCTTTACGGCGCGGTCCATGGGGGAATGTTCCTGACCATGGCCGACTGTGCCGCAGGAGGAGCAGCCCGGAGCAACGGGATGCGCTATGTCACCATCAGCAACAGCTTTGAATTCTTTCGCAATACGAAACGGGACCATCTCATTGCGGAAGGCCGGGTGAAAAGCCGGGGAACCACACTGTGCGTGGTAGAAGTGGAGATTCGTGACGAAACAGAAAAGCTCCTGTGCGGCGGAACCTTCACCATGTTCTGCGTCGGCAAGCAGGATTGCGTTCCAGAAAAGTGATGTGGTACCATTCTTTTCCTCAGGCGATGCGGGAACGGTTCGGGGGAAAGGTTTATAAGCTGGCCTTGGATGGCGGCATGACCTGTCCCAACCGAGATGGCACATTAGGAACCCGCGGCTGCATTTTCTGTAGTGAGGTTGGCGCAGGGGAATTCGCTTCTCCTGCGTGTACTCATGTGGCAGAACAGCTGGCCCACGCCAAGCAGCGGGTTGCCCATAAAAATAAAGGTGGTCAATACATCGCTTATTTTCAGAGCTTTACCAATACCTATGCCCCCCTCCCGTACCTGGACGCTCTGTTTCGCCAGGCAATCGCTTCTCCGGAGATTGTTGCGCTCTCGATCGCCACGCGCCCGGACTGCCTTGGGCCAGAGGTCCTGGCCCTTTTGCAGCGCCTCAATCAAATCAAACCCGTTTGGGTGGAGCTGGGACTGCAAACCATACATCCAGACAGCGCCCGTTACATCCGGCGCGGGTACGCGCTGCCGGTCTATGATCACGCCGTCTGCGCACTCAAAAGAGCCGGCTTGGAAGTAATCACACATGTTATCCTTGGCCTCCCCGGAGAATGCCGGGAGGATATGGTGGAAACCGCCCGATACGTGGGGCGCAGCGGGGCAGATGGCATTAAACTTCAGCTGCTCCATGTGTTGGAGGGCACCGATCTGGCGCAGGAATACCGGGAGGGAAAGGTACCGGTTCTCACTTTGGAGGAATACATCCAAATATTAGAAGATTGTTTGTCCGTTCTCCCTCCAAGGATGGTCATCCATCGCCTGACCGGAGATGGTGATAAACGAACTCTGTTGGCCCCTTCCTGGAGCGCCAATAAAAAGCTGGTCCTCCATGCAATCCAAACTGCATTCGTCCGCGATCAGGTCCAGCAGGGGAGCCGATGGACAGACGATTCCTAAGCCTTGCCCAACCATAATAATACCAACCAATTTATCCATCATCACACAATACGAAGGAGGAATTCCAAATGACAAAAATTGATATTTTTTCTGGTTTTCTTGGCGCCGGGAAAACCACACTGATCAAGAAGCTGATTCAGGAAGCCTACCAGGGGGAGAAGCTGGTTCTCATTGAAAATGAATTTGGCGAAATCGGCATTGACGGCGGTTTTCTGCAGGATGCCGGCGTGGAGATCACGGAGATGAATTCCGGCTGTATCTGCTGCAGCTTGGTAGGGGATTTTGGTCAGGCGCTGGAACAGGTTCTGTTCCAATTTCACCCGGACCGGATTCTCATTGAGCCCTCTGGCGTGGGCAAGCTGTCCGATGTCATTGGAGCCGTCCAGCGCCTGGATAACCACGAGATTGTACTCAACGCTTTCGTCACTGTCGCCGATGCCACAAAGTGCAAAATTTATATGAAAAACTTCGGTGAGTTTTTCAACAACCAAATTGAGCACGCCGCTGCCATTGTGCTCAGCCGCACCAGCGGGATGAATGAGAAAAAACTTCTGGATACTGTGGCGCTGCTGCGGGAACACAATGCCAATGCTCCCATCATCACCACACCATGGGAAGAGTTGGATGGGAAAACGATCCTGGAAACCATGGAAAACAAGGATACCCTGAAAGAGGAATTGGCACACTTGGCCGCAGAGCAGGCTGCTCATGACGAATCCCACCATCATCACCACCATGAGCATGACCATGAACATGAACACCATCACCACCACGATGAAGCGTCCCACGAACATGAACACGGGCACGAAGAACATCATCACCATGACCATGAGCACCATCATCACGATGGTTCTTGTTCCTGCGGGCATGACCATGATGCCGATGAGGTCTTCATCAGTTGGGGGGCAGAAACTCCCCGCAAATACACAGAGGAGGAAATCTCTGGTGCGCTGCATGCATTGGGCGAGGAAGCAAACTATGGCGTGGTTCTCCGCGCCAAGGGAATCGTGCCCTGCCAGGATGGCACCTGGATCCACTTCGACTATGTGCCTGGAGAGCAAAATATTCGCCGCGGTCCCGCCGGCTTTACCGGTCGTCTGTGCGTCATTGGTTCTGAACTGAAAGAGCACGCGCTGGAGCATCTGTTCTGCCTGCACTGAGCAAACGAGGATAAAATATATGATGGAAGAAATCCCTGTTTACCTGTTTACCGGTTTTCTGGACGCAGGTAAAACCAAATTCATTCAAGAGACCCTGGAAGATGTCCGCTTTAACAACGGAGAGAGCACGCTTCTTCTTCTCTGTGAAGAAGGGGAGGAGGAGTATGAGCCCACCACGTTTTCTGGGAAAAACGTCTTTATTGAGGTTATAGAGGCCCCCTCTGAATTGACACCAATTAACTTAGAGCGTTTGCAGAAAAAGCATGCTGTGGAGCGAGTCATCGTGGAATACAACGGCATGTGGATGCTGGATCAGCTCTATCAGAACATGCCAGAGGCATGGATTGTCTACCAGGAATTCATGTTTGCAGACGCCCAGACTTTCTTGACCTACAACGCCAATATGCGCGGTTTGGTGGTAGACAAGCTGAAAAGCTGTGAAATGGTTGTCCTGAACCGCGCGGACCAGCGGGTGGACAAGGTGGAGATTCATAAAATCATCCGGGCTGTGAGTCGTCGGACCAACATTGCCTATGAGGATCTCAATGGGGAAGTGTACTACGATGACACCCCCGATGAACTGCCCTTTGATTTGGAAGCACCCGTGGTTGAAATCACGCCTCAGGACTATGCGATCTGGTATCAGGATATCTCAGAGGAGCCGGACAAGTACAAAGGAAAAACCCTGAAGATCGGTGGATTCACCATGGTCCGGGATAAGCTTCCGGCTGGCAGTTTTATTTTCGGCCGTCGGATTATGACCTGCTGCGTGGAAGATATTACTTTTGCAGGACTTCTGGCCACTGGATACGACACGAAGAACCTGCAGGACCAGCAATGGGTTGAGCTGACTGCCAAAGTTGCAATTAAGCACAATCGGGTTTACAACAAAAAAGGACCTGTTCTCCACGTACTTTCTCTGACCCCAGGCACCGCGCCAGAGCAGGATGTCGCCACGTTCTATTAAATGCTATAAACGTAAACAAAAAAGTTCCGTCCCCAACAAAGGTTGGAAGGACGGGACTTTTTTTGCAGAACTCTTTCTGAAAAAGGGCTTATGGCTTCGGCTCTCCCACAGATGCCGCTTTTTCCGCCGCCGCAATCTGGGCCAGCAGGTTTTCTGTCTTGCGTGCTCTGCGCATCTGGAGTGGCTTTTTCATCCGTTCCGACAAACTGTCCAGCAGAGAGTAATAAACAGGAGTGAACAGCAAGGTAACCACAGTGGAAATCACCATACCACTGATCATAACAATCCCCATAGGCTGAAGCATCTCGTTGCCCTCTCCAGAGCCAATCGCCATGGGGATCAGCGCCAGCACCGTGGTCAGTGTGGTCATCATAATGGGACGAACACGCAGAGGGCAAGCCTCCATGATGGCCTCGTCCTTCTCCTGTCCACGGGCCCGCCGAATATTGATGTAGTCGATCAGTACGATAGAGGAGTTAACCACCGTTCCCACCAGCATAATCAGCGCCAGCAAAACGATCATGGACAAATCCATTCCCGTAATGGGCAGACCAAACAGCGCGCCGGACAGCGCAATGGGAAGGATCATCATCACCATCACTGGCATAACAAAAGACTCAAACTGTGCTGCCAAAATAAAGTAGACCAGACAGACAGCCACCAACATAGCCAGCATCAGGGTTTGGAAATTTTCCATCATGTCTGTATAGGCACTGTTAATCTCAGCCTGATACCCATCCGGCATATCATAGCCATCCAGCAGGGACTGGATGGACGCATTCATCGCCGCCGTGTCTCCACTGATGGTGTTGCCAGTTACCTGTACCTGACGGGATTGATTGGTCCGTGCGATGGATTGGGGACTCAGTTCAACGGAAACCTCCGCGACAGAGGAGAGAGGAACCGTTCCGCCTGTCGGCGCAGAAATGGGCATGGAACGCAGCGCGTCCAGACTCTCCATACTCGCACCGCTGCCGCGCACCACCACCTCTAAATCATTGCCATCCATCGTCACTGTGGTGGCCGTGGTCCCCGTCAGTTCACTTCGAACTGCGGAACCGATGGTGGCAGAAGTCAGCCCATACTGCGCTGCCGCGGCATGATTGACAGAAACCGACACCGCCGGAATCGTATTCTCCAGGGAATTGGTAACCTCTTCCGTGTCCTCCAAGGCAGCGATCTGTTCCGTCAGATCATTGGCAATCTGCGTCAGTGTGTCATAGTCAGATCCGCTGATGTCCACCTGAATGTCGTTGGAACCGGTCATGCTGCTCATCATGCTGGCGTCACTGACCGTAATCTCACAACCGGCAATGTCCCGCATGGACTTCTTCAAATCCTGGGCTACCTCTTTACTGGAACGGCTTCGTTCACTGCGTCCCACCAGATTGGCTGTAATCGAGGCAGATTCTGCGCTGGACCCTCCTGTGGACATGCTGCTGCCAATGGTCATATACATGTTGTCCAGTTCGGGGCAATTCTCTTGAATGATGCCCATCACGCGATCTCCATAGGCCATAGTGTCTTCCAGCTCTGTTCCCGTGGGCATCTCCACGGTGACACTCACCATTCCCTGGTCCATCTCTGGAATCAGAACCATATTGGTACTCAGGCAGCTGACCAGGAAAAGGACCACCATCGCCACCGAGACCAGGCAGGCCACCAGACGGCGGCGCAGAAAATAGGCCAGCAAATATTTATATTTTTCAGAGAGCTTCCTCGCGATCTGTGTCCAGCGGGACTTCTTCTGTGCCCCCTGAAGTTTCTGAAGGCGGACCGCGTTTTCATCCAACAGGAAGTAGCACATCAAAGGAACCAGGGTCAGGGCAATGAGCAGGGAAGAGAGGATCAAAAAGACCACCGTAAGAGAGAAGTCCAGGAACATCATTCCTGTCATACCTCCACTCAGGCCAATGGGCAGGAATACCGCAATGGTGGTTAAACTGGACGCGGTAATCGAAGTAATCACCTCAGAGGTCCCCAAAACGCAGCTATCATATCGGCTGTGTCCATCCCCAGCGTAGCGATAGATATTCTCCAAGACCACGATGGAGTTGTCCACCACCATGCCGATGCACATTGCAATGCCGCCCAAACTCATCATATTCAGCGTTGTGCCAAAAACATTCATCAGCAGGAACACGGTCAGCACGCAAAATGGCATGGAGAGCGAGATGGTAACAGTAGCCCCCGCCCGGCGGAGGAAGAGCAAAACCACCAGTGCCGAGAGCGCGACACCCATCACAATGTTTTGGATGGCGTTGTTGGCCACTTGCATGATATAGTCGCTGGCCTCATAGGGCACCATGTAATTCATAGAGGGGTTGTCTTGCTTCAGCTCCTCCAGCGTATCCAGAACGCGCCTAGAAATCTCCACTTCATTGGCACCAGAGCGTTTGTTCACCGAGAGGATGACACAGCTCTCATCCCCCAATTTAGCCGCGCTGTCTTCCAAGGAGGACTCCAAATAGACTGTGGCAATTTCCCCTAAGCGTACAGACCCTCCCCGGGGCAGAAACAGCAAGGTGTTGGCCACATCCTCCACCGACTGATACTGCCCGCTGGTGGTTACCGTCAGGGTATTGGTTCCGTTCTGCACATCACCGCCGGGATAAAGTACATTGGCGGCAGCCAAGTAGTTGGAGACATCCGACAGGGTAAGCCCATATCCCGTCAAAGCAGTGGTATTGACCTCCACCGTAATCTGGCTGTCAATGCCGCCCATGATATCTGCGGAAGCAACCCCGTCCAGACGCTCCAACGCAGGGCCCACGGTCTCCTCCGCCAAGTTTTGCAGTTGGCTCAGGTCCTCACCGCTCAAGGCAATCATGGCCACAGGCATCATGTCATTGACATTGAAATTATAAATCACAGGATCACTGCATCCATCCGGCAGGGAGAGCGCGTCAAACTTTTCCCGCAGCTTAATCGCCGCGTCATCCACATCCGTTCCGTCCTCATAGGTAATCATCACCATGCTGACGTTTTCAGAAGAGGTGGAGGAAATGGTGTCCACGCCAGACAGCGTAGACACGCAGGACTCCAACGGACGGGTCACCAGCTCCTCCACATCCTCCGGCCCTGCTCCCGCATAGGTACACATGACATAGGCTGCGGGAAATTCCATATTGGGCATCAGCGCCAACTTCAAATTGGAATAGAAGACGACCCCGAAGACAGCAATGATGACAAAAGCCAAAATGGTAGTGACCTTGTGCTTAATGCAAAAAGACGCAATTTTCATGATGCCACCTCAGGGGCCACGACCCGGACTGCCGCACCTTCGGAAAGATAGAACTGGCCCACGGTGACCAAGGTCTCACCGCCTGAAAGGCCGGAGGTGATTTCCGTCTCACCGTCTCCCACCAGGCCGGTCTCTACCGGGATGCGGTGGGCGATGTTGTCGCTGTCAATGGTGTAAACATATTGTCCATCCATTCCTGTCTGAATGGCCTCTGTGGGGACAATCACCACATCACTCTGCGTATCAGTGTAAAAAGTCACATCAGCAAACATGCCGGACAGCAATCCACTGGAATAAGCCGATGGCACTTGGATCGTTACCCCGTACAGGTGGGTGGTGGCATCAGCAGACTTTTCAAGGGCGGAAATGGTCCCCTGAAATTCCTTGTCCGCCGCGTCAATGGAGACCGAGACTCTTCCGCCCACCTGAAGCTTCCCAATCAGAGACTCCGATACCCCTACCTTTACCTCCATATCTGTGGTGGAATCAATTGGTCGCCACAGGTGCACTGGGGGAGACGAAACCGTTTTCCACCGCCGATAAGGAGAGAATGGTGCCGGAAATGGGCGCCGCCACATTGCCGTTGCTGTCCACATTCGCCAGGGATGCTTTGAGCTGTTCCATGGTCGCCTTATAATTCTGCATCCCCACTTCCAATTGGTCCAGCGCAGAGTTCATGCTGGCCTTGGCATTTTCCAGGGACAACTTTGCGCTGTCCAGCTCCGCCTGGGAGGCTGCCCCCATATCAAAGAGCGCCTGGGTATCAGAGACATTCTTTTCCGCCTGGGCAACTTGTTGAGAGAGCAGGGAAGACTGTTCCGCATAGCTCTTTTTGGCATTGTCATAGCTCATAGACGCCGTCTCATAGTTGGCCATGGTGGCGGAGATATCCAGCTTGCAGATTGCCTGCCCAGCCGACACCGTATCGCCGACCTCCACATAGACATCGGTGCAGCGGACAGACAGCGCCACAGAGACGGACTCCTGTCCATCGGAAACCACCTGGCCGGAGACATTGCTCTCGGAAGAAATTGAGCCGCGCTCCACGGTGGCGATTTCCACCGCCGTGGATGACTCCTCGGTTTCCGCAGTCTCCTCTTCACCGCAGGCGGAAAGCACTGCCATGCAGCTCAAAGCCAAAACAAGACTAAAAATACGTTTTTTCATTGGGATACCTCCGGGGATATGGCATACAGCGCAAAGTGTGCCGCAAGGATGTTTTCATCCAATGCGGCTTAAATTTTGTTCTATTTTTCGCAAGAGATTTGTTAACACTACCGTCTCCTCCTGGCTCAGCCCCTGGATCATGAAATCATTCATCTGTTCCAACACCAGAAGTACCTGACCGCTGATCCGCAGTCCCTCCTCTGTGAGAACCAGCTTTTTGAGTCTGGCATCATGGGAGACAGGTACCCGCTGGATGAGGCCCTTTTTCTCCAATGTGTCCAACTGACTGCTGACGGTGGAACGACGGAGCTTAAAGAAGGATTCGATATCTTTCTGATAAACGTCTCCCTGCTGAGAAAAATACAAAAACCCAATGGTGGATAATTGGGAAATTGTCATGCCCGAGGGAAGCGCATCGGGCGGCATTCGCATGGCCATTCGGTGCAGCTGATTGACAATGCAGGCCAGCTGAGTCACCTGATAAGCACGATGGTTCAAAGTTTCCATCCGAAAGAACTCCCCCCATTTGTTAGAATTCGGACAATTGAAATTGTACAATATCCGCACAGAATTGTCAATAAAAAGCGGAGGTTGAAGGGAAACCTCTCCACAAGTTACCTTGCAAGGTGCCGCAAGGAACGATATAATAATCTTACTTTTTCCTGGAGGTGCGTCCATGACACGCAATGTTGCATATTATCAAAAGAACCGCCCCCTTAAAATTTTTCTCTCCTACTACGGCCCCCATAAACACTTGTTCTTTTTGGATATGTTTTGTGCCCTGGTGATCTGTCTGATTGATCTGGCCTTTCCATATCTCTCCCGGTCCGCCCTCAATCACTTACTGCCCCAGCAGGAGTACCGTGTTTTCTTCCTTCTCATTGGTTTTTTTGCCGTTGCCTATGTGGGAAAGGGATTACTGTACTTTGTTGTCTCCTATTGGGGGCACGTCTTTGGCGTCCGGGTAGAGGCCGATCTTCGACGGGACCTGTATTCCCACATGGAGAGCTTGAGCTTCAGCTTCTTTGATAAAAACCGCACCGGGGTCCTCATGTCTCGGGTCACCAATGATCTG
>OGQK01001657.1_pt1 | contig 11062 bp, 8 predicted proteins | sample 1553221 | NCBI WGS metagenome assembly OGQK01 (sample SAMEA2579996, study PRJEB22360) | human gut metagenome | biome: human gut; feature: human-associated habitat; material: faeces | place: Denmark | collected 2008/2010 | reverse complement strand
GGTTTTTGCTTCGACTTTCTCCCAAACGGAGATTATCCTGTTCACAATGCTTTCGACGTCCCGCTGCATTCGCAATGAGTTCGTTCGGCAGATGCAGCCTGTTTATAAAAGCTTTGCCGAGTTTTGCATATGCGTTTTCATGCTGCACGGCAGCGGCAGCATTTTCGGCTTCGTTTCCTTGAAGTGCAGGTTCCGCTGCTTCCTTTTCGGCTTTGTCTTCGGGCTGTTCCTTTTGCGGAAGCAGCTGCAAAAGCTCCTTAAATGTTCTTTTTTTCGACACTAAACTGTTTCCTTTCTTTTTTTTAAAATAATCCGTTCGGTGTTTCACGGCAGCCTGTCGTTTTCGGCAGCCGCCCGCCCCTGCTCCCCGAAAAAACAAATAAGAGCGTTCCGTTCCGTCGGCACGTTTCAATGCGTGCGGACTTCATCGGTACGCTCTTTCTGTCAGCTGAGGCGGTCACTTGCTGTTTATTTGCCGCAGGCGCGGTTTTTGTCCGCGTTTTATCGGCAGACGGAAAGAGCGGTGGCCAACGCATTCTTCCATCATTTACTATTATAGCATAGATAAAATCAAAAATCAACTGTTGGGAGAAAAATATTTATAAAAATCTCTTAGAAGCGGAAAATAGAAAATCGGCTTATTATCGGCTGTGCGGCGATAGATTTGCCGAAAACATATGCAAAAAACCTCCCCGTCGATTTTTGATCTTGGGGAGGTCGCTGTTTAATATGTTGTGTGAAAAACGAAATATGAATTATCTCAGCCAATCGATATTGCCGGCAGCAACGGTGTCAACTCCGTAAATAACAACAAAATCCTTTGCGTTGTATTCCTTTGCAAGCTCACTCGGCGCGGGCATCGTGGGGCTGTAGTACATCGTGCGGGTATCAAGCATTATGATTGTGTTATAATGCGCCGCCAAAAACGGCACTATCGCATTGCCGTAGCTGTCCTTAAGCACAAACAGTGTGCCGCTTTCAACGTTTGGATTCACGATTTTTGTAATGCCGTGGTTGCTGTACAGGTATGCGGCATATTTATCAACAACATCGTCGGAGAGTTTATCCGTGTCAAGAGAACCGCGATGTTCGGTTTCAACCGTGCCGTCAATAACGGTAACGCTCAGGTCGCTGTCATAGCTTCCGATCCATGTCTGAAGGTCGTCTGCGGGAATCTCCCAAAGACCGCTTTGCCCGTATGCCGTGCCGTAGAAGCTGTAGGAATGCTTTTCAAATTCGCTTTCGGCCAAAGGCTCAAAACCCAGGTTCTTTGCAATTGCGCAGTAAGCAATGTATGAACCTTTCATCGTCAGGTGATGATCCGTGCGGTAATAAAGCTCGGAAACATTGCCTGCATTGTTGAAAACATTGTCGGCAAAAATGCTTTTTGCACAGTTCCGAAGTCCGTACACCGAATTCAGCGCATCGATGATCTGTCCGTCGGCATATTCACGGTGAACGGCGGGAAGCTCCTCCGGAAGCATATAGCCTGCGGAAGGAATGATAAAGGTGAAGGCGTTCAGATCGTTTTCTGTTATAAAGCCGGAAATCTTTTCGGCGTTTGTTTTCATCGTTTCATCATCTCTTTGAACGGGTGCGCTGAACAGGCGGTTATTCTTGCCCAGAGTGACTTTTTCAACGATGCTGCGCCCGGAGTAAAGGTTCATGTGCGAATAAATCGAAACAAACGCATTCCTTGCGGGAAAATGATCCTCCATCCATGTGTCAACTTCGCCCGAGAATTTGCCGCTCAAAATGTTGCCGAGGCTTGTGTTCGGAGCGGAGGCAAGCACGCGCCGTTCGTTCGGACTCAGCTCGCCTTCATGCTTCGGCAAAAACATAATAAGAAGGAAAAATACTGAAATAAACCCCGCAAACAGAACGATTAGCAGTTTGTTTGCAGAGCCGACCGTATTGCGTGTGCCGCGTTTTACCTTGATTTTGCAGTCTTTATTCATAATTATTTCGGGTTATGGGTTCGTTCGTTGCTGTTCCGTATAATGAAAACTGAATCGAGCTGCGGATTTGAACCTTTTGAGTGAATCCGCAAACTCGATTCGTGCGGTAACGGTGCATTGCGCTTTGCGGCGTTAAGCTGTTTTTAATGCAGCGTCAATCTGCGCATTAAGAAAGCTCTGTGCAGCGGGCGCATCATTGCTGACGATGACAAAAACATAATTGCCGTTCGTCTGATTGACGGCGTTTTCAAGTTTGGGAACCTGATCCGCGCCGTAGCTTGCGTATGCCTCGGCATTGTAATCGATCCACTCTTTGACCGCGCCTTTGCTGATGCTCTCGGCTGCTGCGGCATCAACCGCTTCGATAACTATAACAACTTCCGGAGTGGAAGCGCTGACGGAATAGAAAAGTCTGAAGCTTCCGTCCGCATTCTTTGCAAGCTTCGTTTCGTCAAGTTTAAGCTGAGAAATCGCTGCGTCCGCATTTGGCACTGCTTCGGGTGTTACCTGGAAGCTGCAATTGTTGATAAGGTTGACTCCGATTGAGTTTACATCAAGCTTGAGCTTTGAATAATCCTTGCCGCATGCGCAGAAGATGAGCATTGCCGCAACAAGAACGAATGCGGATGCAATTTTGAGAATGTTTGCCTTTTTCATTTGTAAGTCCTCCGTTTGTTTATCTCTTTTTTATGTTTAACCTTCTTGCCTGCCGCCGTCAGGGACGAAGCACGGCTGCAACCGTGCGGCAGATATGATCCGCCCAGTATTTTGAGTAGGTCATGTTTAAATGAATCCCGTCGCCGGATGCATCCGCGGGCAGACAGCCGTTTGCGTCAACGAGTGCCTCGGGAACGGAAACGTAATGACAGCCGCGCCGCGCCGCAAGATCGACAAGCTGCGCATTGTAAAGCTGGATGTTCTCATTCGTGACTCCCGTTGTGCTTGTGCTGCTGACTTTTGCCGAAACCGGCGGAATCAGCATGATGAAAATTTCGCATCCGGGCTGACGCTGCCATATGTCATCGAGAAATTTGGAATACTTTTCGATGAAAGTGTTGAGATTCGGCCAGCCGAGTTCGTTTTCGCCGAACATCAGAATGACGGCTTCGTAGCTGCCCGTATTCAGTTCATCAATAACCGGCACACTGCCCGTGGTCGTTGTTTGGGTGTATACGGAAAGAATGTTCAGCCCGACGCGGGTGAAAAATTTGCCGTGGGTAATGACACCGTATTTATACAACCCTTCGAACGTGGAATTGCCCACAAATGCACAGTTGTCGAAAACGGTTTGGTCAATGGGTGCATTTGTGTTCAACGGCGCATTCGTGTCGGCAGGTGCGGGTGTTGGGTGAAACAGTTTCGGCAGCCGGCGCGGTTGCAGGGTCAACCGATGGCAGCGGCGCCTTTGTCGCGGGCAGAATATCAACAATGACATTAGGAGAATCATCTTTTTTGCATACAGTCAGTGTGCAGGCTGCAAGCGATGAAAAAACCATCAGCGCAGCCAACGCGGGGGAAAGGAAGGAACGCAGCCTTCCGGTGCGGCGTTTGTTTTTGTATCTGAAACTATTTTTATTCATAATGTTGAAATCCATTCTTTATACTCTGCGGAGAAGCACGGCGAAAATCAAGCCGAGTGTTGTCCGCATGTTTCTTATTATACCAGACCGCTTGCCGCTTTTCAACATTGCAAAGGGCTGCAAATGTGGATTTTGCCCGTTTGAAATGTAACATTTTTGTTAACAAAACAGAACCCGCGCAATAACTGACCTGCACAGCGAATAAGTGTGCGGGATTTTTTTCGGGAAGGGCGGCAAATTCGACGTTTTCCACAGCAGAAAAACCAAACCGCAGCAGTTGATGCGGCACGGGCAGGAGCGATCGGCATTGATTTTGTTATTGAGCGAAAGACATGCCGACGTCCGCTCCGCCGTCGCAGGAGAACAGCCATTCGACTTTGTCTCCGTTGTGAAGCTCGATGCTGTCTATGCCCTCGCTCGGAAATTCGCCGTTGACGCGGAAAAGCCAACCGCTTGCGGCTCCGCACGCGCCGTTTTCAAGGCCCTGAATGCTTGTAACAAAGGTTCCTGCCGCTCCGCTTTCGGACACGATCACGATGTCGTATGTGCGCAGCAGCGAGAAAGTTTCGGCAACGGTCTTGCCTTCGGAAAGGGTCAGCATTGCGTTTTTAACAAGCATACCCTCGTTTTGAAGGCCGTCTTTAATATTCTGCGGCAGAGACGCGTTGTTGTATGCGCGCGTTGCATCGATTGTAAGCGAAATGCGAACCAAACGGGAAAGATCTGCGGTCTGAGCGGGTGTATTGTGCTCTCCTTCGGAACCGCCGCCGATATTCACCGTTTCGTTGGGGTCAACTGTGTCGGATTGACATGCGGAAAAAACGAATATCATCGCATAAACAAGCAGAACAGAAAAGATGGAATGCAGAACCTTTGCGGAAACGGTGCGGGATGTTGAAGCCTTCATTTGGTTGTTTTCCTCCGAAATTCGGGCGGATGAATGAACCCGCCCTTTTGTGTTTGGTTCGGTAAAACACCTGCATAAAAAAAATTCACCACCAGCCGAAGCCGAATCCAAAGCTTTCTTCAGCCTGCAAGCTGACGCCTTTAAATGCTTTGGTGCTTGCAATAAGCGGGAAGATGTTCTATAATATGAATAAAGCGAATAAAGGTACTGCAGCTGCTGTTGTCGGCTGCGGCGACCTATCGCAAATCACGGCGGAATAACCCGAGGGCAGCGAACTCTCGGGCGTATTCGGTTGCATTGAGTTTGTATTTGTCTGTTTATTCAGCTCGTACACTTGTGTCGGAAGGGGAAATTTAATATGCAGAAAGAGAATAAAATGAACGTGGATAATGCGAAGTATGATTCCTGCGGCGTGAGGATTATTGCGGCATCCGATATGCCCGTATCGCTCTGGAGCGGCGGAAGAACAACCGAGATTTATATTGCGCCGGAGGGAGCTCTTTACGCTGAGCGCAATTTTCTTTTTCGCATCAGCACGGCAGAGGTCGAACTTGAAGAATCGGACTTTACATCGCTGCCCGATTACAACAGGTTGATTGCATCGGTAAGCGGCACAATGCGGTTGGCGCACGGAGCAAACGGCAGCGAAAAGCTTGTGCTGCCCCGCTCAACCGTGTATGCATTCGACGGCGGAATTCAAACCCATTGCGTCGGCAAAGCGCGGGATTTGAACCTTATGCTTCGCAAAGGTGCGGCGGAAGGCGAGCTGGTGTTTGTTGACAGCGGAACGGAACTTGATCTTGAACCCGCCGCGAACGAAACAATGCTTCTTTTTGAGTTGGAAAGCGGAAATGCCGCACTTTGCGCAGGCGGGAATGCAAGGCTGCGCTGCACGGCAAACGGACAGTGTGCGCTTTTCACCGTTCGGCTTGTCGGAGAGGCAATTCCTGATTCCGATAATCGGAACGGCTGATTTTCAAAACGGATATTATTAAACGCACCAAAGGGGGTGAACGCATGGAGAATACGGCAGTTAATTCAAACATGACAAACAGAGAGACGGAAGCGAAGGGACTGAACACCGAAATCAACCCGCTGTTCTCAATTTTAGATAAATCGGAAGAGTTCCGACGGCTGCAAGAAGGTCTTTGCGGCTGCAAGGGTCCCGCCGGCGTCTTTGGGTTGGGCGAAGCACAGCGAACCCATATCGAAGCCGCTCTGTTTTCAAAAGCAAAGCGGCCGATGCTTGTTGTTGTTCCGTCCGAGCAGGCAGCGGCAAGGGTGCACGAGGAACTTTGCTGCTATTATCCCGATGCGGTGCTTTTTCCGGCAAGGGAACTGCCGCTCAATGCCCACAGCTATGTTCAGTCACAGGAATTGACGTCAAAACGGCTGCGAACGGCAGCACGGCTGATAAAAGGTGAACCCTGCCTGGTGGTTGCGCCGATCGAGGCCGTTATGCAGCGCATGGCACCGCCCTCCGTGATTTCGGCATTCACTCAGACGGTTCGAACGGGCATGGTAATTGAACCTGCGTCCCTTCTGAAAAAATTTATCGATGCGGGTTATTCACGCGAGGAAATGTGCGAGGGAAGGGGACAGGTCTGCCTGCGCGGCGGCTGTATCGATATTTTTCCGATAACGGCGGAAAATCCCGTTCGCATTGAATTCTTTGATGATGAAATAGACACAATGCGTGAGTTTGATCCGCTTAACCAGCGTTCAACCGAAAATACGGATTGCGTTGAGATTTTGCCCGCAACGGAACTGCCGCTGGATCGGGATATGCGGCAAAAGGGCATTGCGGCTTTGCGCTCAAAAGCGCATTATGCGGCGGAAACAGAGATTTTGCGTGCGGGCGGAATTCCGCAGAACGCTCTCTCACTGCTTCCGCTTTTTGTGCGGAACGAGATAACCTTGCTTGATTATCTGCCGGAGGACGCCTTGATTATTCTTGACGAACCCTCCCGCATTGAAGAAAGCGCAAGGTTCGCTTTCTCACGCTTTACGGATAATCTTGCGGATGTTCTGCACAGCGGGGAGGGGCATGAGCTTCAGGCGGGACTGTTGAATGCTCCGAGTGTCACCATGGCGGCGTTGGACAGAAGCTCAACCGCAATGCTTTTTGCGTTTTCAAGGAGTTATCAGCTGATAAAGCCGAAATTTCTTGTTAAATTCGATTCACGGCAGATTTCGCGTTATGTGCAGGGGGATACGGCTCTGCGCGACGACATCGGCCTTTGGCGGCAAAAAGGCTTCTCCGTTTTGCTTTATGCCGGCAGACATGCGGAACGGCTGCATGATATTCTTTCCGATTTGGGAATAGAAGCTCCCGTCACTCAAAAACTCGGCAGGGACATCGTTGAACGCGAAATAATTATCACCGGGCAAACGATTCCGCGCGGGTTTGAGTATCCGGAGCTTCGGCTTGCGGTCGTTTCGGAATATGAGCTTTTCGGTTCGGAATATCGTCCGGAAACAAAACCGACAAAGCACCCGCATAACAGACTGACGCTGTACGATCTCAGCGTCGGCGATCTCGTCGTGCATGAAGCGCACGGAATAGGCAGATTCACGGGCGTCAGCACATTGACGGTTGACGGAAAAACCCGTGACTATATCGAGCTTTGCTACCGTGACGGCGACAAACTGTTTATTCCGACGGATCAGATGGACAGAGTGCAAAAATATATCGGCGGAGAGGAGGAAAAGCAAAAGCTTTCAAAACTCGGCTCCGGCGAGTGGCAGAAAACCGTTGCAAGAACGCGGGCGAGCGTGCGCAAACTTGCATTTGACCTTGTGAAACTTTACGGCGAACGCGCAAGACGCAAGGGCTTCCGCTTTTCGAAGGATACGGATTGGGCAGCAGAGACTGGAACTCAGCTTTCCTTATCGCGAAACTCCGGATCAGCTGACAAGCATTCAGGAGATAAAGGCCGATATGGAATCGGACAAAATAATGGACAGGCTGCTTTGCGGTGATGTGGGCTACGGCAAAACCGAGGTCGCGCTGCGTGCTGCATTCAAATGTACGATGGACGGCAAACAATGCGCATTTCTTGTTCCGACAACGATACTGGCTCAGCAGCACTACAACACGCTCTGCTCCCGCTACTCCGGCTTCCCGATAAAGGTCGAGCTGCTTTCCCGCTTCAGGACTCCTGCGGAACAGGCACGCATAAAAAAACAGACTGCGGACGGAACCATAGATATTCTTGTCGGTACACACAGCATTCTTTCAAAGGACGTAAAATTCAAGGATTTGGGGCTCTTGATCATCGATGAGGAACAGCGGTTCGGTGTCAATCATAAGGAACAGATAAAAAATCTGAAGCGAAATATAGATGTTTTGACCCTTTCGGCAACCCCGATTCCGCGCACTCTGCACATGAGCATGAGCGGCATACGCGATATGAGCGTTATTGAAACCCCGCCGGAAGCGCGTTATCCCGTGCAGACTTTTGTTGTTGAATACAATGATGCTCTTGTGCGCGAGGCAATCATGAAAGAGCTTGCAAGGGGCGGACAGGTCTACATTGTTTACAATATTGTCAAAACAATGGATATCTTTGCCGAGTCGCTGAGCAAACTTGTGCCTGAAGCGCGTATTGCCTATGCTCACGGGCAGATGAGCGAACGCCGGCTGGAAAACACCATGATGGATTTCATGGACTATAAATATGATGTTCTGATTTGCAGCACGATAATTGAAAGCGGACTCGATATTTCAAATGCAAACACCATGATAGTCTATGATGCGGATAAATTCGGTCTTTCACAGCTTTATCAGCTCCGAGGAAGAGTCGGAAGAGGCGCAAGGCTCGGTTATGCCTACCTCACATTCCGTCAAAATAAAGTTCTCAGCGAGATTGCCGATAAACGCCTGTCGGCAATAAAAGAGTTCACGCAGTTCGGTGCGGGCTTCCGTATTGCAATGCGCGATCTTGAAATTCGGGGTGCGGGGGATATTCTCGGCGCGGAACAGCACGGGCATATGGCTCAGGTCGGATATGATTTGTACTGCAAAATGATTGATGCTGCCGTTAAGGAAGCAAAGGGCGAAACGGTAAAGACGGAGATCGACACCGTAATGGAGATACCGATAGATGCCCATATTCCCAAAAAATACATTCCGCGTGAAACAGGCAGAATTTCAATGTACAAACGCATTGCGGCGATTACCGATATTGACTCGTTCCGTGATGTTCAGGATGAACTTATCGACCGATACGGTGAAATCCCGCGCTCAGTCCAAAATCTGCTGGATATTGCACTGTATAAATCCCGCGCAGCGCAGCTCGGTATTCTGAGTTTCACCGTTCGTCCGGAGGAGGTTCGCTTCACTTTCGGCGCCGATGCTCCGTTGGACGGCGCAAAGCTGTTTGCCGCTGTCGGAACAATTGACGGTGCGGCGTTTGCAGCCGGTGAAAAAATTGCGCTTGTCATCAAAAACAAACATAAAACCGGTGAAGAAATGTTCCGCATTGCACAGGATGCGGTCAACACACTGCTGCTGTGCACGGAAAACGCGGGTTGATTTCCTTTCTGCGGAAAAAACAGCTGCATAATTCCCTTTGCGAAAATACCAAACCCGAAGATATATAAACTCGGAGAATTTGCGAATATCTCGGCAGGAGCGGCTTTCATTCCGCAATGATCGGGAGCCGTTGACTTCATGTCGGCGAAATGATACAATATAGCGGCAGGCTGCGCTGCCTGCAAAATCAACCGTGGAGGCTTATGCATGTATCAACAGAGTGTGGACAGATCCGGCGGATCGCAAAAAAGTGACCTTATTCTTTTCATCGTTCTGATTATTGCCTTTTTCGCAGTCGGGGCGGTGGTCATGTATCTCGAAAAGCTTTTTGATTCGAATGTTCCGCGCTATGTTTTTATCGGGCTTGTTCTTGCTGCAATCTATGCGATCTACAGGCTTCGCATCATCGGCTTTCGCTACACTGTGTTTTACAAAGAACCGGAGACCGTTTACGATCCGCGTTTTGACGATATGATTACGCATGAGGATTACCCTTACCCTGTCGGAACAATAGTGTTCGAACGCATTGTAAGTGCAAAAGGCACAACAATCGAAACTCTTTGCGGCGGTGACGTAGTTGCCGTCTGCGCTCCCGGCGGCAGGTATTCGGGTGAAAATGCTTCGTCGGTTATCGACTCCGCAAATGTTTCATGCAAAAAAACGGAAAAAGCTTATTCCGTTGTGTACAAAAAGGGCGATGCGCTGCACAGGATTTTTTTCAATCCCGATGAAGAATTTCTGAACCATGTGCGCGAGATCGCTCCGCAGGCCGAGTTTTGCTGATTCGGAACGCGCAATGAGCGGTTTCGGAATCTTTCATGATTTTTCATGATTAACGAAAATGTACAGAAACTGAAGAATACGATTCGTGCGGGAAGGGCGATGCACGGTTATCTTGTCACAAGTGCGGATTGTGATGAAACCGCGCCGGAAGGTGAACCGTCATCGACTGCGGAGCTTTTGCGTCAGTGCGCCGCGCTGCTGCTTTTCGACAGCGAAAAAACGGAGATGCTGGAATTCTCTCCGGATTTTTACGAGCTGAACGGCGGCGCAAAAGTTGAACAAATGCGCATGATTCGGCAGGAACTCAGCAAAAAGGCGTTCGGAGGAAACAATCGCGTTGTTGTAATCACCGATGCCCATATGATGAATGACAGTGCGGTGAATGCAATGCTCAAAATGCTCGAGGAGCCGCCGGAAGGCACGTTTTTTCTGCTTACGGGCATTGAACAGCGCATTCTTCCGACGATTCGTTCACGCTGCCAGATCGTTCGTCTCGGAACGGCGTCTGCGGCGGAAATCGGCGCGGAGTTGATCCGCTTGGGTGCCGCAAAGTCGGAAGCGCAGCGTTTTGCGGCGCAGAGCATGGGGTCGCTGACCCGTGCGAAGCGGCTCATGCAGGACGAAGCTTTTCAAAAACTCAGGCAGAATGCGATTGATGCATTGCTTGATATTTTTGAGGGAAAGCTGCCGTTCGGGTGGGCAAAATCAATCGGCAGGGACAGGCAGGCTGCAAAAGAAAGCCTGGGGTTCATGCTTGCTGCATGTCATGATGTTTTAAACAAAAAAACGGGAGCTGCGGGCGGCAGTTCGGGAGGCATGAGGCTCAATAATGCCGCCGGCGCATTGTCGTTCGGTGCAATTCATTCCGCAGTCATAAAAATCACGGAGGCGGAAATGCGGCTCAGTTCGAATGCGGGCGTGAACCCGATTCTCGACAGGCTGATAATAGATATTGCCGAGGCAATATCCGATTAATCTGTCGGAGCAGGATTTGCCTGTTTCGGGCATGCGGCGGATGCATTAAATAATTTGATGAAAAATTGGGACGGTTTAAATAATGAACAAGGTAATCGGAGTTAAGTTTAAGGACAGCGGCAAAATTTACTATTTTGATCCGCTGGAGTTGGAAATAGAAAAGGGCGGCAATGTAATTGTTGAAACCGCAAGAGGACTTGCTTTCGGTGAGGTTGCCGAGCCGCCGAGGATAATTGCGGAAGAAAGCATCGTTGCTCCGCTGAAACCCGTTGTCCGCGTTGCAACGGATGAGGACAGAGAGCAGCATGAATACTATCTCTCA
>OGQK01001651.1_pt1 | contig 11083 bp, 9 predicted proteins | sample 1553221 | NCBI WGS metagenome assembly OGQK01 (sample SAMEA2579996, study PRJEB22360) | human gut metagenome | biome: human gut; feature: human-associated habitat; material: faeces | place: Denmark | collected 2008/2010 | reverse complement strand
GTGGGCCACGGAACAGGCACACCAACAGGCAATGCAGAGCCTTCCCCCAAACCAACGTTTATCTCTCAAATCCTCCCCACATTATCTCAGTACTTTAACCACTCAAAAGGGAGTATTTTTAATGCTGATTGGCTACATACGTGTGTCAACAAATGACCAAAACACAGATTTGCAACGCAATGCATTAATGTGCGCAGGATGTGAACAGATTTTTGAGGACAAAATGAGCGGAACCAAGTCGGAACGACCAGGCCTGAAACGCGCTTTAAAGTGCCTTAAAAGAGGGGATACATTGGTGGTCTGGAAGCTGGATCGGTTGGGTAGAAGAATGAAACACCTCATTGCTCTCACAGAAGAGCTACGCGCAAAAGGTGTCAATTTTCGCAGTCTGACGGATTCAATCGATACCAGCACTCCGATGGGAAGGTTCTTTTTTCATATGATGGGTGCACTGGCAGAAATGGAGCGTGAACTGATAGTTGAGCGCACGCTGGCAGGACTGGCTGCTGCGCGAGCACAAGGAAGAGTTGGAGGACGTCGCCCGAAACTGACGAAGGAGCAGCATGAGCAGATCGCAAGATTGCTCCAGAAAGGGTATGACAGAAAGCGGCTGGCAATTATCTATGATATTGGACTGTCAACGATCTACCGCTACCACCCTGTTGGGACTGTCATAACGCAACCTGAAATGTAATTCTTTTTCAAATAATGAAACGCCGCGTGGATGCCATTTATCGCACAAGATAGAGTGCATTTATCGCGCGGCGCATCAGCCAGTGTTCCCCTGGTACAAACTGGAAGAAGCGCAGATCAACCGCAATTTGCGCTGTTTCATACGACTGCCAGGGTTTACCATCCACCAGTTCAGGTACGAACGGACGAATATGCTGACAGTTATCGAGGATCAGTTTGCGGGCATTAATGCCATTTACCACACAATCCATCCACATATTACGACCGCTGACACCTTCATGCATTTTGGCGTTGATATCCAGTGCGGCAAACAGCGGATAGAACGGGCTGGTGGAGGCGTGCATCATAAAGGCGTTGTTCATGCGTTTGTGCGGTACATAACGCTGTTGCCCTTTGATGTGGCTGTCTTTTTTATGAATTTGTGAAGTCTGAGAAAAACCAGCCTGTTGTTTATGCACAGATTGCGTAACCAGAATACCCGGCTCGTTCTCATTAAGATCCAGCAACAGCGGCGAACAGTCCGCCATCATCGGAATAAACTGTTCATAGCCGACCCATGCTGAGTCAAACAGGATGTAGTCACACAGATGACCAATTTTATCCACCACTTGGCGGGCGTTATAAATCGTACCGTCGTAGGTGCCTAACTGAATCACAGCGAGGCGGAAAGGACGAGCCTCTTTTGCCCGCTGCGGTGCGACTTCCGCGATCAGCTCACGCAGGTAACTTTCTTCAAAACAGTGCGCATCAATGCCACCGATAAAGCCATACGGGTTACGTGCCGTTTCCAGATAAACCGGTGTTGCACAAGTCGGCACGGAACAGCGCCTCACCAAAGTATTCCACAAACTGATTCCCCGCCGGATGGCGACGGAAAAATTCGCCGCCCTGATGACCAGGGCAATCAAACGCGCTGTTACCTTGATTGACATAATCGACCAGTGCGCGGAAGAAAGGTGGGCGCAGTTGAGTTTCATAATGGCTGGCAGCGGTTTCTAACTGGCGACCATAAAATTCTCGTCGCGATTCGCAATTCTCAAAGACACCCGAAATACGGGGCAAATACTCTGCGGGTACACGTTCTTGATTTTCAGTAGCAATAAATACCGGGATGCCATAACCCGTGGCATCGATTTCATCGAGTTTTCCGCATGTAACATCGTTGAGCGATAAAACTATTGCCGCCACATCGATATTACGACTTTCATTAATGTAGATACATTCTCGCTGCGTGGTAAAACAGTCCGGGCAAGAATCACTAACCGCAATTTTTAATTTTGACATTTTTCATCTCTTTATTTTAGGTAATAGCAGGTCCTCAATTTCTCGAATGAGAAATCGATCGTGCCGGAAAAAAGCAAAGTTACCCCGCTGATAAATAAATCAGGTAGATTGCTTTTTTCAGAATGCAGAAACCCTTACCAGTCAGGTGGCTGATAATACAAGGGTTAACAGAGAATGAGCACTGCGGAATACAGGCATATGCCTGTAATACAGAGAGTCAGGAAGACCTGTACGCTGAAGTGCCCTTAGTCGGTAGACTAACGGGCATTGAAGAAGTGAAAGTCGAAGCTATTGCGATGAGCAAACTTCATAATATGAGTTGTCCGCCTTATATGGGGCATAGTGCGGCTGTTATTTTCCATTTAATTTACCTTTCCTGATGTGAATGAAGGTGAAGATATTCTATCCAGGAAATACGGTTGAACTGTGAAGGTGATCAATAAAAAATGATCAATCTTAATTTATTTAATGATGAGCTTTTTACTCAGTAATATAAAATATTGAATTGTTATTTTTGTGTGTTGTTTAAGATAAAAAGCCGTATTTATTATTACGGCTTTAATTAATAAAAGGCAGGCTGTATTAAAATTAATATTCAAAGCATAAACCGATAGCCAATACCGGTTTCAGTAATGAAATGGCGTGGGCGGGCGGGATCCTGTTCCAGTTTTTGTCGCAGATGTCCCATATAAATACGCAAATAGTGACTGTGTTCGACCGCGTTTGGCCCCCACACCTGGTTAAGGAGCTGGCGCTGGGTGAGTACTTTTCCGGCATTGTTGAGCAGCACCGCCAGCAGGCGGAACTCAATTGGTGTGAGATGCACCTCTTCCTCACCCCGGTGAATCACGCGGGCGGCTAAATCGACGGTAACATCGGAAAATTTTACCAGCGGATCGGGCGCGGTGGTGGCAGAGTGGCGGCGTAATGCGACGCGCAGACGGGCCTGCAATTCGCCAATGCCAAACGGCTTACTCAGATAATCATCCGCTCCGGCATCCAGCGCGGCGATTTTGTCGCTCTCTTCGCTGCGTGCGGAAAGCACAATCACCGGCACCGCGCTCCACTGGCGCAGGTCGCGGATAAACTCAATCCCATCACCATCGGGCAGGCCGAGATCGAGAATAATCAAATCTGGCTTACGGGTTGCCGCTTCCAGCAAGCCGCGTTGCAGCGTTTCGGCCTCAAAGACGCGCATCCCGTCGCCCTCCAGCGCCGTGCGCAGAAAGCGACGAATAGCCTGTTCATCTTCAACAATCAGAACGTTTGTCACATATCCTCATGAAATTCTTCAAGTTCAGGGGCAGTTTGCTGGGGAAGTGTAACACGAAAACAGGCACCACCTTCCGGTCGGTTGAACGCGGTAATAGTGCCCCCGTGTACATCCACTATCGCCCGACAAATTGCCAGTCCAAGCCCTACCCCCGGTACTGCCGACTCTTTATTCCCGCGAGCAAACTTATCAAATATCGTCTGCTCCTGGCCTGGCGGAAGACCGGGGCCGTTATCCCAGACATCCAGTTGTAGATTTTCGCCCTCAACGTGGGCATCGATACCAATTTCGGCCTGCGCACCCGCATATTTCACCGCGTTCTCCAGCAGATTAATCAGCACCCGTTCAAAGAGTGGCCCGTCAACGTGGATTAAGGTCAGCGGTTCTGGCAGAGAAAGATTGATGGGCGACGATAAACCCGGTTCCAGCATTTGCAGCGCGCTGCCGACTACTTCTTCCAGCGTTAACCACTCTTTCTTCAAATTAAAGCCGCCGGACTGAATTCGCGCCATATCCAGTAGATTATTCACCAGTCGGGTAGTGTTCAGCACATGCTGACGGATCTCGCTGGCCTGGCGGGCGTGGGGTGATCCTTCGCTTGCCAGATCGAGCGTTAAGATTTCTGCCTGACCAAACAGCACCGTAAGCGGCGTGCGTAAATCATGCGAAAGCGCCGCCAGCAGGGCGTTGCGGATCTGTTCACGTTCGCTTGCCATCCGCGCCTGTTCTTCGCTGGCGGTTAGCGTCAGCCGCTCAAGGGCATTGGCGACTAACAGCGTAAACGTCTCCAGCAGGCGCTGCTGTTCCGGGATCATCAACTGGCGCAGATTCCCCGGCTCCACCACCACCAGCCCGTAGGTTTTCTCGCCGCTTTTTAGCGGCAAAATCTGGTACGGTACACCGGGTAACGTGTCGGTGCCCGCGCCCGCAGGCAGGCCTTTATCAAAACTCCACTGCGCGATGGCATCGTCCCACGGCGTCATTCCTTGCGGATGTGTTAACGGCTGCAATTTACCGTTGTCATCGGGCAACAACACCTGACTGCGGGCATGAAACGTGGAGGCAATAAATTGTTCGCTGGTGGCAGCGATATCCTGCGGACTGCGGCCCACCGCCAGAGCTTTCGACATTTCATATAAGTGCCGTGTGCGTTGCTCGCGGTAACGGGCTACCCGCGCCTGATAACGCACGCCAGCAGTAAGGTTCCCGATCACCAGCCCGACGGTTAACATCACCGCGAAGGTCAGCAGATATTGCACATCAGAGACGGCGAGCGTGCCGCGTGGGGCGATAAAAAAGAGATCGAAACTCACTACATTAATGACGGTGGCAACCACTGAAGGCCAGCGTCCATAAAATAGCGCCACCACCACCACGCCAAGCAGATACAGCATCACCAGGTTGGCGGCATCAAACGCCATCAGCCACTGCATGGCAATTAAGGTGATAACGGCGCATAACGCGGCGGCAACCACGCATCCCTGAATTTGTACACGCCACTTGTCTTTAAAAGAGCGGTTATCCGGCGCGTTGTTAATCGTGCGGGCGGGTGGTTCATCAAGCGCGACCAGCACCTGATCGAGATCGGGGGCGATGCGCGCCAGTCGGTCAGCAAACGTTTCCCGACGCCACCAGCGGCGCGAGGCCGGGCGACCGAGAATAATCTTGCCGAGATTATGTTCACGGGCATAACGCACTACCGCTTTCTCTTCCGCTGGATCAGAAAGTGTTGCCGTCTCCGCGCCCAGTTCCTGCGCCAGACGTAAGGCGCTGAGAATTGCCCGACGTTTTTTTTCCGGTAAGCGGTGCAGGGCAGGGGTTTTAACATACACCGCGTGCCAGACGCTACCCAGCCGTGACGCCAGCCGCGCCGCTGCGCGGACCAGTTTTTCGCTGCCGGTGTTATGGCCGATGCATAAAAGGATCGCGTCGCGCGTGTGCCACACTTTCTCTTCGCCAGGATGCCCCCGCCAGGCGCGCATTTGCTCATCAACGCGATCGGCAGTACGGCGCAGTGCCAGTTCGCGCAGGGCGATCAGATTACCTTTGCGGAAAAAATGTTCAATGGCGCGCTCCGCCTGCCCGGCAATATAGACTTTGCCTTCTTTCAGCCGCTGGCGCAGATCGTCCGGGGGCAAGTCCACCAGCACCACGTCGTCGGCGGCATCGAAAAAAGGATCGGGCACGGTTTCCCGTACCTGAATTCCGGTGACGCCGCTGACCACATCATTCAGACTTTCCAGATGCTGAACGTTGACGGTAGTGAAAACATCAATGCCAGCTTCCAGCAGTTCTTCGATATCCTGCCAGCGTTTGGGATGACGGGAACCTGGCGCATTACTGTGCGCCAGTTCGTCCATTAAGATCAGCGCCGGGCGGCGGGCGAGGGCGGCATCGAGATCAAACTCGCTGATATGCCGCCCACGGTACGCCTGGCGTTTTAACGGCAGAACAGCCAGCCCTTCCAGCATGGCGGCGGTATCTTTTCGCCCGTGGGTTTCTACCACGCCAACCACAATATCCAGCCCTTGCGCCCGCAGTCGCTGGGCTTCTGCCAGCATCGCCCAGGTCTTCCCGACGCCTGCACAGGCACCGAAGAAAACTTTCAGCTTCCCCCGATGCGGCGCGGCAGTTTGTTCCAGCAGACGATCGGGGTCGGGACGTAAGGGTTCGTTATTCATCAAGTTTATCCAGCGCCAGATTGAGTTCAACAATGTTGACAACCGGCTGGCCGATATATTTCACCAGCGGTTGTTGGCTGTATTTTGCGATCAGTTGCGTGAGCTGTTCAACGCTGAGATTACGCGCTTTCGCCACGCGTGGGATTTGCCAGGCCGCCGCTTGCGGGGTGATATTATTGTCCAGCCCGCTTGCCGATGCCGTCACCAGTTCAACCGGAACGCTCGCGCTGGCATCCGGGTTAGCGGCCCGTAATGCAGCAACGCGTGCGGCTATTAGTTTATCCAGCTCAGGGTTACTGACCGCCAGATTGCTCCCGCCAGAAGCCTGTGGATTATAGGGCATTTCTGCCGTTGCCGACGGGCGACCATGAAAATAGCCGTTGCCGGTAAAATTCTGCCCGATTAATGCCGAACCGCGCACCGTATCACCTTCACGAATCAACGAACCATTGGCCTGCCAGGGAAACCACCATTGCCCCAGTACGGTGGTCAGCAGCGGGTAAACGCCGCCAGTAATCAATAACAGAAAGATAAATGTTGATAATGCCGGACGTAATCCACTCATGGTAAACCTCACACCAGACCGCAAACGGTCAGCAGTAAATCAATGACTTTGATACCGATAAACGGCACCAGCAGCCCACCCAGACCGTAAATCCATAAGTTACGGCGCAACATGGCAGAAGCGGTAAGCGGTTTATAACTCACGCCTTTTAACGCCAGGGGAATCAAAAAGACGATAATCAAGGCGTTGAAAATCACCGCACTGAGGATTGCGGAGTCGGGCGAATGCAGGCACATGATGTTCAGCGCATTTAACTGCGGATACGTTGCCGCGAATGCCGCCGGAATAATGGCGAAGTATTTCGCCACATCGTTGGCAATGCTGAAGGTGGTCAGCGAGCCACGGGTCATCAGCATCTGTTTGCCAATGTGCACCACCTCGATCAACTTGGTCGGGTTAGAGTCGAGATCGACCATATTGCCCGCCTCTTTCGCCGCCTGGGTGCCGGAGTTCATCGCCACCGCGACATCTGCCTGCGCCAGCGCCGGAGCATCGTTGGTGCCGTCGCCGGTCATCGCTACCAAACGACCTTCCGCCTGATACTGACGGATCAATGCCAGCTTGGCCTCCGGTGTCGCTTCGGCGAGAAAATCATCGACACCCGCTTCCGCAGCAATCGCGGCGGCAGTCAGACGGTTATCGCCGGTAATCATCACCGTTTTAATGCCCATTTTGCGCAGCTGGGCGAAGCGCTCTTTAATACCGCCTTTGACGATATCTTTCAGCGCAATAACGCCCAGCACACGAGAACCTTCCACCACCACCAGCGGCGTGGCTCCCTGACGCGCAACCTGATCGACTTTTTGATCAACATCGGTAGGGAAGTGACCACCGTTAGCCTCAACATGGCGACGAATGGCATCGACAGAACCTTTACGGATCATGCGGTTGTCGATGTTGATCCCGCTCATCCGGCTTTGCGCAGTAAACGGTACAAAGGTGGCATGGAGCGACTGCACATCGCGCTCGCGCAGGTTAAAACGCTGCTTGGCGAGGATCACAATACTGCGGCCTTCCGGCGTTTCATCAGCCAGCGAAGCCAGTTGTGCGGCGTCAGCCAGCGTTTTTTCATCCACGCCCTGCGCGGGGATAAACTCCGACGCCTGACGGTTACCGAGTGTGATGGTGCCGGTTTTATCCAGTAGCAGAACGTCAACGTCACCTGCCGCTTCAACTGCACGTCCGCTGGTGGCAATCACATTCGCGCCTAGCATCCGGCTCATCCCGGCGACGCCGATCGCTGACAACAGGCCGCCAATAGTGGTTGGGATCAGACAGACCAGCAGCGCCACCAGTACCGTTACGCTGACTGCATTACCGCCCCACGCGGAAAACGGCCACAGCGTGGCGGTTGCCAGTAAAAAGACGATAGTCAGGGCAATCAGCAGAATGGTCAGGGCAATTTCGTTCGGCGTTTTGCGTCGCTGTGCGCCTTCCACCATCGCGATCATCCGATCCAGAAATGTCTCGCCGGGGTTAACGCTACACTCAATCACCAGCCAGTCAGAAAGAATACGCGTGCCGCCGGTGACGGAGGCAAAATCGCCGCCGGATTCACGGATCACCGGTGCCGATTCCCCGGTGATGGCGCTTTCATCGACCGATGCACCCCCTTCAATAACTTCACCATCGCAGGGGATAATATCGCCAGCTTCTACCAGTACGATATCGCCTTTACGAAGTTGGTCGGCAGGAACTTTGTCCGCCGCAGCGCCATATTTCGGCTCACGCAGCTTGCGGGCAAAGGCAGTTTTTTTCACCCCTTTCAGACTGTTGGCCTGCGCTTTACTGCGGCCTTCTGCCAGCGCCTCGGCGAAATTAGCGAACAGTACGGTGATCCACAGCCAACCGCTAATGGCCGCGCTAAACAGCGCATTGCCGGGCATCGCACCGCTTGCCATCGCGATGCTAATACAGGTGGTCAGCAGACTGCCGATCCAGACGATAAACATCACCGGATTGCGCCATTGCGCCTGCGGGTTTAATTTTTTCACCGCTTCTTTCAGCGCCTGAACGACAAGTGTTGGTTCGAATAGCGCCAGTTGTTTACGACTCATATTCAGTGCTCACTCAATATCATCAGGAGAGATATTCCGCCACCGGACCAAGCGCCAGGGCAGGGATAAAGGTCAGTGCGCCAACCAGCAACACGGTGCCGATTAACAGGCCAACAAACAGCGGGCCGTGCGTTGGCAGCGTGCCGGAGCTGGCGGCTTGGCTCTTTTTACTCACCAGCGAACCGGCAATTGCCATCACCGGGATAATCACCCCGAAGCGACCGACAAACATGCAGAACGCCAGTAAACAGTTCCAGAACGGAGAGTTGGCGCTTAATCCGGCAAAGGCGCTGCCGTTGTTGTTAGCGGCGGATGACACGGCGTACAGCACTTCGCTAAAACCATGCGGGCCAGGGTTGAGCATGGCGCTACGTCCGGCGTCGGTCATCATCGCCAACGCCGCGCCCATCAGCACCAGCGTCGGGGTAACCAGAATTGCCAGTGCAGTCAGTTTCATCTCGCGTACGTCGATTTTTTTACCCAGATATTCCGGTGTACGACCAATCATCAGCCCGGCAATAAACACCGCCAGCAGGACAAACAGCATCATGCCGTAAAGACCAGAACCGACACCGCCGAACACCACTTCACCAATTTGCATCAGCCACATCGGCACCATGCCACCGAGAGCGGTAAACGAATCATGCATCGCAATCACCGCGCCACAGGAAGCCGCCGTCGTCACGACCGCAAACAGGCTACTGACCAGCACGCCGAAACGGCTCTCTTTACCTTCCATATTGATGCTGCTGTCCGTGCCCAGTGCCAGCAGATGAGGATTACCCTGAACTTCTGCCCACATCACCACGCCTACGCAGATGACAAAAATCACTGACATCGCCCACAGCAACATGCGCCCCTGGCGGCGATCGCCCGTCACTTCACCAAAGGCAAAGCACAGCGCCGTTGGGATCAAGAAGATCGCCAGCATCTGCACGAAGTTGGTCAGTGCGGTTGGGTTTTCAAACGGATGCGACGAGTTGGCATTAAAGAAGCCACCGCCGTTAGTACCGAGCATCTTGATCGCTTCCTGAGAAGCTACAGGCCCCATGGGTAACAGCTGTTGCGCTCCTTCAACGGTATTCACAGCCTGATAAGGCAGAAAGTTTTGCAGCGCACCTTGTTGAATAAAAAACAGTGCAATCAACAACGCCACAGGGACTAGCACCCATAACGTGATGCGTAGCAGATCGACCCAGGCATTCCCGAGCGTGCTCATGCTCTGGCGGGTAAACGCACGGATGAGGGCAAAAATCACCGCAATCCCGCTGGCGGCAGAAAGAAAGTTTTGCACCGTTAAGCCCGCCATCTGGCTGAAATAGCTCAACGTGGTTTCACCGCTATAAGATTGCCAGTTGGTATTGGTGACAAAGCTGACGGCGGTATTCAGCGCCAGATCCCACGACAGCCCTGGCAACTGCTGTGGATTAAGCGGCAGATAGTGCTGACCGAGCAACATAAAAAACAGCACCGCCAGCCCCAGCATGTTCAGGCCGAGAATGGCACAAAGATATTGCTTCCAGTTCATCTCACGGTCAGAGACGCCAAGTGCGCGAAAAAGTACGCGCTCAACGCCCGTTGTACCGGGAAGAGGAATGTCATTAATCAGCCGCGCCAGCCCGCTGCCTAAAGGACGCGCCAGCACCATTAACACCAGTAAAAACGTGGCGATCAGTAAGAACCCTTGCGCAGCCATCAGAACGCCTCCGCATTGATCAGGGCATAAACCAGATAACCCAGTAATAAAAACACCAGCAATACGCCGGTTATCACGCCTGCACTCACAGTGCACCTCCAGTGGCCTAAAAGTGATACCGGAAGGGTAGAATTCTGGCTGCAAAGATTTCGCAAAAATCTGCGGGCGGGGTGTAAAAAAAGTATAAAAATGGCAAAAGCCATGATTTAACTAATGTTTAGTATTAATTTAACTTTTGTGTAACTTAATTACAGGATGAATGTAAATAAACCATCAATAAGCAAAAATAAGTGGTCGGATGAGTAGTAAAATTACACAAAAGGCGGTACTATTTTCATCAGATAAACAAATTCATTTTTCCGGTGCCATTCACCGGGTAGATACAAAAGGGGGAGAAAAGTATGGAACTCTACAGAGAATATCCTGCATGGCTTATCTTTTTACGCCGTACTTATGCGGTTGCAGCGGGCGTTCTGGCGCTGCCTTTCATGCTTTTCTGGAAAGACCGCGCCCGCTTTTACAGCTACCTGCATCGCGTCTGGTCGAAAACCAGCGATAAACCGGTGTGGATGGATCAGGCCGAAAAGGCAACTGGTGATTTTTATTGATTGCTGAGTTTTGAATACATTGAAAACCGCCAGCGGAAACGCTGGCGGTTTTTTGTATCAGGAAGATGTTCAGAGGAATATTTAGACATCGTTATACCAATCGAAACATATATTCATGAAATATATATAAATATTTTCCTAATTGTTCTTATCTGACAGATATCTCACTTAAGGCTTTCTTATAAATCTGTAGGGTTTCGCCTGTCAGCAGACAAATAACCCGATA
>OGQK01001650.1_pt1 | contig 11091 bp, 10 predicted proteins | sample 1553221 | NCBI WGS metagenome assembly OGQK01 (sample SAMEA2579996, study PRJEB22360) | human gut metagenome | biome: human gut; feature: human-associated habitat; material: faeces | place: Denmark | collected 2008/2010 | reverse complement strand
TTTCCCCGCCGCCAGCGTCTCCCACACCTGGGCCATGCTCCAGGCCAGCACCACGATGATTCCCATGCGCGCATACAGCCACGCCGGGTTCCACCACGCGGGATCAGCCAGGTCCAGCACGCCGAAGGCCTGGACGGCGGGGGAGGAAATATCCGCCACGCCCCAGTAACGGGCCGCCTCCGGAAAGATAATGGTAGTCAGGCAGCCGACCGTGGCCGCCAGCACCAGAACGCCGGGCAAAAAGCCCCAGCAGGCCGCCGCCAGCACCCGCCTCAGCGTGACGCCCCACCCGGCTCCCGCCAGGGAAGACAGGCAGAGCCAGAACAGGCACCCCAGGCAAACGCCCGTACCGATGACGCCCACCGCCATTCCGGCGGCGGCAAACGGGTTTCTCAATTCATGCAGCCGGCTTCCGGCCACCGTCATGTCATCCCACGGCATGGCGTTAAAAGACTGGCGCATCAGCACGCACCACAGCAGCACGGAGATGATCCACAGGGCCAGGGCGGCGGAACGTCCGGCCCAGCCGAACCCCGGCCTGTCCCGGCGTTCCCTTCCGGTTGGTGATGTATTGCTGTTCATGGACGGTATTCCTCCTGTCTGGCGACGGTTTGCTCTTCCTGCGGCGGTGGGAGCGCCTGAAGCCGGCGGACGAACGCCACCAGGCACCAGATTTCCCGGGCCGTGAGAATGTTTCCGAAAGCGGGCATGTTCCCCTGCCCCAGCCGGATGCTCCTGAACATTTTTCCGGGAGAGTAGGCCGCATACTTTTCATCCCGGAAGGAGCCTATCCGGGGGTAGGTGTCATACGCGGCCATGCCGCCGCGTCCGTTTCCGTCCGCACCGTGGCAGACGGCGCAATGCGCCAGATACAGCGTGCGCCCCTCCGCCAGCACGTCACGGCTGCGGGAAACGCCGCCCAGCTCCAGCGGCATGATATCCTCCTCCCCCCCCTGCATGCGGCCGGAGGAAAAATAGGAGCCCTCCGCGGCAAAGGAATCCCGGTCATTCCCCCGTTCACGGGCCGTTCCTTCCGTTCCCAGGGATTGCGCGACAGCATGGGGCGGCGTCAGGCGAACCTTCCGGCCTGCGGGAGTAAAAGGTTCCCGCACCTGCTGGGGGGCCGCCAGCGGACGCTCGTTCATATTGTCAAACAAATGGGGCGCGGCACTCCTGCCTCCGTCGTCCCGCGCCAGGAACCAGGATGCCCCCAGCAGAACCAGGGCGGCTATCGCCGTCACGCCGCCTCTCATGAACGGCCCCCTTCCTCATGGATGTATTCGCTCGCTTCCGGATGCAGGGCCGCAGCCAGGGCGGCGGCACGATCTTCACGGCCGCCTTCCAGCAGAATGAAATAACCGTCCCCGTGGTCATCCGTCCTGAAAAAATCACACTCGAACGCCCAGTCGTTCCACCGGGGGAGAACGGCCCCTTTCAGGAACCCGGCGGCGGTCAGAAGACCGGCCCCGAGCAAGGTCCCTTCAAACAGGGGGGGAACGTACGCGGGCCAGTTGTCCCAGCCCTGCACCCTTCCCTGGGTCACGAGAGGGTCTGCACGGAACTGCGTCCAGTAAAGCCACAGGGCCACGGCCAGGAATCCGCATACTCCGCCCGCCGCGGCCCACAGCCGCACGCCTGCGCCCACGGCCCTCCCGGCATGGCGGTTGGCAAGCCGGACGGCGGCGCAGGGATAGGGCGCACAGACTTCCCATAAGACGCCCTCCTCCTTCACCAGCGTCCGGACGGCCTGAAGGAGCGCTTCTTCCGAAGAGAAGGAAAGCACCCAGCCGGAAGTGACGCGCTTCTTCATGCCCCGCCCTCCTTGTTCAGGGATTGCTGTTCCCGCACGTCGCACAGGGAAAAAAACGGAGTCACGCGCACCAGCGCCATGTACAGCGCCGTGAACAGCCCCACGCTCCCGGCCATCATGGCCAGGTCCGTCAGGCTGGGGGAATAATCCCCGATATTGGCGGCCAGCAGGGAGGCTTTCAGGGAATTCACGACGATCCAGAAGCGTTCCATCCACATGCCGGCAAGCACGCCCAGGGCCACGACCGCAATCACCCACCGGTTGGTGCGCAGGGAGCGGAACCAGAACAACTGGGGCAGCACCACGTTCCCGGCGATCATGGCGCCCAGGAACACGGCATTCACCGGATTCCTGCCCGGAAACAACTCCGGAGCGCCTCCATTCAGCATCACGGCCAGGTGCTCCCACAAATACATGGCCCCCATCACCAGCGCCAGGGCCAGGACGAAGCGGGAGCTCAAATCCAGAATGGCCGGCGTAATGGCCTGCCGGACGCCGCTGCCGGACATCAGGCGGCGCACCCCCAGAAGAATCAACTGGACCATCGCCATGCCGCTCAAAATGGCGCCCCCCACGAAATAGGGCGGAAAAATGCTCTGGTGCCACCCCGGCGCCTGCGTCACGGAAAAGTCAAAGCTCACCACGGAATGGACGGATACCACCAGGGGAGTCAGGATGGCCGCAAAAAGCAGGCTGGCCTTTTCATAGGCGCGCCACTGGCGCCCCGTTCCCTGCCAGCCCAGCGCCAGCCATCCGTACCGCCGCCTCAAATGCCCAACGCAGCAATCCCGCAGCAGGGCGAAATCCGGCACCAGACCGATGTACCAGTACAGCAGGGAAAGCAGGAAATATGTGCTGACGGCCATGACGTCCCACATCAGCGGGGAGGCCATGTCCGGCCAGATGCCGCTCACCTCCGGCAGGGGGGAGGCCATCCACGCCATCCATACACGCCCCACATGCACCACGGGGAAGACGGCGGCGCAAACCACCGCGCACAGGGTCATCTGTTCCGCCCCGCGGGCAATCGGGCTTCTCCATGACTGGCGGGTCAGCAGCAGGACGGCTGAAATCAGGGTTCCCGCATGCCCCAGGCCTATCCAGAAGACAAAATGCACGATGTCCAGCCCCCACACCACGTTATTGTTCAGCCCCAGCACCCCCACGCCCTCCGCGGCAATGCGCCAGGAACTCCATCCCACGCCCCACGCCGCCAGCAGCACGCTGGCGAGAAAAACACTCCACCATACGGGGCCGAGCGGCTTCCGCACCTCCGCCAGCATGGTCTTCACCGGAACGGCGGAGGAGGAAAGGGCTGGTGCTGGTCTGGTCATCATCTGCATGTTGGGCGGAAGCTCGTTAGAGATTACTTGAGTGCTTTTTCCCGTCAATTCAAAAGGGGAAGGCACGTGACATGACATGGGGTTGTGTTCTTCCGGGGACACAATCCTGGGAGCAAGGGACTCCTTGCAAATTCGGGAGAGGAAATGGAGGGGGGAAAAATCCCCTGCGCTGCGGAAGAGATTTCAGGCACGAAGGCCGGGGCCTTCGCTCCCGGGAGAAGCTCCACAAACATTCAAATGGCTGGAATTCCCGGCCACATCATTTTAACATGGCCCCCGCATGGACATAAGCACGCTGACTTCCGGAGCCTTGATCAGACACCCTTCCCGCGGCCTTCTGCTCGGGACCGGGCCCTTCCGGGAATCGGCTGCCCCCCCGGATTCCGGCCCCGCCTTTTATGTCAATACGTTCCGCCTGGATGACCCTCGACCGTGGAAAATACCGTCCGCCCTGCATCCCGTTCCGGAACCGGAAAGCCCCCCGCCGCCCGCTCCGGAAATCCTGTGGACGGAACCGTCCCCGGACGCATATGCCCAGGTATTCGCGGAAATGATCGAACAAATCGCCTCCGGACATCTGGTGAAAAGCGTTCCGGCAACGCCCCAGTTCGGAGAAATGCAGCCTCCCCACGTTCCCCTCGAACTCATCCTGCGGGCCATCAACGGCTCCCCGCTCCACTACCCCTATGCCTGGTGGACGGAACAGGAAGGCTTCTGCGGGGCCACCCCGGAGACCCTGTTCCACCAGCAGGGCCGCCGCCTGACGACGATGGCCCTGGCCGGCGCGGCCGGAAGACGAGGGCGTTTTCATCAATGACGACAAGGAAATCCGCGAGCATGAAATCGTGGCTGGCAGCATCCTTTCCCGCCTGTCCCCCTACGGCAGCGTCACCAGAACGGCCCGCGGCGTGCTGAACCTGGATACCCTGATCCACTTCGCCACCTACCTCACCCTGGAAGCGGACGAACTGCTGCCGCCGGACCACTGGATACGGCTGGGGCACCCCCGGCCCTGGGTTCCCAGCCCCGGACGGAGAAGACGCTCGCCCAGTTGGACGACTGGCGTTCACGCCTCCGCTGTCCGGCCCATTTCGGCGCTCCGTTCGGATTTCTGGAAGACGGAGACTTCTTCTGCCTGGTGGGCATCCGGTCCATGTACTGGCAGGGGCGGCGGCTCGCGCTCTGCACCGGGGGCGGCGTGGTAGCCTCCTCCACCCTGACGCATGAATGGCGGGAGCTGAAATTAAAGAGGGATACGGTCAGGCGCAGTTTCCTGCTTCCCTGACATTCCCGCGTGCGGGGGAAAAGCCTTATTCCACCGTCCAGCAGACGGAAAGCATCCCAAACTTGTCCTCTACCGGAATTCTCCATACCCGGCCATCCCTCGCCACGCCGCGGCAGGGAACGCCGTCCATGCGCGCGCTGACGGCAATCCCGGCAGGCAGGCCGTGCAGAACCACCTCCGCGGACTCATGGAACGCGCAGGGGTCCCCTTCGCAGTTCCACGCCAGTTCCAGGGAATGGGAACCGGTACCACGGTAAAGGAACTCATGAACGGCGCATTCCCCGTCACGGTACGCGTAGCCGTCTCCCGCGTCTTCATACAGGTGGGAGGCCACTTCCTCCTCCGGCGCCCACCAGACATCCAGAGATAGCGGAGGCCGCGGCATTTCCCCCACATGCTGCTGCACCGGCCAATGGGGGATGACCGCGCCGCCGCGGACGTACACGGGCAGGAAGGAAAGCGGGCATCTCACCCATACATCCTCCCCGGTATTTTCCATCAGGCTGTCCGTGTGGTAGGAATACCAGACGCCTTCCGGAATGTAGAGGAAGCGGCCGCCTTCCTGCGGCTCATGGATGGGAATGACGTACAAATGGTCGCCGAAGAAATATTCCGCCCCCCGCCAGTAAGTGTCCCTGTTCCTGAAGCATTGCAGGGCCAGGGAGCGCAGGACGGGCATCCCGGTTTCCGCATAACGGCGGAACTGCGTATAAATATAGGGGAGCAGGCGGTAGCGGCCCTCAATGGCGGCTTTCACGTATGCGGTGGCCTCCTGGCCGAACACCCAGGGTTCCTGGCCTCCGAATTCCCCGGAGGAATGATTGCGGAAAAGACCGTGGAACGCGGCCATCTGCATCCAGCGGCAAAACAGCTCCGGCGTGGGATGCCCCATGAAGCCGCCCGCATCCGCCCCCGCGAAGGAGATGCCCGAGGCGGCAAGCCGCTGGCACTGGAAATTGGCCAGCTTCAAATGCTCCCAGCTGGACCGGTTGTCCCCCGTCCAGGTGGCGGCAAAGCGCTGCAATCCGGCAAAACCGGACCGGGACAGCAGGAAAGGACGCCTGTCCGGAGCGTGGCGCTTCATGCCCAGCCATGAGGCTTCCGCCATGCACTGCCCGTAAATGTTATGGGCCTTTTCATGGGAACAGGGCATGCCGTCGTACTCATGCCGCGTATCCATCGGGAACGTGCGGTCCGGGAAGACGACAGGCTCGTTCATGTCGTTCCAGAGGCCGCGCACGCCCACTTCTTCCAGATCATGCCTGAACAGGTCCGCCCACCAGCTGCGGACGGACGGGGCCGTGAAATCCGGAAAATTGCAGAGTCCCGGCCAGACTTCCTCCGATAAAAGATTGCCCTCCGCCCGCCGGCAGAAATAATTCCGTTCCAAACCCTCCGTCCATACCGGATTGGCGGGGTTGATCTTCACGCCGGGATTCACGATCAGGACCGTCTTCACGCCGTCCTCCTCCAGAGAGCGGACCATCCCCGCCGCGTCGGGAAAATTGTGCCTGTCCCACGTAAACCCCTCCTTCTGCTCCATGTAATGGTGGTCCAGATGGACGGCGTCACACGGGATGCCCAGGTCCCGGAACCGCTCCACCAGGTTATACACGGCCTTGTCCGGATAATAGCTCCATTTGGACTGGTGGTAGCCCAGCGCCCACAGCGGCGGCAGTTCGGGCGTGCCGGTAAGGCGCGTGTAGGCGGCCACGATGTCCAGCGGGCTGCGGTCGTAAATGAAGTAATAATTCATCAGGCCGCCGAACGACCCGAAGGCCAGCACCTTTTCATCCGAGGCTCCGAAGTCGAAGTATGAGCGGCACGTATTGTCAAACAGCAGGCCGTACGCCTTCCCTTCCCGCAGGCTGAGGAAAAACGGAACGCTCTTGTAGAGAGGGTCGGATTCCTCATGAAAATCATAATGGTCCGCCCCCCACATGGAGAAATACTTGCCCCTCAGGTTCAGGGCGCAGGGCTTGTCCCCCAGCCCGAAAAAATGCTCCGTGTCCTGGAGCCTTTTCCGTATCCACACGCGGGCGTCCCCCGTCCAGTCCTTGGACTCCCGGCCAAAGCCGCCTTCATCCGCCAGCAGGGGTTCATCCGTGACAATATCGTAAAAATCCACCTTTTGCTCCTCCGTGCGGATGCGAATCCGCAACAGGGACGTTTCAATGACATGCACTCCGGCTTCGTCATACTCCCGGACCTCCGCGCCGGGGGCGGAATACCCGGGGCTGACGGCATAGCTGGGCTCGTCTTCCGGCACCGGTCCGGTGAAATACGTCACGCGGACAATTCCATCGTCCGCAAGGCACACGCTGAGAGTTATTTTAGAAACCGCATTGGTGTATTCCCATTTGACGAGACGCCCCCGGAGAGGGGGCGTTTTTCGTCTTTCAGGAATGTTGGGAAAGGTGCTCATTGAAGCCAGGCAAAAGAGAGAATCAAAAGCGTTCGGTTCAGATTAAATCAATTTCATGACGAACGCAAGATTGAACTAAACCACCATTTTTCTTTTCATTATTAGGACAAAATTACTCATATTACTCTAGACCGAACATGAAAAATCTGGTTTTATTGCGTTGGTGCACAACACGGCATGAGGCCGCATCCTTCCCGACACCGACAAACCACATCAACCAATGAGCACAATCCGAGTTCTTACATTAGGATGGGAATTCCCACCCCTGGTTAACGGGGGGCTGGGCATTGCCTGCCTGGGTCTTTCCAAGGCGCTGGCAAAAAAAGTGGATTTAAGAGTGATCGTCCCCAAGGCCGATCCTTCCGTTCTTTTTGACGGGTTCCAGCTCACTGGTCTCAACAACGTCTCCTATCGGGAAGTGGAGCAAGTGGACCGGAAGTATTCCTATGACAGCTTCGCCCTGGTGGAGCACGCCCCCATTGAACTGGACCCCTACACCACCGTGGAGGGGGAATCCGGCGTGGTGCAGTTCACCAAGGAAGGCCGCATCACCTTCTCCAAGACGCATGAAGCGGACCTCCAGCTATTCAAAAACAAGGAGGACCTCTATGCCGGGGACCTGGCCCTGAAAGTCATCCAATTCTCCAAAATCGCGGTGAAAGTCGCCATGCAGCAGGACTTCGACATCATCCACGCCCATGACTGGATGACCTACCTGGCCGGCGTGGAAGTGAAAAAAGCCACAGGCAAGCCCCTGGTGGTGCACCTGCACGCCTCCCAGTTTGACCGCGCCGGAGCGGACGCCCGCGGATGGATTTACGATATTGAGAAATTCGGCATGGAACAGGCGGACGCCGTCATTCCGGTCAGCAAGTACACGGGCACCATCGCCAGCGGTCACTACGCCATAGACCCCCACAAAATCTTCCCCATCCACAACGGGGCGGATCCCGTCAAGGTCTTCAAGGGAAAGAAAAAATTTCCGGAAAAGCTCGTGCTCTTCCTCGGACGCCTGACGGCCCAGAAAGGCCCTGGCTTCTTCCTGCAAATTGCCGCCAAGGTTCTGGAGCAGACGGACGACGTGCGCTTCGTCATGGCCGGCACCGGGGAAAAACTCCGCCAGTTGATCGAATCCGGAGCCTTCAAGGGAGTGGGGGACAAATTCCACTTCACCGGATTCCTGAACAAGGACAAGGTCAACGACCTCCTCTCCATCACGGACATCTACTGCATGCCCTCCGTATCGGAGCCCTTCGGCCTGTCGGCCCTGGAAGCCGCCCAATTCAATATCCCCGCCGTGATCTCCAAGCAGTCCGGCGTGGCGGAAGTCATGAAGGGCGCCCTGAAAGCGGACTTCTGGGACGTCAACAAGATGGCGGAACACATCGTCCATCTCTGCACGGATGAAGAACTGTACCGGAAAGTGGTGGAACAAAGCACGGAGGACATCAAGGCCTCCACTTGGGACGCCGCCGCAGACAAGGTCATCCGGGTTTACGAACATGTGCTGAACCGCTAAGAACCGCCTTTTCACCCCACACGATAACTCCCAGCCCTTTCCCCGTACATGAGCAACATTTCCCTCACTTTCGTGGCACACCAGCCCAACCGGCTGATTCATTACGACTTCTTCAAAATTGGAGAACATGCCTTCTATGAAGATGACGATCTGAATGCCCGCGTGCTCAGCACGGTGGCGGAACGCTGCTACTTCCCGGCCACCCGGCTGATGAAGCAGCTCATCGAACTCACAGAGGGAAAATTCCGCTTCGGGCTGGCTCTCAGCGGCGTCATTCTGGAACAGGCCCTGTACCACAGGCCGGACCTGATTGCCGCCTTCAAGGAACTGGCTGAAACCGGCTGCGTGGACTTCCTGGTGATGCCGTACTACAACTCCCTGGCCTCCGTCTACTCACCGCAGGAATTTGCGGAGCAGATTGAAGAGCACCGGGAGCTCCTCAAAAAACTCTTCCGCCAGGAATCAGACGTGCTGATGAACACCGGCATGCTGTACTCCAACGCCATTGCGGCGCAGGCGGAAACCCTCGGCTTCAAGGGCATCATGGCGGACGGCAATCCGGCGATGCTCAAAGGCTTCACCAGCAATGAAGTCTTCCTGGCCCCGTGGGTGTATAACACCACCACCATGTTCCGCAACCGGGAACTCTCCAATGACCTGGCGGTCATGAGGACTGATCCGGAATGGCCGGAATACCCGCTTTCCCCCGCCACCTTCGCGGACTGGCTGACGCACCAGCAGGGCAGCGTCACCACCCTGTCCATGGACTATGAAACGCTTGGCGAACGCCAGTCTGACGCTACGGGCGTCTTTGAATTCTGGCGCACCATGATCCTTGCCTGCGTGGACGCCGGCAACCGGTTCATGACCCCGTCCGAAGTGGTGCGTGAAATCAAGCCCGTCTCCGTTTGCGAATGCACCCAGGAAATGACCTGTTCCACTTTGCGGAACCATGTCCCATTGGAACGGCAACGTCATGCAGGACGAAGCCATCCGCAAAATCTACCGCCTGGAAAAACCGGTCAAGGCCGCCAATGACAAGGACCTCACCCACGTCTGGCGCAAGCTCCAGAGCGCGGACCACTTCCATTACATGCAGAAGGAAAACTCCTTTACCCCGTACGCCTCTGCCTTTGACGCGTACATCTACTACATGAACGCCCTGGCGGACCTGCAAATCCGCGTCAAAAGGGAATCCAAAAAACCGGTCCAGCCGGTCCCGGCTCAAGCCTCCTGAACTTTGTCGGACGCCGCAAGCCTTTAAAAGGATATCCTTGTGTTCATGGGAGCACAAGGAATCAAATGAAAGGCCGTTCGCTAGCCCCTCCGATTGATTGGCAGGGGCCGCCAAGTCTTGCGGCGCCCCGGAAGGCTAATATTCCACAGCCAGGCGCTTCAGCTTGTTGCGCAGGGTAATCTTCTGGGCGGAAGAAACGCGCTCCACGAAAAGGATGCCGTTCAAGTGGTCGCATTCATGCTGCAGGCATCTTGCCAGCAATCCGTTGCAGTCAATCGTCACTTCTCTTCCGTCTATCAGAAGCACCGTAGCTTTGACAAAATCCGGCCTCACGACGGAAGCGCGTATCTTGAGCACGCTCAAGCAGCCTTCATGGAAGGGATGCATGGGCCCGTAAGGCTCCAGAACAGGATTGGCAAACATCAGGGGCATGATGTCGGAAAGCTCCTTGTCCTCCCCGTTCACCTTCAGCCAGGTGACGGACTCTTCCTCCTCCGGAATATCAATCACCACCAGTTGGATGGGGATGCTCACCTGCGGAGCCGCCAGGCCGATGCCTTCTGCGGCGTACATGGTTTCCAGCATATTTTCCGCCAGGGCTTTCAAGCCGTCGTCAAAATGTTCTACGGGCCGGCATTTTTCCTTCAATACCGGATTTCCATACTGTGCGATTTCCAATAACATCGGGAGGAGGGGAGTGTATATATTAAGGCGCTTGCTGTGCGCCGGACTTGTTGATTTCTATTCTGGCAGGAACATCCCCTGCGTCAATACCCACAGACGTCAGCGCGTCCCAAATGCCGACAATGACGCCAAACTCCGCCTTTTTATCTACGTCAAGCTGCAATTTGACATCCGGCTTCTCCCTTTTCAGGGACTCCAGGGCGGCGGCCAGCTCATTCATCTCCACCAGGTTCCCGTTCAGGGAAATGGAGGATTCCCCCGTCACGGACAGGACGGCCCGTTGCTCCGTGGAAGGAGCCCCTTCCATGAACTCCGCGCCCGGCACGTCTATTTTCAGCAGGGACTGCGGCTTTTTCCACTGGGTGTGAACGATGAAAAAGATGAGCAGAATGGTCAATATGTCAATCATGGGGACGATGGGAACCCCCATGGTTCTTGCTTTCTTGCGGTAAAACTGCATGGCCTGGTCAGCGTTGGGAATGATGGCAGCGGAAGGAAATCAGCTCCGTCAGCAGGACTTCCATGGAGGCGGAAATGCGCTCCAGCTTGCGGGAATAATAAACGTGGGCGATTACGGCGGGAGTGGCGATGGCCAGACCGGCAATCGTCGTGTTCAGCGCCTGGGCAATCCCCTGCGCGATCATTCCGTGGCTCTCATCCATCCCGAAAACGCTGAAAATCTGCACCAGGCCGCTGGCGGTACCCAGAATGCCGAACATGGGGGCGATCATCACAATCATGTCCAGCAGGGGAAGTCCCGCCTGGAGCGTCACGAACTCCTCGCGGGC
>OGQK01001640.1_pt1 | contig 11124 bp, 9 predicted proteins | sample 1553221 | NCBI WGS metagenome assembly OGQK01 (sample SAMEA2579996, study PRJEB22360) | human gut metagenome | biome: human gut; feature: human-associated habitat; material: faeces | place: Denmark | collected 2008/2010 | reverse complement strand
CTGAGGAGGCGGGTTCGATTCCCGTTATCTGCTTTCATTGCCAAAGAGGGCACGCGAGTCAGGCGTGTCTTTTTTTATAAATGATTTTAAGGAGGATTTTATTATGAAGATTGGATTTATCGGATGCGGAAATATGGGTTCTGCCATGATCGGCGGCATTCTCCGCCAGGGAATTTTTTCCAAAGAGGAGATCATCGTTTCCAACCTTACCCCAGAGGGAAAAGCCCGCAGTGAAAAAAATCTCGGCGTTGTGACCACTCTGGATAACAACGAAGTAGTCAGATCCGCAAAAACTGTCGTTCTTGCCGTAAAGCCTCAGTTTTATGAGGAAGTTCTGAGTGAAGTCCACGACAGCCTCACCAAAGATCACACCATCATCGGCATCGCCCCTGGCAAGACCCTTGCATGGCTGGAAGAAAAAGCTGGTCTGCCTCTGAAAGTTGTCCGTTTTATGCCTAACACTCCTGCACAGGTTGGCGAAGGCATGACTGCCGTATGTGCCAACGAAAGAGTTTCTCAGGACGAACTGGCTGAAATCCTTAAGATCACAGACAGCTTCGGCTGTACCGAAGTAATCCCGGAACGTCTGATGGATGCCGCAGGCGCTGTAGGCGGCTGTGCACCGGCTTATGTGTTTATGTTTATCGAAGCTATGGCAGATGCCGCTGTAAGCCAGGGAATGCCCCGTAAACAGGCTTACAAATTCGCTTCACAGACCGTACTTGGCAGTGCGAAGATGGTTCTGGAAACCGGACGTCATCCAGGTGACCTGAAAGATATGGTCTGCTCACCGGCAGGAACTACTATCGAAGGAGTTCGTACCCTGGAGAAGAATGGTTTCCGCAGTGCTGTGTTTGAGGCGCTTACTGCTGCTGCGGAAAAAGGCAAAAAATTATAATATCTGACACAGTTACAGATAGCAAAAACTCCGTGTCAGTCTGCTCTCATGCAGGCTTCACGGAGTTTTTCATCTCATGTCTGAAGGAGTTACAACAGCTCAATCAACGCATCAATATCTTCCATCTTCGTTCCCCAACTTGTGGCAAAACGGATCACAGTATGATCTTCATCATATTTCTCCCAGAAATCAAACTGAACTTTTTTGCCCAGTTCTTCTTTCTTTTTATTTTCCAGAACTACAAACTGCTGGTTTGTAGGAGAATCCAGATATAACTGATAGCCTTTTTCCTGAAGGGCTTTTTTCAGTTTCATAGCCGTTTCAATGGCATTTTTGCTGATCTTTGTATACAGATCATCGGTAAACAGCGTATCAAACTGAATTCCCAGAAGACGGCCTTTTGCCAGAAGGGCTCCCTGCTGTTTCACCATGGTCATAAAATGTTTCGGAGCTTTTTTCGTAAAGACAACTGCCTCACCGCAGAGTGCTCCTACCTTGGTTCCGCCGATATAAAATACATCGGTGTATCCGGCGATATCTTCCAGTGTCACACCGGTTTCCGGGCTTGCCAGGCCATAGCCAAGTCTTGCTCCGTCCAGAAACAGCGGAAGATTGTATTTATGGCATACTTCTGAAATTTCTTCCAGTTCTTTCTTCGTATAAAGAGTTCCGTACTCTGTGGGATGGGAAATATAAACCATTCCCGGAAATACCATATGATCGTGGCTTTCATCCCCGTAAAAGGTTTCCACATAGTCTGTGATGCTTTCTGCTTTGATCTTCCCGTTTTCTGCCGGAAGTGTCAGTACCTTATGTCCTGTATATTCAATAGCTCCTGCCTCATGACAGCTTACATGTCCGGTCTGTGCCGCAAGAACACCTTCATAACGGTTCAGGACAGAACCTATGATCGTGGCATTGGTCTGGGTTCCTCCCACCAGGAAAAACACCTCTGCATCCGGGCAGCCACAGGCTTTACGGATCTTCTCCTTGGCAGAATCACAGTATTTGTCCGTGCCATAGCCTGAAAGCTTCTCCATATTGGTTTCCAGAAGCTTCTGGAGGATCGCCGGATGAGCTCCCTCGCAATAATCGTTTACAAAAAATAACATTTTATTTTCTCCTCATCTGTATTTCCATTTTATTTGACCGTCTGTCCCGGAATGATCTTACAGGTAGAAAACGATTTGAATTTACAGGAAATCGCTCCCTTCATCTCCTGTTCCAGGAAAAGCATGGCCACATGCGCACGTTCCAGATGCTCCATCCGAAGTGTGGTAAGAAGGATATCTCCGGTAAGATAATCCGGGATCTCATCCACACCCAGAAGAGAAATGTCTTCCGGAACCGAAATCTTCTTCTGCCGTAACGCACGCATCACGCCAATGGAAATCTGATAATTTTCCATGATAAAAGCATCCGGCAGTTCATGAGTATCCAGATATTTCAGTGTTGCCTCACATACCTCACTGGTAGTTTCTCCCAACTGGTAAATAGATTCTTTCTCCAGCGGCAGGCCATTCTTCCGAAGTCCTGCACGGAATCCTGCACGCCTCTGCTGGAAATTAAAGATATCCTGGGTATTGGCCATATATTTGATATTCCGGCATCCTCTGGAAACCAGATAATCCACACAATCCCTGATTCCCTCCACCCCGCCGAAGGTAACGCAATGATATTCATTTCCAAGATCATTATCATAGATCACCATTGGCTTTTGGATTGCCCGAAACGGTGGAAACTGATCCGGCTGCATCTCCGTTGCATACAGGATCACACCTGCCACATTTTCCTCATTGGCCTCACGCACTACGCGCTCCACATCTTCTTTTTTTGTGGAAGAAGCATAGGTCACGCTGATGATACAGCCCATTCTTCTGGCTTCCTGTTCAAATATCGTCAGACTGTCCGGGCATACATCCAATTCAAAATCCTTGAGGAATCTGAGATCATTATCAATAAAAAGTACCTTGATGATATTTTTATTTTCTAATTCCTGCTTATTTTTTTCTTCTTTTTGTCGTTCTGCTTCTCCTGTAACTTCTTCTATATAATCAAAAACCTTCCGCCGGGTTTTTTCACTGACTCCTGGTTTATTGTTTAAAACCAGGGATACAGTTGCCTTGGAAAGATTAAGATTTCTCGCTATATCTGCTGCTTTAATTTTCATTCTGGTCCCTCTTACTATATACTTCTCCTTGATTCTAAACACTTTTGGTTTCTCTGTCAATACAAAGCAGGGAGCCGCCTCTTCGGCAGCTCCCAGTTAATTATCTGACCTCACGTACACGTACAGCCATATATTCTCTTCCTGGCAGGTCGATCCGGAACTTGCCTTTAAAGGTTCCTTTTTTCTCAATCGTCATGTTCCAGGTATCAATTACTTCTACTTCAAATTCTGTCTCATCATCAATGTGATACTCACGGAATGACGGACGCATGAAGCTGTAATAGAAAATATAATATTTGATATTCTGAAGACTGTTATCTACAGTTGCGCCAACCTCATCCCACTGATTTTCCAAAGGACGAAGGCCAGGTGCCGGAGTTTCTTCCATAATCTTCTGGAGGAATTTAAATCTCTCAGGGCTTTCTCCATGAAGTTTGCCACCATGAGACCACCAGAGAACTCCCTCATCGTTCATATAAGTCTCGCCGTGTCCCGGGTATGCTCCTCGGCAGAATGCTTCCCAGAAACGTCTGGTCATTTCTTTTCCGCTGATGTTTCCCCAGCCATGCTGGATATTTCCCTCATATGCAATTTCATCCAGAACTACCGGTTTTTTGTAACGGATACGCCACTCATTTACCATTTCGGCGGATTTGTAAAGATCCTGTCTCTGAATGCTGCAGTGTGTAATCCATGGTCTTGTATAATCATAGAAGCTCTTGCAGTTATGAATAGAACGAAGATGGTTGTATACATCCTTCTCCTGGATGATGGATGCGTAACGCTCCCAGTCCTCTGTTGTCTTTTTCGGGAAAAGATCGTACTCATTGGCAAGTGACCACCATACGTTTCTGTATGCACTGACTCTGGCAATGAGATATTTCCAGTAAAGATCATCACACTCTGCACTCATCTCGCTGAATCCCCAGCGGTCATATGGATGCATTACAATAATATCTGCCTGGATTCCAAGATCCATCAGTTTTTTTACACAGTCATCAATGTGCTGGAAATGTTTTACGTTGAATCTCTTGTAATCGAAGTTATTGCCCTCTGCACAGCCAACATATTCCTGGAAATTCTCAGATGTCAGTACAGAACTGTCCATCGGAGTTCCTTCATATGGATAGCTGATCGGCTCGTTCAGGTTATAGTCATAGTGTTTCGGGAATACGCAGAAACGGATCTTATTGAATGCACTGTCTTCCAGTGTCTTCAGTGTCTGTTTCTGAAGTTCCTCGCTCTGAAGCTCCCATACATAGCAGGTTGTTCCGATAGAATAATATGGTTTTCCATCTTCATATGCCATGTGATAAGTGTAGGATACACGAACCGGACCGTGGTTACCCTCTGTTGCCGGTGTTACATGGAATGCGCCTGTATACACCTCATCGGAAAAGCTTCCCTTGATTTCAAATGTATAATCGCCTTCAAAAGATGGCATGAAACGTACACGATAGATTCCGTCTCCATCATAGAAACCATCTACTGTTTTTGTCTCTTCTTTGCCTTTAAAAGTTCCCTGGATGGCATAATCAGTAAACGGATTGCCTTCATGTCTGCCTGGCATCTCTGCTTCAAAGGTTCCCCATTTTTCCACAGATTCTGTATATTTACATGTGCTCATAATTCGTCCTCTTTCTTTCTGTAATCAAGCCGTCTGCCCGTATCAGGATTTAACTGCTCCGGCCATACCTTCTACAAAGTATCTCTGGAAGATCAGGTATACAATCATAACCGGGATAACGGAAACAAGTACACCTGCACACAGATAACCATAATCAGTTCCGTGCTCACCAACGAATGTCATGATACCAACCGGTACTGTCTTCATTGTGTTATCATTGATAATAACGCTGGCCAGAAGGTACTCATTCCATGTGGAAAGGAAGTCTGTGATAAACAGTGTTGCAATCGCCGGTTTTGCGATTGGAAGGATAATCTTGTAAAAGAGCTGCCATTTGTTACATCCGTCAATACATGCAGCTTCATCGATATCTTTCGGAATTCCTAGCATGAAACCTCGCATGATCAGGATACAGTAGGAAATACCAAATCCGATATAAACATAGAATAATCCGAAATATGTATTCAGAAGATTCAGTTTGCTGTAGATAATGTTGATTGGTACCAGTGCTGTCTGCATTGGAAGCATCATACCAATAAGGAAGAATACGAAAATTCCTACACGATGTTTGATGTTCAGTCGTGTCAGTGCGAAAGAAGCCATCGCTCCTACGAAGATACCAAGCGGTACTTTCAGGCAGGAGATGATCAGGTCATTTTTCATATAGTTAAAAAGATTTCCTTTTGTGATAGCATTTGTAAAGTTGTCCCACGCAATTTCTGCCGGAAGCTGGAACAGACTTAAGCCGCTCATGAAATCTTTTTTATGTTTCAGTGCTGTTGCAACAAGTGTAAAGATCGGTACAATCCAGATCAGCGCCAGAATGATCAGAAGCACATACAGCAGTACTTTTTTTGTAATTTTTTTACTTTTTCCGTCCATTGTCTGCACCTCCTACTTTTCTTTTGCTGTAAAGGAAATATATGGAATGATTACCACAAGCATCATAACTACCATGACACATGCAACTGCGGTTCCCATACCTACATTATTATACTGGAATGTCTGAGAATACATATAAGTTGCCAGAACCTGTGTGGAGTTGTTCGGACCACCGCCGGTAAGACCCTGTACAATATCGTAAACTTTCATAGCTGCTACGATCAGTGTTGCAAGAACCATAACAAATGTCTCTTTCATAAGAGGTACGGTAACACTGAAGAATTTACGAACCGGGCCTGCGCCATCAATGGTAGCTGCCTCGAGAACGTCCGGAGATACTGCCTGAAGACCTGCCAGGAAAAGAATCATCGGCTGGCCGATTCCCTGCCACAGTGCTGCCGCAAAAATTGCATACAGACTGACCTTCGGATCAGAAATCCATGTCTGTTTGAAATTGATTCCAAGTACTTTGAAAAACTGATTGATAAATCCGATATTCGGATTGTAGATCCATCTCCAGATGATCGCTACTGCGATAGGTGCGATGACACACGGGAAATAAAAGAATGCGCGGAATACGGTACGTCCGCGGAACTGTTTATTAAGAATTACCGCAAAACCAAGGGAAACCGTCATCAGAAGTACAATTGTAAGTACGATCCAGATCAGGTTATTCTTCAATGCGATCATAAATGTTGCATCGTTTGTAAACAGATTGATATAGTTTGCCAGACCTACAAATTCCTTTTCCGCAACACCGTTCCATTTAAACAGACTGATAAACAGTGAGTAAAATACCGGTATTACAATAACGGAAAGATAGATCACTGCTGCCGGTATCAGAAACGCATATGCGCCGAAATCAACTTTGCTTTTTTTCTTCATTCCGGATTACCTCCACTTTTACTGAAAAAGCGGCCAAAGTCTGCGCCCTGGCCGCTCCGTTATGCTTTTATACTTGATTATTTAGCCTGATATTCCTCGATTGCTTTCTGGATATTAGAAGCTGCTTCCTCTGGTGTCATCTCATCGTTAGCAACTGCATCCTGTGCATTGAAGAGAACGTCTGCAACCTCTGTCGGGAATGCCTGGTCAGTGATTGTAAATGTTCCGTTTGTATTGGATGTCTCAAGCATACCATCTACGTTAACCTGATCTGCCGGAGCTTTTTTGCCCTGTTTTGGAAGTGGTAAGTTGTAGTACTCACCGTACTGGTCAACGCTGTCATCGCTGTAGTAGTAATCCATGAACTTCACGCATGCATCCAGTTCCTCATCGGAAAGGTTCTTGTTGAACTGTGTCATCTCTGCGAAAGCAGACATACGGTTGCTGTCACCGGACGGGAATGCAAATACGCCATAGTCGTTCGGATCAAGGTCATTCTGGATCATAGTTCCGTCATACCACTGTCCCTGAAGATCCATTGCACATTCTCCTGTGCCCATTGCCATGATTGTATCGTTCGGGTCAAGGGTAAGGAATCCATCTGGGAAGTATCCTGCGTCAACCCACTCTTTATATTTTGTGAATGCCTGTACAACTGCTTCACAATCCCAGCTCTCTTCGAATGTATTCAGCTTGTCATGAAGCTCAGAACCTGCATAGTGCTCAACAAGAAGCTCAAGCCATCTCATTACATGCCATCCATTAAGACCTGCTGTATCCATTGGTGTGTATCCGTTGTCTTTCAGAGTCTTAAGAGCTGCCTCGAATTCATCGAATGTAGTCGGAACTTCGATTCCACAATCATCAAAGATCTGTTTGCTGTAGTAAACACCAAGTGCATTGTAGCTTGTCGGATATCCGGAAAGCTTGTTATCGAATGTACAGAGGTTTAAAGCAGCTTCTGTAAACTCATCGCTCCATCCGTTGTCCTTTGCATACTGTGTAAGATCATATGTTTTGTCGTTATCTACATAGAAGCTTCCAAGGCTACCGCCCCAGTTAAACCACATACTTGGAAGTGTATCGGAAGAAGCTGCAACTTTGCAGGCATCCTTGATTCCGTCTGTGTCATAGAAAGATGCTGTTACTTTAATATCCGGGTTTGCTTCGTTGAATGCCTCTACGATCGGCTCAACTGCGTTCTGTCTTGTGTTCAGTGTCCAGAAAGAAACTTCTGTTGCTGCGCTTACAGAAGAAGCCATTCCGAATACCATTGTTCCTGCAAGTACTGCTGCCATTACTTTTTTAAAATTCATATCATGTCCTCCTTTAAACTTTTTATGAATTTGTTTAGTAGTTTGTTTGGTATGTCTCGTTTTTCGTTAAACAAAATATAGCACATTGTTTAGTTATTTTCAACTATTTTTTACTATTTCTACATTTATGATAATTTTATATAGTGTTTTTTGTTTATTTTTCACCATAAACTTGTTGTTATATATTTAGTTTATATAAACTTTTGAATTTTTCGCAAAAATTACGCATCTATTGTGTTTAGTAGATGTTTTTTATCCATCCGTGAAGTGCTCTTTTTTGATCTTTTTCCCTAACATTTTTAGACATTTTGCAACATTCTCTGACATAGATTTTTTCTCACGCTCTATTTTATGTATACAAAAACCTGCGTTTTTTGCAAAAACCGCAGGTTTTTCTAACAATATTTAAACTATTCTTAAACTTTTATAATTTAACTTTCACACGCTTTCTGTGCATACTCTGTCTGCACCAGTTTTTCATACTCTGCACGTGTATTCAGCTCTCCTGCATCTTCCAGAATATCCTGCAGAAGCTCAAAACTGTCTTTTTCAAAAATCAGATTTTCTTTCCAGGTGTCCTGATCATAATAACGTTTTACAATGGTAGTAATCGTATCGAGATCGGTTTCCTTAAACTGTGGTGCAATCACCTCCGCAATTTCCTCCGGCGTGTGGCTCTGAACATAATCCATTCCTTTCTGAAGTGCGTTGGTAAATTTCTGGATGATCTCCGGATTCTCTTTCATATAACTTTCTTTTGCGCTGTAGGATGTGTAAGGCACATATCCGGATGCTTTCCCAAGAGACGCTACCACATAACCTACCCCTTCTTTTTCCAGGATTGTGGCAGATGGTTCAAACTCTACCGTATATGCCGCGGAATCATCCCCTGTAAAAGCTGCTGCCGTGGAACCAAAATCGATACTCTGGTCGATGGTCAGATCTTTCTGTGGGGCGATGCCGTTTTTCTTCAGGATATATTCAAATACCATTTCCGGCATGCCGCCTGTCGTCACTAATACCATGTAAATAATCATCTGCTAGCTGTTTCGCAGTGGTTTCTGCTGATACATCCGGCAGATAGTCTTTGGTAAGCTGCGTGATTTCTTCTTTTGACTTTACAATATTGTATGGCTTCAAGGGATTATCTGTGGCTTCAAGAATTCCAAGTTCCTTCATCAGCTCAATATATGGAATGATACTCTGTTTTGTTTTCTTGAATCCCAGATCAGTAATATGCTCTGACAGATATTTTGCAGAAGAAAATCCACGTTCATCCTCAGCAATCAGTTTCATCACAATCGCAATCATGGTATTTTCTCTTCGGTTCATTTCATCAGCAGGACTGTAACTAATCAGATTAGACAAGCCGTATTTCAGTGTAATTTCCGGCATCCCGTCTTCGTCCACTACGATTTTTTCAATCAGAAGTTCAATATCTCTTCGGTCAAGGCTGCCTCCTGCAATGATTTTATCTACCACCTCAAGAGCATTTTTTAGTTTATCCTTTACATCAGGCGTTTCTATGGCAGTTTCATTCAGTTCTTTTATCTGCATTTCCAGACCATGAATCTGAGCAAATAAGTCTTTCTGCATAGAATCATACGTTTCATTGATTAAATCTTCATTTCCTGCAGCGAGAGCCAGATCTTTTACTTTTTGGGTAAGCAGAACTTTCAGTTGACTTTTTCGCTCATTGATAGCTGTGTGCAGTTCCTGCCGTTTTTCCGCTATTGTTTTTTTCTCTGCTTCAAAATCCTTTAAATCATAGGTAGAAATAACTTCACAGAGAGCATTTCGACACATCTTGATATAAGTCAGAACATCTTCCATCAGATCATCTTCTTCAATTAAATGTGCCTTAGAGCAATAACGTCTGCCTTTGGTGTTATAAGTGGTACAGATGTAATATTTCCGTTCCTTGCTGGAAGTTTGGCGTTTAATTGGTGTAAGGCGGCTGCCACAGTCTTTACAGAACAGGCAACTGCCAAAAGGATTCGGAATCTCTGAGCCAAGCCACTGCCCCCGGCTTCCCCGATAATTGGTACGGTTACGTTTTTCCTTTAATTCCTGTACCAACGCAAAGGTAGCCTTATCAATAATTGCCGGGTGATGATTCTCAAAAATACATTGTTCTTCTTTTGGCACACGTTTATCTTTTCCATGAACCGTATTTCTTACACGTTTTTTCAAACGAAAAGTACCAATGTAAAAATCATTATCCAGTATCTCTTTTATCATAGCATCGGACCATTTAGAAGCTACCTGTCTTTTGGATAATCTGCCTTCTTCTATTTCACGTTCACGCTGTATCATAGATGGAGTAGGTGCCCCCTGTTCGGTCAGATATGTGGCAATCTTGCGGTAGCCGGAACCAGAAAGATATAAGTCATAAATTTGCTTAATATATTCCGCTTCTCTTGCTACGATTTCCAGACTGGTCTTATCTTTTTCATTGCGGCGATAACCAAACGGCGGTCTCGTAATCAGTGTTCCCTCTTTTTGCCTGGCTCCTATGGCACGTTTAATTTTCTTACTGGTGTCTTTGACATATCGCTCATTGAACCATGTCTTAATACCAATGGTATCGTCACTGGAATCCATTGAATCATAATTATCGTCAATCACAATCAGATGTTTGCCACGCTCCTGAAATTCGTCCAGAAGCAGCAGAACCTTTGCATTATGTCTGCCAAGGCGTGAAAAGTCTTTGACATATATAGTATCAATATCTTTATCCATATCCATCATCATTTGTTGAAATCCCGGTCTGTCAAAAATATAGCCAGAGATACCATCATCTTCATACCAGCGGTCAATAACCACACCATGAGCTGTTGCATACTGGTTGATAATCAGCTTCTGATTTTCTATGGAAACATAATTCCTTTTATCATCGTCTCTGGAAAGACGGACATATCCTGCATTCATAGATGTTCCTTTCTTTAAATGTAAATATAAATATTATGTACTATGTAACTTTATTATATATTATGGGTAAGAAAAAGTATATAGTCAAATTGAAGGGAGTTAAACATACGAAATATTTGATATTGATGATAGATTGCAAAAACATGTGAGATTTGATATGATTTTAAGGAAATATTTAATAGATTTTGGAAATTTGACGGAGGTAGTTATGGCTTTTGATTTTAAAAAAGAATATAAAGAATTTTATATGCCGAAGAAAAAACCAGAGATTGTAAATGTCCCGAAGGCTAATTACATTGCAGTCAGAGGTAAAGGCAATCCAAACGAAGAAGGCGGTGCATATCAACAAGCGATTAGTGTTTTATATGCTGTTGCATACACATTAAAAATGAGTTACAAGACAAATTATAAAATT
>OGQK01001634.1_pt1 | contig 11157 bp, 10 predicted proteins | sample 1553221 | NCBI WGS metagenome assembly OGQK01 (sample SAMEA2579996, study PRJEB22360) | human gut metagenome | biome: human gut; feature: human-associated habitat; material: faeces | place: Denmark | collected 2008/2010 | reverse complement strand
GGAGCACCTCAAAAACACCATCATACACTAAATCAGTAAGTTGGCAGCATCACCGTTATTAGCGGCGGTGCCGGGCAGCATCCACTGTTACGACAAATTCTGGCAGATACCTGCGGTATTCCGGTCATTACCACGCAATGCTGCGAACCGGTTTTATTAGGCTCGGCCATTCTTGGTGCTGTCGCCGGAAATATTGCACCTTCTGTTGGCGAAGCGATGCAACAATTCACCCATGTGGATAAATATTATTATCCGCAAGAACGCTATCAATCTCTTCATCATCGTCGATATGAGGCCTATAAGCAGTTGCAGCATACTGCAAAATTACTCAGAGACTAATTAACCAGCCGCCTGACGCTGTTTTCAGGCAATCACTAATAACGACTCACTCCGGTAATATCCCGGAGTGCATTCATCTGCACCCTAAAAACGAGGTTTATATGTCCAGAAATAATAAACAGTGGTTGGGTTTGCCACTGCATCTGATATGGGGATATATCGCCATCGCAGTATTTATGACTGGTGATGGTTTCGAACTCGCATTCTTATCGCACTATATTAAATCGTTAGGCTTCACACCTGCGGAAGCCTCTTTTGCCTTTACGCTCTACGGCCTGGCGGCTGCCCTTTCCGCCTGGGTTTCTGGGGTAGTAGCGGAAATCATCACGCCGCAAAAAACCATGCTGATTGGTTTTGTCCTATGGTGCGTATTCCATGTTCTGTTTCTGGTCTTTGGATTAGGACAGGCAAACTATGGGTTAATCCTGCTGTTTTACGGGATTCGTGGTTTAGCGTATCCGCTATTTCTCTACTCATTTATCGTCGTTATTATTCATAACGTGCGTAGCGAAAATTCCAGTTCTGCTCTGGGTTGGTACTGGGCGGTATATTCAGTAGGGATCGGTGTTGCTGGCAGTTATATTCCCAGTTTTACGATACCGATTATGGGTGAAATGGGAACCTTATGGCTGGCACTGGCGTTCTGCTTTGCTGGCGGTGTCATTGCCATGATCTCCTTGCGTCATGTTAAAACGCCTGGACATATGCATAATTTAACTCCCCGTGAGAAGTTTGCAGAATTAAGTCGGGCAGTAACTTTACTTTATACCAACCGCAATATTTTTCTCTCCAGTATTGTGCGCATTATAAATACCTTATCGTTATTCGGTTTTGCGGTCATTATGCCAATGATGTTTGTGGATGAACTGGGATTCACCACCTCTGAATGGTTGCAGGTCTGGGCGGCATTTTTCTTTACCACTATTTTCTCTAATATTTTTTGGGGGATTGTGGCAGAAAAAATGGGCTGGATGCGTGTTATTCGCTGGTTTGGTTGCCTCGGGATGGCAGCATCAAGTTTAGCGTTTTACTACATGCCGCAATACTTTGGTCACAACTACTGGATGGCAATGATTCCGGCGATTGCTCTGGGAACTTTTGTTGCTGCATTTGTGCCGATGGCCGCTGTCTTCCCGGCACTGGAACCAAAACACAAAGGTGCTGCAATCTCGGTTTACAACCTCTCTGCGGGTATGTCTAACTTCCTGGCTCCGGCAATTGCCGTGGTGTTATTACCGTGGTTTAGCACTATCGGTGTGGTCATTGCCTATACAGCATTGTATCTATTGGCCTTTGTCCTTTGCGCATTCATTCGCGTTGAGCAGCCAGGATTCAGTTCTGCGCCAGTGACTGAGAAGGCATTGAATATCTCCTGAAAAACGAAACGCATCAGGCACTCATCCTCTCCCTCATGGGAGAGGATGATTTCACATCAGGCAATAGTGACTTTGTTATCGAGATAAACGTCCTGCACGGCGTTAATCAGTTTCACGCCGTCAGCCATCGATTTCTTAAATGCTTTCCGCCCCAGAATCAGCCCCATTCCGCCTGCGCGTTTGTTGATAACCGCAGTACGCACTGCATCGCTGAGGTCAGTTTCACCGCCCGCAGCACCGCCGGAGTTTATCAACCCAGCCCGACCCATATAGCAGTTAGCTAACTGATAACGCACCAGATCAATCGGGTTTTCGCTGGTCAATTTGCTGTAAACACGATCGTCGGTGTAACCGTAATTAATTGCTTTATAGCCGCCGTTATTTTCCGCCATTTTTTGTTTGACGATATCTGCACCGATGGTTGCCGCCAGATGGTTTGCCTGACCGGTCAGGTCGGCGGAAACATGGTAATCAACGCCATCTTTCTTAAAGGCGGAGTTACGCAAATAGGCCCACAGCACTGTCACCATACCCAGCTCGTGCGCACGTTCAAAAGCCGCAGAAATTTCTTCAATCTGGCGACGTGACTCTTCCGAGCCAAAATAGATAGTCGCACCAACCGCAACCGCGCCCATGTTGAACGCCTGCTCCACGCTGGCATACAGCGTTTGATCGTAGGTATTCGGGTAACTTAGCGTCTCGTTGTGATTAAGTTTGACGAGGAATGGAATGCGATGCGCATAACGCCGCGATACCGACGCCAGCACGCCGTAAGTTGACGCCACACAGTTACAGCCCGCTTCGATCGCCAGTTCAACAATGTTTTTCGGGTCAAAGTAGAGCGGGTTAGCAGCAAATGAAGCTCCGGCAGAGTGCTCAACGCCCTGGTCAACCGGCAGAATAGAAAGATATCCTGTGCCAGCCAGACGCCCGGTGTTGTACAACGTCTGCATATTACGTAACACCGCTGGCGGGCGATTATTGTCAATCATTACGCGGTCTACGTAGTCATGTCCGGGGAGATAAAGCTGGTCAGAAGGAATTGTCATACAACGGTGCTGTAAAAGGTTGTCGGCGTCTTTGCCAAGCAACTGCGCAATATCTGTCATTACTATGCTCCCGTAAATTCCGATTGGATATCGGCTATGGATTGTCCTGGCCCGCCTTTTGCGGGCAATCATAATCCTGGTCGTTACGGGCGAGTTTTTCCATCTTTTGGATGTTTTTTCAGCGTTTTCTGTTGGCTCGATTCATCAGAAAAAATGTTAGCGCGGTCAAGTTTTCACCGCAAAGGTATTTAAAAGGTATTATTAAGTGGTATTGTCATCGCGTACCTTACATTACCTGTCATGAAGGAATTAAAAGATGAAAACAACAGCAAAGCTGTCGTTCATGATGTTTGTTGAATGGTTTATCTGGGGCGCGTGGTTTGTGCCATTGTGGTTGTGGTTAAGTAAAAGCGGTTTTAGTGCCGGAGAAATTGGCTGGTCGTATGCCTGTACCGCCATTGCGGCGATCCTGTCGCCAATTCTGGTTGGCTCCATCACTGACCGCTTTTTCTCGGCGCAAAAAGTGCTGGCGGTATTGATGTTCGCAGGCGCGCTGCTGATGTATTTCGCTGCGCAACAGACCACTTTTGCCGGGTTCTTTCCGTTACTGCTGGCTTACTCTCTAACCTATATGCCGACCATTGCGCTGACTAACAGCATCGCTTTTGCCAACGTGCCGGATGTGGAGCGTGATTTCCCGCGCATTCGTGTGATGGGCACTATCGGCTGGATTGCCTCCGGTCTGGCATGTGGTTTCTTGCCGCAAATACTGGGGTATGCCGATATCTCACCGACTAACATCCCGCTGCTGATTACCGCCGGAAGTTCTGCTCTGCTCGGTGTGTTTGCGTTTTTCCTGCCCGACACGCCACCAAAAAGCACCGGCAAAATGGATATTAAAGTCATGCTCGGCCTGGATGCGCTGATCCTGCTGCGCGATAAAAACTTCCTCGTCTTTTTCTTCTGTTCATTCCTGTTTGCGATGCCACTGGCGTTCTATTACATCTTTGCCAACGGTTATCTGACCGAAGTCGGCATGAAAAATGCCACCGGCTGGATGACGCTCGGCCAGTTCTCTGAAATATTCTTTATGCTGGCATTACCGTTTTTCACTAAACGCTTTGGTATCAAAAAGGTATTATTGCTTGGTCTGGTCACCGCTGCGATCCGCTATGGCTTCTTTATTTACGGTAGTGCGGATGAATATTTCACCTACGCGTTACTGTTCCTCGGTATTTTGCTTCACGGCGTAAGTTACGATTTTTACTACGTTACCGCTTACATCTATGTCGATAAAAAAGCCCCCGTGCATATGCGTACCGCCGCGCAGGGGCTGATCACGCTCTGCTGCCAGGGCTTCGGCAGTTTGCTCGGCTATCGTCTTGGCGGTGTGATGATGGAAAAGATGTTCGCTTATCAGGAACCGGTAAACGGACTGACTTTCAACTGGTCCGGGATGTGGACTTTTGGCGCGGTGATGATTGCCATTATCGCCGTGCTGTTCATGATTTTTTTCCGCGAATCCGACAACGAAATTACGGCTATCAAGGTCGATGATCGCGATATTGCGTTGACACAAGGGGAAGTTAAATGAAAACAGAACGTATTCTCGGTGCTCTTTATGGGCAGGCGTTAGGGGATGCGATGGGGATGCCCTCCGAGCTTTGGCCACGCAGCCGCGTTAAAGCACACTTTGGCTGGATTGACCGTTTTCTTCCTGGACCAAAGGAGAATAACGCGGCCTGTTATTTTAACCGCGCCGAATTCACCGACGATACCTCGATGGCGCTGTGTCTGGCGGATGCGTTACTGGAACGTGAAGGCAAGATCGATCCGAATCTGATTGGGCGTAATATTCTCGACTGGGCGCTGCGTTTCGACGCCTTTAACAAAAACGTACTTGGTCCGACCTCGAAGATTGCGCTTAACGCCATTCGCGACGGTAAACCCATTGCTGAACTGGAAAACAACGGCGTGACCAACGGCGCAGCGATGCGCGTCTCGCCATTAAGTTGTTTGCTTCCGGCGCACGATGTTGATTCCTTTATTGATGATGTGGCGCTGGCGTCCAGCCCGACCCATAAATCCGATCTGGCGATTGCAGGCGCGGTAGTCATCGCATGGGCGATTTCTCGTGCCATTGACGGAGAAAGCTGGTCAGCGATTGTAGATTCACTGCCTTCAATTGCGCGACATGCACAGCAAAAACGCATCACTACCTTCAGCGCCTCACTGGCAGCACGTCTGGAGATTGCGCTGAAAATTGTGCGCAATGCCGACGGCACCGAATCCGCCAGCGAACAGCTTTACCAGGTCGTTGGCGCAGGTACCAGCACTATTGAGTCCGTTCCGTGCGCCATTGCGCTGGTTGAACTGGCACAAACCGACCCGAATCGCTGCGCCGTCCTGTGCGCTAACCTTGGCGGCGACACAGACACCATCGGCGCTATGGCGACGGCGATTTGCGGCGCGTTGCATGGCGTTAACGCTATCGATCCTGCATTAAAGGCGGAACTGGATGCGGTAAATCAGCTTGATTTCAACCGCTATGCCACAGCGCTGGCGAAATATCGTCAACAACGGGAGGCGGTATGAGCGGCGCTCGATTACACACGCTGCTGCCTGAATTAACCTCGCGTCAGCCGGTGATGGTCGTCGGCGCGGCGGTCATTGATGTGATCGCCGACGCTTATGCCCTCCCCTGGCGTGGGTGCGATATCGAACTGAAGCAGCAGAGCGTTAACGTTGGCGGCTGCGCACTGAATATTGCCGTGGCGTTAAAGCGCCTCGGCATCGAAGCGGGTAATGCCTTGCCGCTCGGTCAGGGCGTGTGGGCGGAGATTATTCGCAACCGGATGGCGAAAGAGGGGTTAATCAGCCTGATCGATAACGCCGAAGGCGATAACGGCTGGTGTCTGGCGCTGGTTGAGCCGGATGGCGAACGCACTTTTATGTCATTCAGCGGTGTGGAAAATCAGTGGAATCGCCAGTGGCTGGCGCGATTAACCGTTGCGCCTGGCAGCCTGCTCTATTTTTCCGGTTATCAACTGGCCTCGCCCTGCGGCGAATTGTTAGTGGAATGGCTGGAAAAGCTGCAAGACGTGACGCCGTTTATCGATTTTGGCCCACGTATCGGCGATATCCCGGACGCATTACTGGCGCGGATCATGGCCTGTCGACCTTTAGTATCACTCAATCGTCAAGAGGCTGAGATTGCCGCCGAACGTTTTGCTTTATCCGCAGAGATAACAACACTTGGCAAGCAATGGCAGGAGAAATCTGCCGCGCCGTTGATCGTTCGTCTCGATAAAGAGGGTGCATGGTATTTCAGCAACGACGCTTCTGGCTGCATTCCGGCATTTCCAACGCAAGTTGTAGACACCATTGGGGCGGGCGACAGTCATGCAGGTGGCGTACTTGCCGGGCTGGCCTCTGGTCTGCCACTGGCGGATGCCGTATTACTGGGCAATGCAGTGGCGTCGTGGGTTGTCGGGCATCGGGGCGGTGATTGTGCGCCAACGCGCGAGGAACTACTCCTCGCACACAAAAACGTATAGATCGCTGCGACAGTGGCTAATGCTGTACTCAATAGGCCGTTGCTGTTGGTCAAGCGCCACTTGCTTGATCACCAGCACCGGTATTTTGCTATCTAACTGAATATGTGACTGAAACTCGGCATCCGGCATCCGGGCGCTAACGCGGGAACGTGTACGTTGTGGGTAAATGTGCTGGCTGCGGAAATAGTCATAAAGTGAAATCCCGATGGCATCAACATCATGAATTAAATGCGCCGGAACCCACGATTCCTCAATCGATACCGCTTCTTCATCGACATAGCGAATACGCTTAAGCAAAAAGACATCACTTCCTGCTTCGACCGCCAGCTGCTGCGCGACTTCTTCGGGACATTTCACGACACGCTTGTTAACCCATAGCGTATCGGGCTTTTTCCCGCGCAATACCACCTGCTGAGAAAAACCTCGCGCTTCTTTCAACGAGTATTCGAAGATGTTGTTGATCTGCGTGCCGTAACCGCGCGAACGCGTCACCACACCCTCTTCTTCCAGCGCCTGCATCGCCTTGCGCACCGTAATGCGCGAAACGCCGGTTAACTGACTTAAATCACGCTCACCGGGCAAAATATTGCCATGCTCCAGCACCCCGCTGCGCACGGCATTTTTTACCGTTTCGGCAAACTTAATATAAAGCGGCGTGTTATCCGCAGCTAAAATACGCTCGTTCAGTTGGGCAATCAGCTGGGTATGCGCTTGTTCCATTTGTCTTTTTCCTGCCAGGGAGTCTGGTGGGAGTATATCACTGCTTCTTATTTAAGGCGTTTCTTTAATCCCATCAACGAATCCCTGCAACTCCTCCACCGTGCCATTAAACACATTAAAATCCACCGGACCATTGATGCCATCTACCTGTCCACGGTCGGAATGCTGCCAGAAGCGCCAGGCCATTCCGTCATTGTCCGGACGACGTTGATAATAGTGAGCCACCCACCACGGATATTCATTAAAATAGCCCGCCAGATTCGTGTGATAAAAAACGGCTCCTGAGTAAATAATCGGCTTTTTTCCCGTGCGTTTTTCTACCATTTTTAGCCACTGACTTACCCGCTTGCGTAATTCTTTTGCCGATAATTTTCCCCGTTCTTCTACGTCCAGCACGGCAGGGAAATCGCCTTGTGAGAAATCCACCGTTTGCAGAAATAATCGCGCCTGAACTGAAGCGGATACCGACGGGGAGAAATAATGATACGCCCCACGCAGCATGCCATTTTCGCGGCTTAGTTGCCAGTTACGCGAAAAATAGGGGTCCACCAGCTTTTCGCCTTCCGTCGCCTTAATAAAAGCAAACTGTAAGCGGATACCGTTGTCGCGCATTTTTGCCACCCGCTGCCAGTCGATCCGCTCCTGCCAGCGCGAAACATCTATTCCGTGAATGGTATAACTGGCAGGAATGCGAATTGCGAAAGATTTAACCGGGCGATAACCGTAGAAGTGGATGTAGTCTTTAATCTGAACTGCTGTCGAATAGAAAAAATTCACCGTCTGACGCGGATAAATTGCAATGATGGAAATTAGCCCAAGAACGCATAATAAAGCGGTGAATTTTTTTCGACTGGTGATTCTCAGCTGCATTGGTTTCATCCCTGAATGTCAGTGCCAAAGACTGACAATAACCAAAGCAGCTATAGTACGGTGCTCACCACCAGGCGTGGAAGTGGTGAACCGGACCAATACCGTGACCAACTTCCAGCGTGTCGGCCTGGGCTAACGCCGATGAAAGCCAGCTTTTTGCCTCCTGTACGGTGTCAGCCCAGTTTGTATGGCGCGGGCGTAGTGCAGCCAACGCCGCAGAGAGTGTACAACCAGTGCCGTGGGTGTTTTTGGTCATAATGCGCGGTGCGGTAAACCGTTGTTCACCCTCGCGAGTAAACAGCCAGTCCGGGCTTTGCTCATCATCCAGATGACCACCTTTCATTAGCACTGCGCCACAGCCCATCGCCAACAGCGATCGCCCTTGTTCCAGCATTTCCTGTTCGTTGCGCGCGTGTGGCGCGTCGAGCAAGGCGGCAGCTTCGGGCAAGTTTGGCGTTATTAATGAAACCTGTGGCAATAATCGACTGCGCAGCGTAGCAACCGCCGAAGGTGAAAGCAGCGGATCGCCGCTTTTTGCCAGCATAACAGTGTCGAGTACCACGTTTTGGATCTGATAACGTTGCAACCGTTCTGCCACCGCTTCAACAATATCGGTTTCCGCCAACATACCGATTTTAGTGGTATCGATTCGCACATCGCTGAACACCGAATCGAGCTGGGCGGCGACAAAATCAGGCTCAATGCGATACACCGACTGTACGCCACGGGTATTTTGCGCCACCAGTGCAGTAATAACTGAGCAACCATAAGCGCCAAGTGCCGAGAAGGTTTTAAGATCGGCCTGAATCCCCGCACCACCACTCGGATCAGTACCGGCAATCGTCAGAGCGTTAATTCGTTTCATGCCTGCACCTCCTGCGTCAATTGCCAGAGCGCATCAAGGAAATGTGGAACAAAACTGCCTGGCCCCTCGCTTCTGGCGACAGCGCGTTCTCCGGCTTGTTTCATCCAGTGACAGGCAGATGCGACATTTTCCAGCATATCGCCTGGTAAGGCACAACAGGCAGCGACAACCGCCGATAATGCACAGCCAGTTCCTACCACTTTGGTCATTAACGGATCGCCACCGTGAATACCAATGATACGATGTCCATCGGTAACATAATCCACCTCGCCAGTGACCACGACGATTGCGCCAGTTTCCCGTGCCAGTGTTTGTGCAGCGGGTATCGCGTTAGCTGCGGCGTCAGTGGTATCCACTCCCCGTCCGCCATTAGCAATGCCAGCTAATGCCATGATTTCCGAAGCATTACCACGTATCGCTGCCGGTTTAAAAGATAAAAGTTCATGACAAAAATGGCGGCGATAATCGAGCGCACCCACCGCTACTGGATCAAGCGTCCAGGGTGTTTGAGAGCTTTTTGCTTGCTCAACGGCAGCACGCATCGCCTGTGCGCGTGGCTGCGTCAGTGTGCCAACGTTAATCAACAAGGCACTGGCGATAGCCGCAAACTGACTGGCCTCTTCGGTTTCGATAACCATCGCTGGCGATGCACCGAGCGCCAGCAAGGTATTGGCGGTAAAGGTTTGCACCACATCATTGGTCATGCAGTGCACAAGAGGGGAATGTTGGTGAAAAAGGTGTAACGCGTGCGCAGATTGCGCTGAACCCAGCAGGTCGACTTGCATAGTTTGCTCCTGCCATAACGTGAAGAAGCAATGACCTGGTGGTCCGTGACTTCCCTACGCTGGCATTATCCAGATCAGGTGATACGGGTATTTCTCAGCCTTCACGCAGAAGGGCACCCCGAGTCGTTTGGTTGCGATGATAAATCGCAGAGGAGGATGGTAATGTCCAGCGCACGCGTTGTAAACGAGGAAAAACGGCAGTTTTACAATCGCGTTAATAAATTATTTGATATATGAATCCAGCACCTTCAGAACGACATCCAGATCTTCTTCACGTTTTAGCTCATCCCCCTGGTGAACGATGTGTTCCGTCAGATGACCTTTAATCACTTCCCGCATCAGACCGTTTACCGCGCCACGGATAGCAGCAATCTGTTGTAAAACTGCAGCGCATTCGTGCGGCTCGTCGAGCATTTTCTTGAGCGCCACGACCTGGCCCTGAATCTTACTGGCACGCGCTTTCAGTTTCTGTTTATCACGGATTGTATGAGACATGGCAACACCTGGTTAACAAGAATATGAAAAATCATAGCACTATTAATCTACTGGGGGGTAGTATCAGGTACTGGGGGGGAGTAGAATCAGATTGCCGAATTAATACTAAGAATTATTATCATGACCGAATTTACAACTCTTCTTCAGCAAGGAAACGCCTGGTTCTTCATCCCCAGCGCCATCTTACTTGGTGCGCTTCATGGCCTGGAACCAGGGCACTCAAAAACGATGATGGCGGCGTTTATCATCGCCATCAAAGGCACCATTAAACAGGCGGTGATGCTCGGACTGGCAGCAACCATTTCGCATACCGCGGTGGTCTGGTTGATTGCCTTTGGCGGGATGGTGATCAGTAAGCGCTTTACTGCTCAATCAGCAGAACCGTGGCTCCAGCTGATTTCCGCAGTGATCATTATTAGCACCGCGTTCTGGATGTTCTGGCGTACCTGGCGCGGCGAACGCAACTGGCTGGAGAATATGCACGGGCATGATTATGAGCATCATCATCACGATCACGAAGATCACCACGACCATGGACATCATCACCATCACGAACATGGCGAGTATCAGGATGCCCATGCACGAGCCCATGCCAATGATATTAAACGACGCTTTGATGGTAGAGAGGTCACCAACTGGCAAATTTTGTTATTTGGCTTAACAGGTGGTCTTATCCCCTGTCCGGCAGCAATTACCGTGCTGTTGATTTGCATTCAGTTGAAAGCCCTGACACTGGGCGCAACACTGGTCGTCAGTTTCAGCATTGGCCTGGCGTTAACGCTGGTCACCGTAGGCGTTGGCGCAGCAATCAGCGTTCAGCAGGTCGCAAAACGCTGGAGCGGATTTAACACTCTCGCTAAACGCGCCCCCTATTTTTCCAGTCTGTTGATTGGCTTAGTTGGTGTGTATATGGGCGTACATGGCTTCATGGGCATAATGCGATAACTCAATCCTTTAGGCTTGCATGTTATCTTCAGCCCAGGATGATTCTTAAATCAGCTATTTCCGCTGACTCTCTGCTCGCTAAGGATGCTTTTAGGGCATCCTGGATTTGCCCCTATATTTCCAGACACCTGTTATCACTTAACCCATTACTGGCTT
>OGQK01001630.1_pt1 | contig 11185 bp, 11 predicted proteins | sample 1553221 | NCBI WGS metagenome assembly OGQK01 (sample SAMEA2579996, study PRJEB22360) | human gut metagenome | biome: human gut; feature: human-associated habitat; material: faeces | place: Denmark | collected 2008/2010 | reverse complement strand
AGTCCGCCCACACTTTCCACGGAGCTTGTCCGCTTGCCCAAAGCTTTTCCAGCATAGCCATTTCGCGTTTGTCATCCATACATTGCCAGAAGCCTCGGTGGGTGTAGGACATCAACTGTCCCTGCTCCGCCAGCGTCTGGAGCGGTGTCCGTTCAAAGATGCAGCCATCGCCGTCCAGCAGGTCAAAAACCTGCGGCTCCAGCACCATGTACCCTGCGTTAATAAGTGCGCCGTCTGCCGCACTCTTTTCACGGAAAGCACGAACAGAGTTGTCGTTGCCAATGTCCAGAACGCCTTTCTGCTGGCTCTGGATCACCGCCGTCAGCGTGGCCAACTTGCCGTGCTCGCGGTGAAACTTCAGAAGCTCTGCGATGTTTACATCGCACACACCATCGCCGTAGGTCATCATAAACGGCTCATTCCCCACATACGGCTGGATACGCTTGATGCGCCCGCCGGTCATGGTGTTCAGACCGGTATCCACCACTGTGACCTTCCACGGCTCGGCGTGGTTATTATGTACGGTCATTTCATTCTGACCGTGGGTAAAATCAAAGGTAATGTCACTGGTGTGCAGGAAGTAATCCGCGAACCACTCCTTGATCATGTGCTGCTTGTACCCCGCGCACACGATGAACTCGTTAAAGCCATAGCTGGCGTACTCCTTCATAATGTGCCAGAGAATGGGCATACCGCCGATCTCCACCATGGGCTTGGGCCGGTATTGAGATTCCTCACTGATACGTGTGCCGAATCCCCCGGCAAGTAATACAGTTTTCATGTTCAGCTTCTCCTCATGCTCCCTTGTCCAGCACAGGACATGGTATATTATCTATTCAGTTTCGCCAAGCTTGACAATTAGTGTGTCATCTACCATTTGAAGAGATCCGCTGTTTGGGTAGATTTCCATTTGCTTTATCACTGTCTTTCCTGCATCAGTTAGATGATCCTCACCCACAATAACCATATTCGGAGAAATATGATTTACAATGAAGTAGTAAAGGACACCATCTGAGTAAATCTCGCTTGCAGCACTGCCAAGAATCCCCATGGGCAGGGTATTAACTGTCTCAAAAGACTGACCAATCCCTTGACTTTTCAAGAAAAGGTACGGCGTTTTCCCCGCTAGAACGACCTGCGTTTCTGTGGTATATCCGGGAACACTTTGGATTTGTGCAACTAAAGCTGTCGCTTTTGTCTGAATGTTATAGTTTACAAAGAACAGCTTCTGGTAACCCTGATTGCTCCGGATAAACCAACCGCAGATGCATAGCACAATCAGGCAACTGGATATGCCTTTCAGCAAAGATGTGGTGAGTCCTTTTTTGTCGCCTCGTAAAAGGCATTTTTCCACAAGTAAAGGCAATGCAGTAAAGATTAGCGTAATAGAGTAGCTAGTAATATAGTAATACGATTCATTTCCACTCAGCACCCCTATCAAATTGGCTGCCAGCGGTAAGCAGACTACCAGAAGAATCACTAAAAGCGCGCAACGCGGGACATCTGTGTACAGTTTGCGCGTATAGACGATATAGATTACTAAAAAGAGAATCGCCAGCAAAACGAGTGTATATATCACTCGCACCCCTGCACTCGGTAGTCCTAAATTATCTTTTAGGAAGAAGCCGTAAACATTTTTCACTGCCCCCACGATTGCAGCCCACAGACGTGCTGGTTGTAAGATACCGGCCATATTATCGATGCCTTTATAAGTGGATAGCTGTGTCCCAGTTATATGTAGGCGGTATTGCAGGATTGCATAATAGAAGCCGATAGATGCAAGTATTTCTCCGATATAAACCAAGCCCGACACCAAGACCTGTTTCCACGGCGTTTCACGTTGCAGCAGCTCTGTTATACAAAGAATAACCAAGATTGCAGCAGTTGAGCTGACATACGCCTGATAGGATCCAAGCGAAACTGTCAGCAAGCATACGCCAATAATTGCAGACAGCCAGTCATTTCGAGAGAAAAAGAAAGCCGCAAGTGTTGCTAAGAGAGCTGTTAGCAGAAAGTAGTCACCTGCCTGATACATCAACATGGTCGAGACTGAAGGGAAAGCTACGGTTATGGCACCAATCAAGCGACCAATGCTCTTGTTCTGCACGGAAAATATCAAGCACAACGTGGCGGCTATACCACTGGCAGCAAGTATACCAACTGCGCCTCCAAGGTAACTCAGCACAAACGCTCCCTTGTACGTTGTCATCCAGGAAACACACCACTTCCCTTGCGTCAGTAACCAGTCACCATTTGTATAGGGCAAGACTAGCGTATCGTGGTTAAAAATATAAGTGGCAAGGATAAAAAGATGCACGAAAAAGCCAAATACCGCAGTACACAAAAAAGTGTCGAGTACAACACCGTTCTCTTTAGCTTCGTCAAGAAGTCGCCGCATATTGCCGCGGTTTGGACTTGTAAATAGTTTCATAAAACACTTTCCTTTCCTCCTGTTTACCCTCTTCCGGTGAATATGTACTTAAATGTCAGCCACAATTGCTGCACGATTCGCATGACGCGCAAGAACAGTGCAAAACTGCCAAGCGCAATCGTCACGCCCTTTGCAGAACTCATCACACTCATGCGTGTATCCGCAGATAGAGATTGTACCAGTACCAATTGAGCCGTATCCACTCTCAGCTATCCCAGCGTAATGATACTTCCATCAAAACCTGCGGCTTTTCTATACACTTTCAACATCAACTGTGCCACAGCACACAGCACCGTCGCCCCCAATAATACCCACGCTAAAGTATCTATCCATGGCAGGAGTTGGACTCCAAATTCTGCCGCAATCATTTTCGATATCCAACATTTTGAAACCATCGTAATCAGATACGCTCTAAGAAACCATGTCCACTTTTTGAGGGGGAAATACACCGCGCCACGCTTCACCTTTCGTGCTCCGTCAATGATTAGTTTCCACGTAGCGTTCTGCTTCTTAAAACTGTTTATTTCAATCCAAAGCTGTTGCTTTTTCCAATTTCGCCGCACGTGCTTTGCTTCATTTTCCGGAAGATATATATTAATCGCAGGAAGAATTAGCTTCACCATAGATTGGTAGAGATCTGTATAGTACCTCAAGACAGTTGTCGTTCTTGCGCCCTTTTGCCCATGGCTTATTCCACCATGCCTATGCTTGATGGCGACAAAATTCGCATAATGAATGACCCAGTTTTCCTTGGCAAGCCGAAAATGCATAGGAAAATCTTCTACTAACTGATAGTGCTCATCAAAGTCGCCGAAACGGGTAAAAAAATCGGCTGTAAAGCAGGTGCTCGTGGATGGAAGGCACGGGCCATAACGCAGCAGCATTCTCATCAATTCTGTTGAGTCTTTCACTGTGGCCTCGATAGCATCCTGAACCGGTTTCTTCAAATAATATTCTGTTAAGACCCCCATGTGCTCATCATACATTGCGGTCTGCGCCATCTCTATGTAGCAGTTGCTGGGAGCATCTTCCAAACCCTGTACATAAGAGGAAAGCACCCGTTCATTATAGAACATATCGTCAGCCGCCAGAAAAACAATATAATCGCCATGGCAGCAGTGGCGCGCATGGTTGAGGTGCTTTACCGTTCCCACATTCTCTGACTCCTGTCTCACCGTGACAGAGCAGATATTGGGTGTTTTGTTTTTTTCAATAAATCTATGAATCTCTTCTGTCGGGAAATTATCTGAACCATCGTCTGAAACTATCAGTTCGATTCTCTTATAATCTTGACTCAAAACTGAAGATATTGCATTGTTTAAATGCTCAAAGTGACGGAAGCAGAGGACGACGACAGAAAATACCTTATCGCCCATTTTGCAATGCTCTCTCCCTTCTTTTTTTCAAATAAATTCTGAATAAAATAGCGATAATATACCGAAGGGCAAATATTGTCGTAGCACAAAGAAATATGATTGCCCAGCCTTTTTTGTAGGTTATCCCCGGAAGGATCTCACAGTTCAGCCAATACAAAGCCAAGCAAATAAGCATGGCATAAAGCCACTTCCGGTTACAGAATGGTGCAGCACCCCATTTCTCTTTCCAATATAGCCGCGAATTGAGCAAAAAGACGCGATTTTTCCATTTCCACTCAATTTTTTCAAAAAAGGACATATCCTTCCACATAGTTTCACAGACTATGCGTGCCTCTAAAGCCTGTATACAGTGTTTACACCGCTTCAGCGCATCTATATTGCCGGTCTTTTGGAACGTACTTAATCCATATTCTTCCAGCATCCGAATGCTCTCGCGGTAATGTGTAGCTCCCAAAGTCCGGTTTATCATACTTACGCCATTAGAAATCCCGCCATAGCGATAGATTGTTGTAATCGTATTTCTGGGTACGATCCTATGTCCTAGTGCTGTGATTCTCAGCCACATGGGCCAGTCCTCGGTGTAGCAGTACTTCATATCAAGGCCTCCGACCTCATCATACAATGTCCTTCTCCAAAACACAGAAGGTGCATTGATATACTCTCCCCAACTCTGCGTCGCCAAGAGAGTAAACTGCTGTCGCGCATCTGCCGCTTCCATTTTACAAAAAGCTTCATAGGAGGGATAACAATCATTGGTCATATCTCCAGAAAATGTACAGGCAACACTCCGACAACAAACAATCTCCGCTTCCTCGTTCCCAGCAAAAAAATCCCCCATCTCTTGAAGTACATCGTTGTGATAAAGCAAATCATCGCCAGCGTGTAGCTTAAAATACTTTCCGTGCGATAATTCAACGCCGGTCTTTGCGTTTGCCGTCGTTCCGACATTGTGTGGTTGTTTGTAAATTATAAGACTTTTTAGATTATCTCTCTTTCTTTCTTCAATATACGACCGAGTACTATCTTCATCGAAATCGGCACTACAGTCATCACAAATAACCAATTCCATATTGGGATACGTTTGATTCAAGATGGAATCCAAGCATTTTTTTATAAGATGATTTTGTAAATATGTCAGGATAATCACAGAGAACAGAGGTATATCCTCCCTCTTCTCTAAATTCTTCATATTTTTCTTCTCATTCCTCTCTGTTATACTTCCACGTCTCGTATCCGATGCCTTCCCACGGCATACCTCTCTCAAAATGGAAACGCCATGGATAGGTGGACTGCCCTTCATCATCTTTAATGTCCCGCACGCTGCCATGTGGCTTCGCAGGATTGCCAAACACGACCGTTTCCATCGGGACATCCTTCGTGACCACAGAAGCCGCCCCTATCAGTGCATCTTGCCCAATATGTACGCCCGGCAGTACCACCGTCCCGGTAGATACCACCGCAAACGGTCCAATCTCCACACCCAGCATCTTCATAGAAGGTGGTTGGGGATCATTTGTCAGCACAACATAAGGGAATATCCACGCAAAACGATGTACGATGCTCTGCTGGCCAACATGCACGTTACTGTGCATATGCACATAATCCTCCAATGTGCAATATCCCTGTATATCGGAAAGTGTGCCAACGCTGACGTGGTCGCCGATTCTTGTGTGTTCACGAATCGTCACACGGTGTCCTGACTGAAAACTCGCGCCGATGGTCGTATCTCCATATATAATGGTTTCGCTGCGGATCAGTGCGTTTTCTCCAATGACCAAAGGGTGCTCACCGTTATGAAGTTCGCGGTAGAAATTTTGCAAATACTCCCCAAGGATACAGCGGGCACCTATGCGGGAATTGTTGCCGATCCGCACGTTATCCCGGATGATGCACCCACGGTCTATCCAGACGCCGTCCCCAATCACAACATTTTCGCCGATAATCACACCGTCAAGGATAGTGGCTGTCGGTGCGATCTGTGCCGTTTTGCTGATAGTGCTACACATACGCTTTTCCCCCCGTACCCTCAAAATTCATTCACCGCGTCGATTACATACTGCACCTGCTCATCCGTCATACCGTAAAACATGGGCAGACTCAATTCCTGTGCAGCGTTCTGTTCCGCTACCGGGAAATCCCCTTTCTGATAGCCCAAGTCGCGATAAGCATCATGCAGGTGCATTGCCACTGGATAATGGCACTGATGTCCTACACCTTTTTCATCCAAATGCGCGGTCAGCGCGCCGCGTTCCTCCACCAGCAGTGCAAAAATATGCCACGCATGGGTGCCCTCCGGATTGCGCTCCGGTAGTTTGACGGCAGGATTCGTAATCTCCGCCAAGTAGCGGGATGCAATACGCTCCCGGTCTGCCAGCCATTTATCCAAATACTTCAGCTTCACATCCAGCAGCGCAGCCTGCACCGTGTCCATGCGGGAATTGACACCCTTGAACTCGTGGATATACTTCTTGCGGGAGCCGTAGTTTCCGTAGGCTCTGATTTTGTCCGCCAGAACAGGGTCGTTGGTACAGACAGCACCGCTGTCACCCAGCGCACCGAGATTCTTTCCGGGATAAAAACTAAATTCGGAGGCGAACCCCAATGAGCCTGCCTTCTTGCCACGATACAGTGCGCCGTGACACTGAGCGGCATCCTCAAAAAGCATGAGTCCATGCTTTTCCGCTATGGCGGCAACTTCCGCCCAGCGACCTACCTGCCCATACAAGTGTACCATTATGATCGCCTTTGTCTTTTCGGTAATGGCAGCCTCCAGTTTGTTGGGATCCAGTCCGTAGTAGTGCGGCTCAATGTCCACATATACAGGGGTAGCTCCCGCGTAGGTCACGGCCAACGCCGTTGCGATATAGGTCTGTGCCGGTACGATCACCTCATCACCGGGGCCAATACCCGCAGCGACCAGCATCATATGCAGGCCATCCAGTCCGTTGCCGCAGGCTACGCAGTGCCGCGTACCCACATAGGCGGCAAAATGCCCTTCAAAGCGTTCGCACGGCTCACCGCCAATGAACCAGCCCTTATCATAGACATCTTCAAACGTCGTCAGCATTTCCTGCCGGATCTCGCTGTGCATCGGCGTAAAATCACCAAACGGTATCTTCATTTCTGTATGCCCTCTCTTTTGAAATACTCTTCCGCCTCTTGTAGATACTGCTCATAATCGCGGATGTAGTCGGCTTCCGTATAGTGCTGTGATGCCAGCACCAGAAGAACTGCCCCCTCCGTAAAATCGTACATCTCACGCCAAATCATATGGCCGATACACAGTCCCTTAGAGGGGTCATCCAGCGTCACGATCTCCTCCGCTGTCGGCGTCTTCAACCGTATCTTGACGCTGCCGTTGACACACAGCAGCACCTGCTCCAGCTTGCGGTGGGAGTGAAACCCTCGGGCAACGCCCTTCGGCACGCCCGTTATGTAATAGACTCGCTGCACATTAAATGGAATGTCCTTCCCTCCCTCAATGGCATTGAGTTGTCCGTATTCACCTGCGAATGCAGGCATTTGTATCATTTTGCAATTTACCATCATGCTCGCTCTATCAACTTTCTGACAATTACGCCGCCGTGTTGGAATAACCACTTAAGACGCGGCCAAAAGCCGCGGCGCTCGAAACGCAGTTCATAAATAGCTGCCTTGTCCTCGCACCTACGCCGGATGGAAAAGCAGTCTTTTTCAGGCAGCTTCTCTAAATGAGGAAGAATCTCCCGGCGCATCGTTTCGATCAGGTCACGCTGATATATCTGATTCTGATTCGCACTTGACCAGCTGACACCGCCGCCGCGATGCAAAACAGAGACTTCTGCACAAAACTCCGGTGTAATGCCGGCGCGGGTCAACTTCAAAAAGGTCGGCCAATCCTCTATCAGCCGATACGCTTCATCGAAGCCCCCCAACTCCTCCAGCAGTGCCCTCCGGTATAGATTCCCTGTGGAGGGAAGAATGCATCCCATGCACAGCTTTTCATTTAGAGCCGCAGCGGTTTTCCCTCGTAGGCTTTCCATGTCCGCCGGACTAAATTTACCTGTATGATGGAGTGCCTCGTCACACAACTCTGTGCGCGAAACGATCCATGGCTTCGTCGAATTATTAGCAACTGCGGATAGTTTCTCTAAGGTCCTTGCTTCCGCAAGCACATCATCCGCCGCCAAGAGCATCACCCACTGTCCTGTCGCTTCTCTCAAGGCAGCATTCAGATTGCGGACTGTCCCCATATTTTGAGGGTGTCTGATAATCCTCGCGCTACAGCCTTCCGGCAGTCGTTCCCGAATTTGCAGCTCTAACACCGCTGGGTCAAAACCGGCTGTACCATCATCGCACACGATCAGCTGCCAGCTGTGAAAGGTCTGCTCTAATATGCTGTCAAGCGTTTCCGGCAATGTTTTGTCGCTGCAATAAGAGGGGACGAGAACCGAGAGAAACGGACGTTCATCCTGCACTACTTTCTGACTAGCCATCGTTTGATCCTCCGCTTTACAATCGTCCGCAGGTGCAGCAATGGATATTCCCTCATCAAACCGCCCTCCGGCATCCCCTGTAGCAGTGCATACCTATATCGCACCTTTTTTAGAACCGACTGCGGCAGACGATCTTCATACGGCAGGATTTCTCTTTCATAGCAGCGCAGCATATCCTGCCTCAACTTTTCTGAGGCAAAGGCATCCGCATTTTGAGAGCTAACTCCTCCTGCTGCATAGAGGCAGGTGATTTCCGGCAGCATGCCAATGCGCCGCCCCTCACGCGCTTCCCGCAGCCATGCTGGCCAGTCCTCTAAAAGCCGATATTCTTCCGAAAACCCTCCAAATCTTGCAAAAAAATCTTTGTGGAATAAAGTCCCCGCCGCACTAATGCAGTTCTCCGCAGAAAGGTATGTAAACTGCTCCGGTGCGGTTACCCCCAACCTTGCAAGTTGTTTTTTTCTCGGAAATGGGTACAGCTTCTTCTCCAACGTTCTATTGCACACCATCGCTTGCGATGTTGTTACAACCGTACATTCTTTTTCTGCCCATCGGACAAGCCGTGTCAACGCATCTTGTGAGTCCAATGCATCTCCTGTGGCGATGAATTTGAGATACGTACCTTGCAGTCTGCTTGCCAAGCTGTTCATGTGCGCGACTGTGCCAACGTTTGCGGCAGATTGCTGGAACGCAACTATTCCGTTGTAGCTATCAACGACCTCTGAGGGAAACTCTCGTCCAGAGCCGTCGTCGGACACGATAATTTCCGCCACAGGATAATCTTGCGCCACTATCGATTTAAGAGTCGACGCCAGCCCGCTGTATTCTCCATACGTCAATACTGCGACAGAAACCGACGGAGACTTATCTGTTCCCATACATCCTCTCATAGTAATGCTGATACTCCCCGTTGATGATGTTCTCCCACCAGTCGCGGTGGGTCAGATACCAATCGATAGTCTTGTCGATGCCATCAGCAAACTTCGTCTCCGGCAGCCAGCCCAGCTCGCTGTGGATCTTTGTGGGGTCGATGGCGTAGCGCATATCGTGTCCCTTGCGGTCGGTGACATAAGTAATCAGGCTCTCCGGCTTGCCCAGCTTCTGGCAGATCAGCCGCACGATGTCGATGTTCCGCATCTCATTGTGGCCGCCGATGTTGTAGACCTCGCCCACTCTTCCATCGCGGATGATGAGGTCGATGGCCTTGCAGTGATCCTCTACATACAGCCAGTCCCGGACATTCAGCCCTTCGCCGTACACCGGCAGGGGCTTGTCATTCAGGGCGTTGGCGATCATCAGCGGAATCAGCTTCTCCGGGAAGTGATACGGGCCGTAGTTGTTGGAGCAGCGGCTCACCGTGACGGGCAGGCCGTAGGTGCGGTGGTAGGCCAGCACCAGCAGATCCGCGCCCGCCTTAGAAGAGCTGTATGGGCTGGAGGTGTGGATGGGCGTCTCCTCTGTAAAGAACAGGTCAGGACGGTCCAGCGGCAGGTCGCCGTACACCTCATCGGTGGACACCTGATGGTAACGCTGAATGCCGTATTTCCGGCAGGCGTCCAGCATGACCTGCGTGCCCAGAATGTTGGTCTGCAAAAAGACCTCCGGGTTCTCGATGGAGCGGTCCACGTGGCTCTCGGCGGCAAAGTTCACCACCATGTCGGGATGCTCCTCCTCAAACAGGTCGTAGATGGCCTTGCGGTCACAGATGTCCGCCTTCACGAAACGGAAGTTGGGCTTGTCCATGACGCTCTCCAGCGTGGACAGGTTTCCGGCATAGGTCAGCTTGTCCACGCAGACGATGCGGTCCTCCGGGTGCTTGTCCAGCATATAGAAAATGAAGTTGCTGCCGATAAACCCGGCGCCGCCGGTGACGATGATGGTCATAAAGTGCCTCCTTAATACTTGCCCTCTGCCACATTCCGCAGGTGCTGCCCATAGGGAGATTTTCCGTAAGTATCAGCTGCCAGCAGTAGTTGCTCCTTACTGATCCAGCCGTTGCGGTAGGCGACCTCCTCCAGTGCCGCGATCTGTACACCTGTCCGCCCAACCACAACTCTGACAAATTCAGACGCCTCCGCCAGAGAATCCATCGTCCCGGTATCCAGCCAAGCGTAGCCGCGACCCAGCGTGACCACGTGCAGCGTCCCCTCGTCCAGATATACTCGGTTCAGATCGGTGATCTCCAGCTCGCCGCGGGCGGAGGGCTTCAGTGCCTTGGCTCGCTCTACCACCTTCTTGTCGTAGAAGTACAGACCGGTGACGGCGTAGTTACTCTTGGGCTCTTTGGGCTTCTCCTCAATGGAAAGAGCCTTGCCGGCGTCGTCCAGCTCCACCACACCGAACCGTTCCGGGTCGTTGACGTAGTAGCCGAACACAGTCGCGCCGTCCTCCTGCTCCACCGCCTTGCGGAGCTGCGTGGTAAGTCCCGCGCCGTAGAAAATGTTGTCGCCCAGGATCATAGCCGCACGGTCATCACCGATAAACTCCTCACCCAGAATAAACGCCTGCGCTAGACCGTCCGGCGAGGGCTGTACTTTATACGAAAAACGAACGCCGAATTGACTGCCGTCTCCCAGCAAACGTTGGAAGTTCGGCAGATCGGTCGGCGTTGAGATGATGAGAATATCCCGAATCCCCGCCAGCATCAGCGTGGAGATGGGGTAATATACCATGGGCTTATCATAAATTGGAAGCAGCTGCTTGGATGTAACCATGGTCAGCGGATACAGCCGCGTCCCGCTGCCGCCTGCTAATACGATTCCTTTCATGCCTGTTCCTCCCACCTATCCCTTAAATTGAGTACGCGTCGCACACCTCTTGTGTTTCGCCGTACATTTTCACCTCTCCACTGTCCAGCCACAGGACGTGGTCGCACATCTCCCGGATCTGACTGAGGCTGTGGC
>OGQK01001617.1_pt1 | contig 11238 bp, 8 predicted proteins | sample 1553221 | NCBI WGS metagenome assembly OGQK01 (sample SAMEA2579996, study PRJEB22360) | human gut metagenome | biome: human gut; feature: human-associated habitat; material: faeces | place: Denmark | collected 2008/2010 | reverse complement strand
TCCGGGTGTTTCCCCTGCCGGTTCGGCGAGTACGCGAACCAGACCGCTGGAGGAGGGGGAACCGCAGAATTCGGAAAAAATCGTACGCTAAGCTAACGGTGTTCTCGTGACAGCTCTTTGACTAGGCTTTCTAAGGCCATTCTGATAGCCCTGACTTCCTGAAAAGCCATGGCTAAAATTTGTGCGGCTAAAAGGGATAACCGATGGTAAAGTAAGTTATCCCTGTCGAGATACTGAAAAGCGTTATCCTCGTTTTTCCCAAAACTGTTTTGCCAGTTCGCTCAGAGCGCTAGTTAACTGAGCGACAGATTTCGCACTTTGCAAATTATTCTGCCCGGTCTGTACATTGGTATCAGCAGCATCGCGTATATTGATAATACTGCGGTTTATGTCTTCACTTACTGCTCCCTGCTGCTCGACCGCAGTCGCTATTTGCGCGTTCATGTCGGTAATTTCGTTAACGCGTTGGCCAATTCCATCAAGAGCTGTAGCTGCTTCCTCTGCGTGAGCTACACTCGTGTGCGCTTGCCGACTACTTTGCTCCATGACTGTAACAGCGGATTGCGCTCGCTCTTGTAGAGCGCTGATCATGCTTTGAATATCCGTTGTCGATTGCTGTGTGCGAGCAGCAAGACTGCGAACCTCATCGGCGACAACAGCAAAACCACGCCCCTGCTCACCAGCACGCGCGGCCTCAATTGCTGCGTTGAGTGCCAACAAATTCGTTTGCTCGGCGATCCCTCGTATAACGTCAAGAACTTTTGATATCTCGTTACTTTGACCTTCAAGCTCATGAATAACCTGAGTGGCTTGCCTAATTTCACCTTCAAGGGCAGTGATTGACTGGCTTGTGTGGGCTACCAGACGCTGGCCAGATGCCGTCTCAGTGTCTGCTCTTCCGGCCGCATCTGCAGCATGCTGTGCATTGCTCGCAACCTCTTGAATGCTTGCCACCATTTGGTTTACTGCCGTTGCTATTTGATCTGTCTCTGCCTGCTGCTCAACTGTAAGTACATTGCTTGACTCAATATCCTTTAGTAGGCCTCGGGTGTGTTCGCTAAGCCGATTTGATGCATCACCTATGCGACCTACTATGGCGCCTGTTTCAGCTTGCATCATTCGTAAAGCAAACTCTATTTGGCCAAACTCATCGGTGCGCCCAGTGTAGAGGGATTGACTTAATGGGTTATTGGAAATATTCCTGGCTCTTTCAACCAGTCTTCCAAGAGGAGAGAGAATAGCCAAAACACTAACAGAGCTTAAGCTTCCTGACATTAAAGTGGCTAACAATAAGCTGCTTATTGATGTATCAGTAAGCATGCCGGCAGCCATTGCGCTTGATATAATACTACCCCATATGAGCAAGAGTATTTTCACGGAAAAGCTAGCAGCCAATTTCGGCCTCGCGGCCTTCCCGCTTCTCAATTGAGCATATAATTTTTCCGCAGCCAAAACCTGCTCAGGTTCAGGCTTGGTCCTTACAGACTGGTATTCAACAATCGAACCATTCTTAGCTATTGGCGTTACATAAGCACTTACCCAATAGTGGTCGCCATTTTTACAGCGATTTTTTACTAGCCCCATCCATGAGCGGCCAGATTTTAATGTACTCCACATATGCTCAAATGCAGCAGGCGGCATATCTGGGTGTCTTACGATGTTGTGAGGCTGGCCTAATAGTTCTTCCTCAGTGAAACCACTGATTTTAATGAAGTCAGGATTAACGTACGTGATATGGCTTTGAGGGGAGGTAGTCGAAAGAATATTGGCATCTTTTGGGAGTTCTAAGTTTCGACCCGTCACTGGTAAATTCTGGCGCATAAGAACCTCAAGGGTTGGCTGTTTTATTTTATTGTTTTCGGCATTAAGCCCAATTTCTTGAGCGTTACGATAAAGCTAGCATGGAAACGATAGGTGCAAGCAAGTTAAGGGTTGCATCGCGCATGTCAATCTAGGCTATACCCTAACTTGATGTCAGGCAGGGCCGCGCCGCTTCGTCAGAATAGAGTCTGCTTTCCCATTTTTTGACACATGCCCGCGAAGGTTATAGATTTCAGCCTGACAGAAATGGGCTTTGAGGCACAACGGAACAGAAAGTGCACTTAAGCCGCCTTCAACCAAGGAGACATCGTGCAGGGGCACCGCATCGGCTACGTCCGGGTCAGCAGCTTTGACCAGAACCCGGAACGCCAGCTGGAACAAACCCAGGTGAGCAAGGTGTTCACCGACAAGGCATCGGGCAAGGACACCCAGCGCCCCCAGCTCGAAGCGCTGCTGAGCTTCGTCCGCGAAGGCGATACAGTGGTGGTGCACAGCATGGATCGGCTGGCCCGCAACCTCGATGACCTGCGTCGCTTGGTACAGAAGCTGACTCAGCGCGGCGTGCGCATCGAGTTCCTGAAGGAGGGCCTGGTGTTCACTGGCGAGGACTCGCCGATGGCCAACCTGATGCTGTCGGTGATGGGGGCCTTCGCTGAGTTCGAGCGCGCCCTGATCCGCGAGCGGCAGCGTGAGGGCATCGCCTTGGCCAAGCAGCGTGGCGCGTACCGGGGCCGCAAGAAAGCCCTGTCCGATGAGCAGGCTGCTACCCTGCGGCAGCGAGCGACGGCCGGCGAGCCCCAAGGCGCAGCTTGCCCGCGAGTTCAACATCAGCCGGGAAACCCTCTACCAGTACCTCCGCACGGACGACTGACACATGCCGCGTCGCTTGATCCTCTCGGCCACGGAGCGGGACACCCTGCTTGCGCTGCCGGAAAGCCAGGATGACCTGATCCGCTACTACACCTTCAACGACTCCGACCTGTCGCTGATCCGCCAGCGACGCGGCGACGCCAACCGCCTCGGCTTCGCCGTGCAGCTCTGCCTGCTGCGCTACCCCGGTTACGCGCTGGGAACCGACAGCGAGCTGCCCGAGCCGGTCATCCTGTGGGTGGCGAAGCAAGTCCAGGCCGAGCCGGCGAGCTGGGCAAAGTACGGCGAGCGCGACGTGACCCGTCGCGAGCATGCCCAGGAACTGCGCACCTACCTGCAACTGGCCCCGTTCGGCCTGTCCGACTTCCGCGCCCTGGTGCGCGAGCTAACCGAGCTGGCCCAGCAGACCGACAAAGGCTTGCTGCTGGCCGGTCAGGCCCTGGAGAGCCTACGGCAGAAACGACGCATCCTGCCGGCGCTGAGCGTGATTGACCGGGCCTGCTCGGAAGCCATTGCGCGAGCCAATCGGCGGGGCTACCGCGCCCCGGGCGAACCACTCACGGACTCGCATCGGGCCAAGCTGGACGAGCTGTTGAAGCTCAAGGCCGGCAGCAGCATCACCTGGTTGACCTGGCTGCGCCAGGCACCGCTGAAACCCAACTCTCGGCACATGCTGGAACACATCGAGCGGCTGAAGACATTTCAGTTGGTGGACTTGCCCGAAGGCCTGGGCCGGCACATCCACCAGAACCGCCTGCTCAAGCTGGCCCGCGAGGGTGGGCAGATGACGCCCAAAGACCTCGGTAAGTTCGAGCCGCAGCGCCGCTACGCGACCCTGGCCGCCGTGGTGCTGGAGAGCACCGCGACCGTGATCGATGAGCTGGTCGATCTGCATGACCGCATCCTGGTCAAGCTGTTCAGCGGCGCGAAGCACAAGCATCAGCAGCAGTTCCAGAAGCAGGGCAAGGCGATCAACGACAAGGTGCGCCTGTACTCCAGGATCGGCCAGGCGCTGCTGGAAGCGAAGGAAAGCGGCAGCGACCCCTATGCCGCCATCGAGGCGGTGATTCCCTGGGACGAGTTCACCGAGAGCGTCAGCGAGGCCGAGCTGCTGGCCCGGCCGGAAGGCTTCGACCACCTGCACCTGGTCGGCGAGAACTTCGCCACCCTGCGCCGTTACACGCCGGCCTTGCTGGAGGTGCTGGAACTGCGCGCCGCGCCGGCCGCGCAAGGCGTGCTGGCAGCCGTGCAGACCCTGCGTGAGATGAACGCCGACAACCTGCGCAAGGTGCCGGCCGATGCACCCACGGCCTTCATCAAGCCGCGCTGGAAGCCGCTGGTGATCACCCCGGAAGGCCTCGACCGGAAATTCTACGAAATCTGCGCCCTGTCCGAGCTGAAGAACGCCCTGCGCTCCGGCGACATCTGGGTCAAGGGCTCGCGGCAGTTCCGCGACTTCGACGACTACCTGCTGCCGGCCGAGAAGTTCGCCGCACTCAAGCGCGAGCAGGCCCTGCCCCTGGCGATCAACCCGAACAGCGACCAGTACCTGGAAGAGCGTTTGCAGCTGCTGGACGAGCAGTTGGCCACCGTCACCCGCCTGGCCAAGGACAACGAGCTGCCCGATGCCATCCTCACCGAGTCAGGGCTGAAAATCACCCCGCTGGATGCGGCGGTGCCGGATCGGGCGCAGGCGCTGATCGACCAAACCAGCCAGTTACTGCCGCGCATCAAGATCACCGAACTGCTGATGGACGTGGACGACTGGACGGGCTTCAGCCGCCACTTCACCCACTTGAAGGACGGGGCCGAGGCCAAAGACAGGACGTTGCTGCTGTCCGCAATCCTCGGTGATGCGATCAACCTCGGGCTGACCAAGATGGCCGAGTCGAGCCCCGGCCTGACCTACGCCAAGCTGTCCTGGCTGCAAGCCTGGCACATCCGCGACGAAACCTATTCGGCGGCCTTGGCCGAGCTGGTCAACCACCAGTATCGCCACGCCTTTGCCGCCCACTGGGGCGACGGCACGACCTCATCCTCCGATGGCCAGCGCTTCCGCGCGGGTGGCCGGGGCGAGAGCACCGGGCACGTCAACCCGAAGTACGGTAGCGAGCCGGGACGGCTGTTCTATACCCATATCTCCGACCAGTACGCGCCGTTCAGCACCCGCGTGGTGAATGTCGGCGTCCGCGATTCCACCTATGTGCTCGACGGCCTGCTGTACCACGAGTCCGACCTGCGGATCGAGGAGCACTACACCGACACGGCCGGCTTCACCGATCACGTCTTTGCCCTGATGCACCTGCTAGGCTTCCGCTTCGCGCCGCGCATCCGCGACCTCGGCGAAACCAAGCTGTACGTGCCGCAGGGCGTGCAAGCCTACCCGACGTTGCGCCCGCTGATCGGCGGCACCCTGAACATCAAGCACGTGCGTGCCCACTGGGACGACATCCTGCGCCTGGCCAGCTCGATCAAGCAGGGCACCGTCACCGCCTCGCTGATGCTGCGCAAGCTCGGCAGCTACCCGCGCCAGAACGGACTGGCCGTGGCCCTGCGCGAGCTGGGCCGGATCGAGCGCACGCTGTTCATCCTGGACTGGCTGCAAAGTGTTGAACTGCGCCGCCGCGTGCATGCCGGCCTGAACAAAGGTGAGGCGCGCAACTCGCTGGCCAGGGCGGTGTTCTTCAACCGCCTTGGGGAAATCAGGGATCGGAGCTTCGAGCAGCAGCGCTACCGGGCCAGCGGCCTCAACCTGGTGACGGCGGCTATCGTGCTGTGGAACACGGTGTACCTGGAACGCGCCACCCAGGGGTTGGTCGAGGCCGGCAAGCCGGTGGACGGCGAGCTGCTGCAATTCCTGTCGCCGCTGGGCTGGGAGCACATCAACCTAACCGGCGATTACGTCTGGCGGCAGAGCCGCAGACTGGAAGACGGGAAGTTTCGGCCCTTACGGATGCCCGGAAAACCTTAGCGTACGATTTTTTCCGAATTCTGCGGGCTCCCCTATCTCATCTGCGCAAGGCAGAACGTGAAGACGGCCGCCCTGGACCTCGCCCGCGAGCGCCAGGCGCACGAGGCCGGCGCGCGGACCCGCGCCACGGCCCACGAGCGGACGCCGCAGCAGGAGCGCCAGAAGGCCGCCAGAGAGGCCGAGCGCGGCCGTGAGGCTTGGACGCTAGGGCAGGGCATGAAAAAGCCCGTAGCGGGCTGCTACGGGCGTCTGACGCGGTGGAAAGGGGGAGGGGATGTTGTCTACATGGCTCTGCTGTAGTGAGTGGGTTGCGCTCCGGCAGCGGTCCTGATCAATCGTCACCCTTTCTCGGTCCTTCAACGTTCCTGACAACGAGCCTCCTTTTCGCCAATCCATCGACAATCACCGCGAGTCCCTGCTCGAACGCTGCGTCCGGACCGGCTTCGTCGAAGGCGTCTATCGCGGCCCGCAACAGCGGCGAGAGCGGAGCCTGTTCAACGGTGCCGCCGCGCTCGCCGGCATCGCTGTCGCCGGCCTGCTCCTCAAGCACGGCCCCAACAGTGAAGTAGCTGATTGTCATCAGCGCATTGACGGCGTCCCCGGCCGAAAAACCCGCCTCGCAGAGGAAGCGAAGCTGCGCGTCGGCCGTTTCCATCTGCGGTGCGCCCGGTCGCGTGCCGGCATGGATGCGCGCGCCATCGCGGTAGGCGAGCAGCGCCTGCCTGAAGCTGCGGGCATTCCCGATCAGAAATGAGCGCCAGTCGTCGTCGGCTCTCGGCACCGAATGCGTATGATTCTCCGCCAGCATGGCTTCGGCCAGTGCGTCGAGCAGCGCCCGCTTGTTCCTGAAGTGCCAGTAAAGCGCCGGCTGCTGAACCCCCAACCGTTCCGCCAGTTTGCGTGTCGTCAGACCGTCTACGCCGACCTCGTTCAACAGGTCCAGGGCGGCACGGATCACTGTATTCGGCTGCAACTTTGTCATGCTTGACACTTTATCACTGATAAACATAATATGTCCACCAACTTATCAGTGATAAAGAATCCGCGCGTTCAATCGGACCAGCGGAGGCTGGTCCGGAGGCCAGACGTGAAACCCAACAGACCCCTGATCGTAATTCTGAGCACTGTCGCGCTCGACGCTGTCGGCATCGGCCTGATTATGCCGGTGCTGCCGGGCCTCCTGCGCGATCTGGTTCACTCGAACGACGTCACCGCCCACTATGGCATTCTGCTGGCGCTGTATGCGTTGATGCAATTTGCCTGCGCACCTGTGCTGGGCGCGCTGTCGGATCGTTTCGGGCGGCGGCCGGTCTTGCTCGTCTCGCTGGCCGGCGCTGCTGTCGACTACGCCATCATGGCGACGGCGCCTTTCCTTTGGGTTCTCTATATCGGGCGGATCGTGGCCGGCATCACCGGGGCGACTGGGGCGGTAGCCGGCGCTTATATTGCCGATATCACTGATGGCGATGAGCGCGCGCGGCACTTCGGCTTCATGAGCGCCTGTTTCGGGTTCGGGATGGTCGCGGGACCTGTGCTCGGTGGGCTGATGGGCGGTTTCTCCCCCCACGCTCCGTTCTTCGCCGCGGCAGCCTTGAACGGCCTCAATTTCCTGACGGGCTGTTTCCTTTTGCCGGAGTCGCACAAAGGCGAACGCCGGCCGTTACGCCGGGAGGCTCTCAACCCGCTCGCTTCGTTCCGGTGGGCCCGGGGCATGACCGTCGTCGCCGCCCTGATGGCGGTCTTCTTCATCATGCAACTTGTCGGACAGGTGCCGGCCGCGCTTTGGGTCATTTTCGGCGAGGATCGCTTTCACTGGGACGCGACCACGATCGGCATTTCGCTTGCCGCATTTGGCATTCTGCATTCACTCGCCCAGGCAATGATCACCGGCCCTGTAGCCGCCCGGCTCGGCGAAAGGCGGGCACTCATGCTCGGAATGATTGCCGACGGCACAGGCTACATCCTGCTTGCCTTCGCGACACGGGGATGGATGGCGTTCCCGATCATGGTCCTGCTTGCTTCGGGTGGCATCGGAATGCCGGCGCTGCAAGCAATGTTGTCCAGGCAGGTGGATGAGGAACGTCAGGGGCAGCTGCAAGGCTCACTGGCGGCGCTCACCAGCCTGACCTCGATCGTCGGACCCCTCCTCTTCACGGCGATCTATGCGGCTTCTATAACAACGTGGAACGGGTGGGCATGGATTGCAGGCGCTGCCCTCTACTTGCTCTGCCTGCCGGCGCTGCGTCGCGGGCTTTGGAGCGGCGCAGGGCAACGAGCCGATCGCTGATCGTGGAAACGATAGGCCTATGCCATGCGGGTCAAGGCGACTTCCGGCAAGCTATACGCGCCCTAGGAGTGCGGTTGGAACGTTGGCCCAGCCAGATACTCCCGATCACGAGCAGGACGCCGATGATTTGAAGCGCACTCAGCGTCTGATCCAAGAACAACCATCCTAGCAACACGGCGGTCCCCGGGCTGAGAAAGCCCAGTAAGGAAACAACTGTAGGTTCGAGTCGCGAGATCCCCCGGAACCAAAGGAAGTAGGTTAAACCCGCTCCGATCAGGCCGAGCCACGCCAGGCCGAGAACATTGGTTCCTGTAGGCATCGGGATTGGCGGATCAAACACTAAAGCTACTGGAACGAGCAGAAGTCCTCCGGCCGCCAGTTGCCAGGCGGTAAAGGTGAGCAGAGGCACGGGAGGTTGCCACTTGCGGGTCAGCACGGTTCCGAACGCCATGGAAACCGCCCCCGCCAGGCCCGCTGCGACGCCGACAGGATCTAGCGCTGCGTTTGGTGTCAACACCAACAGCGCCACGCCCGCAGTTCCGCAAATAGCCCCCAGGACCGCCATCAATCGTATCGGGCTACCTAGCAGAGCGGCAGAGATGAACACGACCATCAGCGGCTGCACAGCGCCTACCGTCGCCGCGACCCCGCCCGGCAGGCGGTAGACCGAAATAAACAACAAGCTCCAGAATAGCGAAATATTAAGTGCGCCGAGGATGAAGATGCGCATCCACCAGATTCCCGTTGGAATCTGTCGGACGATCATCACGAGCAATAAACCCGCCGGCAACGCCCGCAGCATCGCGACCGTCATCGGTGAGAAGTTCGGCAGGTATTGGGTGGTGACAATGTAGGTGCTGCCCCAAATGGCAGGTGCTATCGCTGTGAACAATAAATCGGGCGTGCGTAATGACATGCGATTACAAGACCTCCGCTACGGCGATGGGTTTTTGAGAGTTGCAGGCGCCGCGATGACCGCACCCTGACTTGGACTGGCCCTGCCTCGCACCAATCCACCTGCGGCTATGGCCGCGATCATGCGAGGCCCGAAAATTACACGACCTGTACACGTCCGCCGAACCCGGAACGCAACAGAGCTTCGTGGGCATCCCGATCCGGGTCGTAGCAGCAGTCCTGGACCAAACGCACGTCGTAGTCCGCATCACTAGCCCAGGCGACGCTTGAAAGAACAACGCCGGTGGTGCTTATCCCGGCCATGACAAGCGTGCTTACGCCGCGCGTCCGAAGGTCGGCGTCGAGCGCCGTGCCATAAAAGACGCTGGCTCGCGGACATGCATAGAAAAGGTCGCCCCGTTCGATCGCAAGCCCTTCGACGGGCAGACCGGTGCGAAATCGTCCGCTCGGGAGATACGGTGAGATTTGGCGATTCGTCGCCGGCGGCGCATGTTCATACTCTTCGCCGAGCGAAAAGTTGGGGAACAGCACGGGCCGGCCGCGCAAGGCGTGCTGGCAGCCGTGCAGACCCTGCGTGAGATGAACGCCGACAACCTGCGCAAGGTGCCGGCCGATGCACCCACGGCCTTCATCAAGCCGCGCTGGAAGCCGCTGGTGATCACCCCGGAAGGCCTCGACCGGAAATTCTACGAAATCTGCGCCCTGTCCGAGCTGAAGAACGCCCTGCGCTCCGGCGACATCTGGGTCAAGGGCTCGCGGCAGTTCCGCGACTTCGACGACTACCTGCTGCCGGCCGAGAAGTTCGCCGCACTCAAGCGCGAGCAGGCCCTGCCCCTGGCGATCAACCCGAACAGCGACCAGTACCTGGAAGAGCGTTTGCAGCTGCTGGACGAGCAGTTGGCCACCGTCACCCGCCTGGCCAAGGACAACGAGCTGCCCGATGCCATCCTCACCGAGTCAGGGCTGAAAATCACCCCGCTGGATGCGGCGGTGCCGGATCGGGCGCAGGCGCTGATCGACCAAACCAGCCAGTTACTGCCGCGCATCAAGATCACCGAACTGCTGATGGACGTGGACGACTGGACGGGCTTCAGCCGCCACTTCACCCACTTGAAGGACGGGGCCGAGGCCAAAGACAGGACGTTGCTGCTGTCCGCAATCCTCGGTGATGCGATCAACCTCGGGCTGACCAAGATGGCCGAGTCGAGCCCCGGCCTGACCTACGCCAAGCTGTCCTGGCTGCAAGCCTGGCACATCCGCGACGAAACCTATTCGGCGGCCTTGGCCGAGCTGGTCAACCACCAGTATCGCCACGCCTTTGCCGCCCACTGGGGCGACGGCACGACCTCATCCTCCGATGGCCAGCGCTTCCGCGCGGGTGGCCGGGGCGAGAGCACCGGGCACGTCAACCCGAAGTACGGTAGCGAGCCGGGACGGCTGTTCTATACCCATATCTCCGACCAGTACGCGCCGTTCAGCACCCGCGTGGTGAATGTCGGCGTCCGCGATTCCACCTATGTGCTCGACGGCCTGCTGTACCACGAGTCCGACCTGCGGATCGAGGAGCACTACACCGACACGGCCGGCTTCACCGATCACGTCTTTGCCCTGATGCACCTGCTAGGCTTCCGCTTCGCGCCGCGCATCCGCGACCTCGGCGAAACCAAGCTGTACGTGCCGCAGGGCGTGCAAGCCTACCCGACGTTGCGCCCGCTGATCGGCGGCACCCTGAACATCAAGCACGTGCGTGCCCACTGGGACGACATCCTGCGCCTGGCCAGCTCGATCAAGCAGGGCACCGTCACCGCCTCGCTGATGCTGCGCAAGCTCGGCAGCTACCCGCGCCAGAACGGACTGGCCGTGGCCCTGCGCGAGCTGGGCCGGATCGAGCGCACGCTGTTCATCCTGGACTGGCTGCAAAGTGTTGAACTGCGCCGCCGCGTGCATGCCGGCCTGAACAAAGGTGAGGCGCGCAACTCGCTGGCCAGGGCGGTGTTCTTCAACCGCCTTGGGGAAATCAGGGATCGGAGCTTCGAGCAGCAGCGCTACCGGGCCAGCGGCCTCAACCTGGTGACGGCGGCTATCGTGCTGTGGAACACGGTGTACCTGGAACGCGCCACCCAGGGGTTGGTCGAGGCCGGCAAGCCGGTGGACGGCGAGCTGCTGCAATTCCTGTCGCCGCTGGGCTGGGAGCACATCAACCTAACCGGCGATTACGTCTGGCGGCAGAGCCGCAGACTGGAAGACGGGAAGTTTCGGCCCTTACGGATGCCCGGAAAACCTTAGCGTACGATTTTTTCCGAATTCTGCGGGCTCCCCGAGGAGATGACGAACCCACATTGCGATCATCCCGGACATACGTCCAGATACGCCC
>OGQK01001611.1_pt1 | contig 11266 bp, 12 predicted proteins | sample 1553221 | NCBI WGS metagenome assembly OGQK01 (sample SAMEA2579996, study PRJEB22360) | human gut metagenome | biome: human gut; feature: human-associated habitat; material: faeces | place: Denmark | collected 2008/2010 | reverse complement strand
CGAATTTCGTCGCCCGGAGCGGCGGCGGGCTGCACGGGCTGTGCCGCGGGTTGCGCATACCCGCCCGCCTGCGATGCGGGCGCGGCATATCCGCCCTGAACCCCGCCCTGCGGCTGATAACCGCCCTGTCCGGCAGATTGTCCGCCGGCAGGATTGTCGGATCGCTTGCCGAGCAGTTTCATGTCCGACGCGATGATCTCGGTCGTATAGCGTTTCTGGTTCTCCTTGTCCATCCATTCGCGCGTGCGCAGGCTGCCCTCGAAATAGAGCTGGCTGCCCTTGCGCACGAAACGATCCACTACATCCGCAAGGCCGCGCCACAAAATGACCGTATGCCATTCGGTATGCTCAGTCGATTCGTTGGTCTGACGATTGAATATCCGTTCGGTCGTCGCCAGACGCACCCGGGCGACCTTCACGCCGCTCTCGATCGCGCGCACCTCGGGATCGATCCCGACGTTGCCCACCAATATCACCTTATTAATCATGATCTCGATTATTTACTTAATATAAATTTATACCTCTTTGAGCAGTTCCATGAAAAGCCGCGCCATCTTTACGCCCGCCTTCTTTCCCTGGCGCTGTACATCCTCATGGTCGCCGATCTCGTCGCTCAGGCCGCAGTTGGTAATCACCGAAACGCCGAAGACGGGCAACGACATGTGGCGTGCGACGATCACTTCGGGTACGGTCGACATACCGGCGGCATCGCCGCCGATCGCCTTGAAATAGCGGTATTCGGCCTGAGTCTCGAACGTAGGGCCCGTGCCGCCGACGTAGACGCCGTACTGCAACTTGATCCCCTCGCGTTCGGCGATGGCCGTCGCCTTGGCTCGCAGCTCGCGGTCGTAACAGTTGTGCATGTCCGGAAAACGGGGCCCCAGCTCGGCGATGTTGGGGCCGATGAGCGGATTGGGCATCAGATTGATATGGTCGGTGATGATCATCAGGTCGCCCGTACGGAACGACGGATTGATGCCGCCCGAAGCGTTCGACACGAACAGGCAGCGGATTCCCAACTGTTTGAGCACCCGCACGGGGAAGGTCACCTGCTGCATGGTGTAGCCCTCGTAGTAATGGAACCGGCCCTGCATGGCCACGACGCGGCGGCCGTCGATCCGGCCGAAAATCAGGCGCCCCTTGTGCCCCTCGACCGTCGAAACGGGGAAATTGGGAATATCCTTGTATTCGATCGCATACTCCACCTCGATATTGTCGGCGAAATCGCCCAGACCCGTACCGAGAACGATCCCCACCTCGGGGGTAAACTGCCCGACCTTCGCACGGATAAATGCGGCGGTCTCAAGAATCTGATTTAACATCTTTTTCAAGGTTTTGAAGAAAATCCGTTGCCGAATCGTCTATGAATGAAATGTTTATCGGTTGGTAAAACAATCTGCTGCGAATCTCGGCGGGCACCTTGCCGCGCCCCGCAAGTTTGACGGCGTCCTTCTCGGTCGTGAGCACCATTGCAGCCGGATGCTGTGCGATAAGCCCCGCCAGCGTCTTCAAATCCTTCACCCGATAGACATGATGGTCTTCGAATCGCAGCTCCCCGACCACGCGATAGCACGCTGAGGCGCCGCGCACGAACTGTGCCGGATTGCCGATTCCCGACATCAGGATCACCTCCGTACCCGGATCGAAGCCCTCGGCCGGAGCCTCCCCGAAGACGGGCTGCGGGCGGAACGCCTCCATGCGGGTGAAATAGATGTTCTGGTAGGCGGCTTCGATCAGCACCTTGCGCATGATGCGCCGGTCGAGCGGATTCATCTCCTCGGGACATTTGGTCACGATGAAATAGTGGGCGCGGTGCAACTGCCCGGGCACGTCGCGCAGCGAGCCGAGCGGAAGCATCCGGTCCTCCTGCACGGGGCGTGTGGCGTCGATCAGCACGACGTTGATCTTCGCCTCTACATAACGGTGCTGGAAACCGTCGTCCATGACGATCAGATCCACCTCGGGATGCTCGGTGCGGATGCGGCGGATACCGTCCGCCCGCCGTTCGCACACCACGACGCACACATCGGGAAATTTGCGTTTGATCTGCAACGGTTCGTCGCCCACGTCGCGGTAATGATCCGTCGCCGCAACCTCGCGGTAACCCTTCGTGCGACGGCCGTAACCGCGCGACAGCAATGCCACGCGATGCGTCTGCGACATGTAGTCGACGATCATTTCGGCCAGCGGAGTCTTGCCCGTACCGCCGACGGTGATGTTGCCGATGCAGATGACCGGAATGTCGAACTTCTCGCTATGCAGAATCCCCCAATCGAACAACTGATGACGGAACAGAACCGCCATCTTGTAAAGCCATGAAGCAGGATACAGCAGGAATTTGAACATTACTCTCGGTGCACAATCTCTCGATTTTCAAAGGTAGCAAAAAGAATCGGATCCCCCAAACAATAAGCGCCAAAACCATCCGGGAAAGGATTTATGCCGCAATATTCGACAGGATTCGATCGTTTCCCGGGTAACTTCGGCTTCGCCTTGGCCGCTTCCGTTTCCACAGAATCGACGGTATCTTTTTCGACGAAATGACGATGGCGAAACGTCGAAAAACAGAGCGAGAGAAATTCATCCCTCGCTCTCGGCAACTCCGTCACTCCCTATAACAACAGATCCATCTGCGGAAGCGGTTTGTTCTCATTATTCGGATCACCGGCAATACGCGAGACACACTTGATATTCGGATGGCCGAGCCACTTGTCATTCACCTGGTATGCCGAACAACATATCTGACGCACCACGAACTCCGAGGTGGGATTGTCCAGAACGACCGTAAATTCTATGACTCTCTGAGACGCATCGAACGCCTGATTGTATGTGACGGTTTCGCCGCTCAAAGGGAGGGTTTCGGTTTTTAACTCAAAACTCGGAACCGGCTTGAAAACATCTCCGTCCTTGTATTCGATGCGCCAATATTTCGCACCATAGTTGCCAGGGTTGTAGGTATAAACGATACGAAGCCGCGTGCCCTCGGCAAATTCGTGACCTCCCGTCGTTGCGAACTGCCAGTAATCTCCGGCCATGGGTCCGCTCATCACCGGCTGGCCTCCGTTCGAAACATCGAGCGTACTCAAACCGGCAGCGTCTTCCGGCCATTCGGTCTTATCGACCTGGACATAACTCAATCGACCCGCACCCTCTTCGTTGGCCTCGAAATAACCCCTTTCACCGGGTTCGTTGTCATATCGGTAGACTCCGAGTTCATCCTGTCCCGTCCATGTTTCACAACCGCCGTCGGCAACCGTTCGTTCACGACTGAAATACCACTTCGCCAGCACGGTATGCGGTTCGTCCCCGTCTTCGCCGGCAGGCTTTTCGAAATACGACAGATCGGTAACGACATAGGGATGTTCGCACGCCTCGTGAGCCGCGGTCTGACAAACGAGCGCATCGGTTTCCGAGATCGCGGACGGACGATACGCATTACCGACAACGCTCCGGCCCATGATCTTTTCGAACCACAAGCACCCTGCCGTATAGCGGCCGATCGTATAGTTGAGATGCCAACCGTCGCGGGTAACGTTGTCGCCGAAATAAGACGTTCTGACATTCTGAATCGCATCCATACTGTTCATAACCAGACCTATTTCAGGATGAGCGGCTACGACCTCCTTCGTCGCGCCGCATATCATCTCGTACATTTTCGCCTGATCGTAACCATAATAGCTGAATTTAACGCCGGTGTAGCCCTCTTTCGCCGCCCACGGGGCATGATATACGAGTCGGGCATCGGGACATTTCGATCGCACGTAATTCAACAGATTCGTAAGATCGGGCTCCATCGAATGAGTCGTACCTTCGTACGTCGTATCGTAAAACCCGTGGAATCCCTTACCTTCCTGAACGCTGACAAACGTCCAGTCCTCGTCTGCCAACGCCGTCGACAGTTTTACGGAAGAGGTTTTGGTCATAACGCCATCCACAATCTTACGATAACTGTAAGCCGCCGCATCCGATGCGGCATTCGCAGCATGAGTTTCCAGAGGACATCCGCCGATATACATATTTCCGATGACCACCTTTTGCCCCACGGCTTCGAAGAGCCCATACAACTCCTGCTCGACCGCATCGGCCGAGAAACTGTTACCGATCGCAAGGATTTTGACGGTTTCGGGGAGCACCGGAACCTCCGGTTCGGAATCGCCGCTCCCCGAAGGAGCGGCCGCAGCCTCTTCGGCATTGGTGCAATTCACGAAAATCAATGCAAATGCAATGGACATCAAACGACATATCCGGCTCATTTTTTCCATATAATTAGATAGTTTTAAGTTGATATTCATCCAATTCCGACGCCCGTTCCAAACCAAGGGTCCGATTCTCCGGCCAGCTTTGACGAAACCGACAACGTCGATTCCGGATAACCGGACATCTCTAACCACACGGTATTCCGAGATCGTTTTCACCGTCCGATCTTCCCTAGCGGAACTCGATATCCATTGTAAAATTACAGAATAAAATCAGAAAATACATAGAATATTTCATCTTTAATTGGTGTTCATCCGTTATTCTATCCCTAAACTCACCGACAACCGACACAACAGGTCGCATAAGACAAAGGAGGCCCTCTTTTATCCGCGACAAACAATATTTATCGCTATTTCGCCGTTTTTTTATAACTTTGTAACATGATGGAACGACTGATGAAATTCACGGCGCTGGGCGTCGCATGGATCGCCTGGGGCTGCGGTTCGGGCAACACCGCCGCTTCGGACGACGCAGAGACCGAAGAAGAGATCGTCGAGCAAAATCTGCTCTACGGCATCCCTGCCGACGATTACCGCATCGAACACGGCGAAATCGCCCCTGGCGAAACGATGGGACGTATCCTGAACCGCTACGGAGTAGGCGCAGCGACCGTCGACCGGCTCGACCGCGCGGCCAAAACCGACTTCCCGCTCGACGGCATCCGTGCCGGCAATCCCTACACGGTCTTCATCCACGAAGACTCGCTCAACACCCCGCATCTGGACTATCTGGTTTACGAACGCAACGCATCCCAATACGTCGTTTTCGGTCTCCACAGCGTCGATTCGGTCAGCGTCACGCTCGGCGAAAAACCCGTCAGCGTCCGCCGTCAGAAGAAACAGGCCACGATCGACAGTTCGCTATGGGGCGCCATCATGCGCGAGCAGATGCCCTATGCGTTGGCCGCCGAACTGGAAGAGATCTACCAATGGAGCATCGACTTCTTCGGTATCCAGAAAGGCGACGCCTTCACAGTGGTCTACGACGAGCGGATCATCGACACGACGGCCGTCGGCATCGGGCGCGTCTGGGGCGCCAAATTCACCCATGCCGGCAAGGACTACTACGCCATTCCGTTCCGTCAGAACAACCGTATCCAATACTGGGACGTCAGCGGCGGCAGTCTGCGCAAGCAACTGCTCAAAGCGCCGCTCAAATATTCGCGCATCAGTTCCCGTTTCTCCAACGCACGCCTGCACCCGATCTACAAGGTCTACCGTCCCCACCACGGTGTCGACTACGCCGCGCCGAAGGGGACTCCCGTCCGTGCCGTAGCCGACGGCGTGGTAACCTTCAAAGGCTGGGGAGGCGGCGGCGGAAATACACTGAAAATCAAGCACCCGGGCAATATGATGAGCGGTTACCTGCACCTGAGCCGTTTCGCCAAGGGTATCGCGCAGGGGTCGCGCGTGTCGCAGGGCCAACTGATCGGATACGTGGGCAGCACCGGCGCTTCGACCGGCCCGCACCTCGATTTCCGGCTTTGGCGCAACGGCAAGCCGATCAATCCGCTCAAAGCACCCTCCGAGCCGGCCGAACCCATCGCGGCGCAGAACCGTGCGGCCTTCGAGTTCGTGCGCGACCGCATCGTGGCCGAACTCGACGGCGAAGTGAGCGACTCGCTGCGCATCACGCAACTCGACTCCATTCGCATCGGGCAATGAGCGCACGGCAACAGCAACCCACGGAGGTCGACGAACGGATCGCACGGTTCCTCGGACGGCATCATGTGCTGACGCTGGCCACGGCAGCCGACGGAACGCCCTACTGCGCCAATGCGTTCTACGCCTACGACAAGGGACGCAACCGGCTGGTCTTCACCTCCGACCTCTCGACCCGCCACGCGCGGGAGATGCTCGCCGAGCGACGGGTCGCCGCCTCGGTCGTGCTCGAAACGCGGATCGTGGGAAAGGTACAGGGTTTGCAGCTCTGCGGCACGGTCGCACGCGGCGACGAGGAGGACAAACGGCGTTATCTGCACCGGTTCCCCTATGCGGCGCTGGCGGAACTGACGCTGTGGGCGCTTGTGCCCGATTACCTCAAATTCACGGACAACACGCTCGGATTCGGAAAAAAACTGATATGGAAAGCATAACATCGCACATAGGGGTCGTCGTCGTCGCCGGCGGCAGCGGCTCGCGCATGGGCGGCAACCTGCCCAAACAATTCATGCTGCTCGACGGCCAGCCCATACTGGCCCGCACGATCAACAACTTCGCGGAGGCGCTGCCCGGCGCCGAGATCGTCGTCGTCCTGCCGGCCGACTACATCGACTTCTGGCAGGACTACGCCCGCCGTTTCGACGTCGCCGAACACCGCACGACTACCGGCGGCGCCGAGCGCTTCCACTCCGTTGCGAACGGCATCGCCGCACTCTCCGATGCGTGCGACCTGATCGCCGTGCAGGACGGCGTGCGTCCGCTGGCGACGCACGAGGCTATCCGGCGGATCGCCCGGACGGCAGAGCGGGAAGGTTCGGCCATTCCCGTCGTACAGCCGGTCGATTCGTTTCGCATCGTGACGGCGGAAGGAGCGTCGCATCCCGTGGAACGGGCGACGCTGCGCATCGTCCAGACTCCCCAGTTCTTCCGCGCCGAACTGCTCCGCAAGGCCTATGCCTGCGCCTACGATCCCGCCTTCACCGACGACGCGCCGGTCTTCGAAGCCGCAGGCGGCGTTCTGCGGCTCGTCGAAGGCGAGACGACGAACCTGAAAATCACCACCCGCGACGATCTGGCCGTCGCAGAGGCCATCCTCGCCCGCCGCACGGAAGCATGAAACGGGTCTTCAAATACCGGTTCAGCCGCCGTACGCTCTACCTCAGCGCGTTCTACATCCTCGTGCTGGCACTCATCGGACTGGGGCTGCATTCGCTCTACATCGGAGGCTACCTCTCGGCATGGTTCGTCTCGCTCGTGGTCGCCCTTTTCGCGCTGATGTCGCTCTCTATCCCGCGCAAGATCGTGGTCAAGAAAGCCACGGTCGAGATCCTGTGTCTGCTCGACATGACCGAGATCCCGCGGATGGAGATCGCCTCCGTACAACGGGTCGACCCGCGGCAGATGCGGTGGGTCGTTCCTCTGTTCGGCGGATACGGATTCTTCGGTTATTACGGTTATTATTTCGACCTGAAAACGTTCGAGAAAGTGGTCGTCTACGCTTCGGAGTGGAAGAATCTGGTGGAGATCGTCGACATCTACGAACAACGCTACTACGTTTCGTGCACCCAGGCCGACGAACTCGTCGCCCTGCTGCAATCCGAATGAAAAAGAGCGCCCATCCGCCGAGCGCTCTCTTCTATTTCCCGTCTCTTCGCACCTATTCCAGTTCGAGTATCTCCATCAGCCGGTTCGCCAGATCGGAGTTCTCCATCACGCCGTTGATGCGCTCGGCGCCCGTACCGTAAAGATAGACGGGAACCATGACGGCCGTATGGCTTTTCGAACTGTATTTATACAGCACGCCGCTCTCGGACTTCGTGAAATCGGCATTGCCGCTCGGCAACGTCAGACCGCCCGTTTCGTGGTCGGCCGTAATAACGAGCAGCGTCCCCGGATGCGCATCGACGTACTCCATGGCCACGCGCACCGCCCGGTCGAAATCGCGCATCTCCGCGAGAATTCCCTCCGAATCGTTACGGTGCGACACGTAGTCGATCATCGACCCCTCGACCACGAGCATGAAGCCTTCGTCCCGCTCCGCAGCGTCGTTCGACAGAATCTCCAACGCCTTCCCGACGGCGCGGGGAAGATAGTCGCCGCGCCCCTTGTGTGCATAGGGCATGTGCTTGGATGCGAACAGCCCGACGACCTTGCCCGACGTGATCGTATCGGCGGCCGCAAGGGTGTCGATCACACGGTATCCCTTCGTCCGCAACCGATCGACGAGCGTCGTTCCGTCCGCCCGGCGTGCGGTGAAATAGCGCTTCCCGCCGCCGAACGCCACATCGACGCCGCTCTCGACCAGCTGTTCGGCGATCGGTTCGAGCGTCCGCCTGTAAACCTGATGCGCATAAAAGGCTCCCGGCGTGGCATGGGGCAGGTAGCAGGTCACGACCAGCCCCGTCGCCATTCCCCGCCGCACGGCCTTCGCCATCATCGACTCGACGGCCGTACTGTCGGGCAGAACGCCCAGCATACTGTTGTTGGTCTTGTGGCCCGTGGCCAGCGCCGTGCCGGCCGCGGCGGAATCGGTCACCCTGTTGTTCCGCGAATAGCTCTTGATGAGCGCCACGTTCTCGGCCCGCATGAACGAGACGGGATTGTCGTACCCCTCGGCGATCTGCAACATCGTCACATGGGCCAGCCCCATACCGTCGCCGATCATGTAGATCAGATTCCGCACCGTATCGCACTCCGCGACGCAGGCGGCCTGCCGCACAGGATTTTTCGCGCCGCCGCGCTTTACGCGACGAGCGTCCGCAGGCGTCGCCAGCAACAGCACGGCAGCCGCGAACACGCCCAAGCATCGTTTCCAATCGTCCATCTTCCGAATCTTTTTCAAACGACAAAAATAGCCACAATCAACGGATAATACAATCTTTTTTATTACTTTTACGAAAAATTCGAGCGACTATGAACGTGAAAATAGCCCCCGACTGGCAGGAACTGCTGGCCCCCGAATTCGAAAAACCCTACTTCGCGCAACTCGTCGACTTCGTTCGCAACGAATACGCCACACAGCGCATCTATCCGCGCGGCAGCAACATCTTCCGCGCCTTCGACAAGTGCCCGTTCGAGAAACTCAAAGTGGTCATCATCGGCCAAGACCCCTATCACGGCGAGGGGCAGGCCAACGGACTCTGTTTTTCGGTGAACGACGGTATTCCCTTTCCCCCGTCGTTGCAGAACATCTTTCAGGAGATATCGACCGACATCGGTACGCCCGTTCCTTCGACCGGCAACCTCGACCGGTGGGCCGAACAGGGCGTCCTGCTGCTCAATTCGGTACTGACCGTGCGGGCCCATCAGGCCGCTTCGCACGCCGGACGCGGGTGGGAAACCTTCACCGATGCCGTCGTCCGTGCCATCGCCGAGCGCAAAACGGGGATCGTCTACATGCTCTGGGGCAGTTATGCCCAGCGCAAAGGCGCTATCGCCAGCCCGCTGAACAACTGCATACTGAAAGCCGTCCACCCCTCTCCGCTTTCGGTCTACCGCGGATTCTTCGGCTGCCGGCACTTCTCGCAGGCCAACGAATATCTCCTGAGCCACGGAAAAGAGCCGATCGTCTGGTAGCGGCGCAGGATTACCACGGCTTTCGCATATCTGCGGCTTCGGCTCGCAGAGACTCCGTTTCGATAAGCGTAAAATTCGCTTTGCACGCGGTTTATTCGTACTTTGGCTGCGCCGTAGATACTCTCGTTCGGCAATGTTCAAATAAATTTGACATTGCACTCACTTATTCGTATCGTTGGCTGATGCCGAAGATACTCCGTCTCGGCATAATCAAACATGAATGTTTGCTTCTGCACTCGACTTTTCGTATCTTTGTCCGAATAATGGTGAATGTTGTTATGGGATTTTTCACTCGGATTCTATACGGCCTCACGGAGTTCGTCCGCCGCAACCCCGTGACGTGCCTCGTTATCCTGATACTGGCCGTCGCCGCGCCGTCGGTGCTGGTCGGTATCGCCAACTTTATCTTTTACGTTATGCTGACGATTTTGTTGCTGGGCGTCGTTTTCGTCCTTCTGTTCCGATACCGTGTCAACAAGCTGCGCCGTGAAATGGGGCAGCAGGGAGGCTTCTCGCAGGAAGGCCCGCGCCGCCGCACCTATACGTGGTACTCGCGCCGCGACGAAGGCGACGTGAAGGTCTACAAGACCTCCGACACGCCCGAAAAGCGGATCAACGACTCGGTGGGCGAATACGTCGAGTTCGAGGAGGTGGAGGAGCAGAACCCGAAAAAATAAACCTGCGGCGGCCGAATGCAGTCCGGTCGCCGGGATAGATTGCTATGTTGTCGAAACTCTTCGCCCTCGTCGGGCAATATTTCATCCTGATGGGAAAGGTCTTCTCGCGTCCTGAGAAGCTTCCGATCTACCGTCGCCGGATCATTTACGAAATGGATGCGCTCGGCCTGAACTCGATCGGGCTGACGGCGATCATTTCGGTCTTCATCGGCGCAGTCATCACGTTGCAGATGTCGATCAACCTCGAATCGCCGTTCATTCCGAAGTACATCATCGGCTACGCCACGCGCGAGACGATGATCCTGGAATTCTCCTCGACGGTCGTGGCGCTCATACTGGCCGGCAAAGTGGGGTCGAACATCGCCTCCGAGATTGGTACGATGCGCATTACCGAGCAGATCGACGCGCTGGAAATCATGGGCGTCAACTCGGCGTCGTACCTCATCCTGCCCAAGATCGTGGCTACGGTGCTCTTCTTTCCGTTCCTGACGATCCTGAGCATTCTGATCGGCATGCGCCGGCGGCTGGGTGATCGCCGTCTTCACGGGCATCATGATCCCCGACGACTACGTCACGGGACTGCTCTACGATTTCAAACTCTATTCGATCGTCTATTCGCTCATCAAAACCTGCTTCTTCGCCTTCATCATCACCTCCGTGTCGGCCTTCTACGGCTACTACGCCAAGGGCAATTCGCTGGAAGTAGGCAAGGCTTCGACGCGGGCGGTGGTCGCTTCGTCGATCGTCATCATGATCTTCAACCTGATCCTCACGCAAATCCTGCTGACATGATACGCGCGGAACATATCTTCAAGTCGTTCGACGGGCGCACGGTGCTCGACGACATCTCGGTGGAGTTCGAGACCGGAAAGACGAATCTCATCATCGGGCAGAGCGGTTCGGGCAAAACCGTGCTGCTGAAATGTCTGGTGGGGTTGCACGCCGTCGATTCGGGGGAGATCTTCTACGACGACATCCGCTATACGGCGCTCGGATTCAAGGAGCGCAAGGCGATCCGCAAGGACATCGGCATGATCTTTCAGGGCGGAGCGCTGCTAGACTCGTCGACCGTGGCGGAGAACATCCGCCTGCCGC
>OGQK01001607.1_pt1 | contig 11278 bp, 9 predicted proteins | sample 1553221 | NCBI WGS metagenome assembly OGQK01 (sample SAMEA2579996, study PRJEB22360) | human gut metagenome | biome: human gut; feature: human-associated habitat; material: faeces | place: Denmark | collected 2008/2010 | reverse complement strand
GTGACGGTGGACTTTCAGCCGCGGCTTGTGGTGCGGAGTTCCACGCAGAAAGCAAAAATTTAGGAATTGAGGGTTTTTTATGAGCGACTTAAAACAGAACGCGCCGGAAATTGACGCATTGCGCCAGGGCATGGACTGGGACGAAACAGATATTTTACGAAAACAAAAAAGTACCGCTTAGAGCCAGGTAACATGCTCTAAACGGTACAGGGATGATTTATGGTTCAAAAAGAGTTATTTGTCTTCCTTTTGAACAGAACAATATCCTTGTGGGTGGCTGCTGTGCCATTTCCATGCGGATGCAATGATTTCTTCAAGATCTGCATGTTCTGGCTTCCAGCCAAGGATATTCTTCGCTTTTTCACTGGAAGCGATCAAGACAGCCGGATCTCCAGCTCTTCTTCCTTCTTCCACAGCCTTGATCGGCTTTCCTGTCACTTTTCTGGCTGTTTCGATGACTTCTTTTACAGTAAATCCAACACCATTTCCAAGATTGAAGATGTTGCTTTCATTACCTTCCATTAAGTATTTCACTGCCAGAATATGTGCTTGTGCAAGATCTGTTACATGAATATAGTCTCTTACACAAGTTCCATCTTTTGTATCATAATCAGTTCCAAAGATACTGATTGCTTCTCTTTTGCCATTTGGCACCTGTAAGATCAATGGGATCAGATGTGTTTCTGGATTATGATCTTCTCCGATCTGTCCACTTACATGTGCTCCGCAGGCGTTAAAGTATCTTAAAGATACATAACGAAGTCCGTGAGCACGTCCAACCCATTTAAACATTTTTTCCATAGAAAGTTTTGTCTCTCCATAAGTGTTGGTAGGTTCTGTGCGGTCTGTCTCCACGATCGGTACCTTTTCTGGTTCTCCATAAGTTGCTGCTGTTGAGGAAAATACAATCTTATCGATACCATGTTCTACTAAAGACTGTACCATTGTTTTTGTTCCACAAAGGTTATTATCATAATATTTTAATGGATTTACCATACTTTCTCCAACTAAGGAGTTTGCTGCAAAATGAATGACTGCATCGATATCTTTTTCCTGATCTAGTACACTATCTACAAAATCTTTATCTCTTAAGTCACCTTTATAAAACTTTGCTTTTGGATGAACAGCCTAGATTATCGATGATCACAACTTCTTCTCCAGCATCGATCAGTTCGTATACTGTATGAGAACCTATGTATCCAGCTCCGCCTAATACTAATATTTTCATTGTCTTGCTTTCCTTTCTATGACCTTGTCATTATAAAACTGCAATAAATCGGTCGAATGCTTTTCTTCCTTCTTCATTATATTTATAAACTCCGGCATCTTCAAGAACTTTAACAAATACCTGTCCAATCTCTTCCTTTAAGATATCCATGACATTTCCTTCATTGATATCTGTATATTTTCCTTTGATTTCTTCAACCCATGCTGCATGCTTCTTTAAATCTTCCTTAGAAACAATATCTTCTCCTTTGATCAGACACTGGCTTAAATGTTCCATCTCTGCCTTTAATCTAGATGGCAGAACAGCAAGTCCCATAACCTCGATCAGCCCGATATTTTCTTTCTTGATATGATGATACTCATTGTGTGGATGGTAAAGTCCTAATGGGCACTCTTCAGTTGTGATATTATTACGAAGTGTCAGATCCAGTTCATACATATCACCTTTTTTACGTGCGATCGGTGTGATCGTATTATGTGGTTCTCCTTCTGTCTCAGCAAAAATATATGCTTCTTCATCCGTGTATCCACGCCATTTTTTCAAAATATGATCAGCAAGATCAATGAGGCGTTTTTCATCTTTACTCTGAATACGGATCACAGATAATGGCCAGTGAACGATTCCTGCTTTGACATCTTCATATCCTGGGATTGTAAATTCTTTTTCAATCTCTGCTCGTTCCATAGCAAATTCATAATGACCGCCTTGGAAATGATCATGTGTTAAGATAGAACCTCCAACGATCGGAAGATCGGCATTCGATCCAAGGAAATAATGAGGAAACTGTTTTACAAAATCAAATAGTTTTGTAAATGCTGCCCGATCGATCTTCATTGGTACATGCTGTCCATTAAATACGATACAATGCTCATTGTAGTATACATATGGAGAATACTGGAATCCCCATTTTCTGTCATTGATCGTAAGCGGTATGATCCTGTGATTCTGTCTTGCAGGGTGATTCATTCTTCCTGCATATCCTTCATTTTCCATGCAAAGCTGACACTTTGGATAAGAACTTTGCTTTGCATTTTTCGCTGCTGCGATCGCTTTCGGATCTTTCTCTGGTTTGGAGAGATTGATCGTGATATCAATATCTCCATATGGACTATTTACTTTCCATTTCATATCTTTTTTGACGCGGTCTCTTCGGATATAGTTGGTATCCTGGCTGAATTCATAGAAAAACTCTGTTGCTTTCTTTGGACTCTCTTCGTAATAGGTACGGAATTCTTTGATGACCTGGCTTGGTTTTGGTGTCAGGATTCCCATTAATTTTGTGTCAAATAAATCTCTTGTCACGATATCATCACTTTTGATGATATAGCGATCATAAGCTGTATCTGTCAGACGATCTAAAATCTCTGGCAGGATGATTTCTTCTCCTTCAATATCAGGATCTTCATATTCATCTAATCGAAACACTTCCAGATATTGATTGATCGTATAGATTTCATCTTCTGGCATGATCAGTTTTTTATCTAGTCCATATGTTACAAGTTTTTTGATATCTTTTTGTAAATCCATCTTATTCCACCTCAAATCGATATGTTGTTACTGCTTCGTATTCTTCGCCTTTTCTTAAAATTACCTTTGGTTCTTTTTCTATATGTATGGAGTTTGGTAAGAACTGGGCTTCTAAGGCAACACCATCTCTGTTTTCGTATGGTTTCCCACCTTTTCCATTACATCCGCCAGACAGGAAGTTTCCTGTGTATACCTGAATGCATGGAAGTGTTGTTGTCATTGTTAATTTTCTTCCAGTTTCTTTGTCATATAGGATCAACTGGTCTTCTTCATCTTTTACCATGAAAGAATGATCATAACCTCCGGCAAGTTTTAATTGTTCATGATCATCGTTGATCCGCTCTCCGATCTCATGAAATTCTTTAAAGTCAAATGGTGTGTTTTCTATCTTTAAAAATGTTCCATTGGCAAGACAGTTTTCATCAACACATGCAATCTCATCCGCTTTTACCTTTAACTGATGATGATAAATTTTATCTTTTCCAGCAGATAAATTAAAGTAAGAATGATTTGTGATATTGATCAGTGTATCCTGATCGGATACTGCTTCATATTCCATTTTTAATGTATTATCGCATAAACGATACACAACTTTCAGATAAAGATTTCCCGGATATCCTTCTTCCATATCTGGTGAGAGATAGATAAAACGGATTCCATCTTCCAACAATTCATATTTAAATATCTTTTGATTAAATCCTTTGATTCCTCCATGGAGAGAATTCTTTCCATTGTTTGCTGCCAATTCGTATGTCTTTCCATTTAATTCAAACTTTGCATCTCCGATACGATTTGCAACACGTCCGGCGATCGCTCCCATGTAACTTCCATCTCCATGCCAACAATCTTCCACATTCTCAAATCCAAGAACAACATCCCCAAAGTTTCCTTCTCTGTCTTTTGTAAATACAGATAATACATGACATCCAAGGTTACTTGTGATCACTTTGATCTTATCATTTTTTAATTCGAATAAGCAGACTCCGTTATCTCTTTGTTCTATCATTCTTACTTTCATCATCTTATAATACCTTCATTCCTCCGTATGGACGTACTTTTAAGACATGACATGCTCCTTCACCAAATACATGTTCCATGTTCTTTTTGTACATACTAACAATATCATTTGGCACAAACGCCTGAATCGTTCCTGCAAATCCTCCGCCATGAACTCGGCTGACTCCTTTATCACCTAAGGAAATATCACTGATCGCCAATCCGATTGATACACTCTGATTTGTCAAATCATGACTTGAATATACATTTTGTAAATATTTAAAGGATGAATCACCAGATTCTTTGATCAATTTCTTAAATGTATCAAAATCTCCTTCTTCTAAAGCTTTTACCTGCTGATCTACACGTTTATTTTCCTCAAATAAATGCATTGCACGAAGAACTGCTCTATCTCCTAAGATTTCTCTGATCTTTGGCAGATTTAAATAAAAATCATCTTTATCAACTTCTCTTAATGCTTCCTGATTAAAATAATTGGCAACTTTCTTCATTTCGTATGGAATTGCTGCATAATCATCTGTTAAATCTGCATGAGATCCTTTTGTATCCACAATGCATAAGCTGTGTCCATATTCTTCAAAATCCACTTCAACCTTTTTGATCTTTGGACTTTGAGGATCTTCAAAATCAATATTGATCAGACCTCCAATGGAAGATGCCATCTGATCCATCAATCCACATGGTTTTCCAAAGTATACATTCTCTGCATACTGTCCGGCCTGCGCCAAAAATACAGGATCGATCTTCATATCATTATATAACCCAGATAAAATATTTCCGATCAATACTTCAAATGCAGCAGAAGATGACATTCCAGCCCCATTTAGTACATCACTTGTTACATAAGCTTCAAATCCACCGATTTTATATCCTTCTTCTTTTAATTTAGAAGCAACTCCCTGAATCAGTGCCTGTGATGTTCCTTTTTCTGCTTTGGCTGGGTCAAAAGAACTAAGACTTACTATGATTCTTTCATATCCTTCTGATTTCAGATCAATCACATCGTCATCTCTTTTTGCAACGATTGCGATCGCATCCAAGTTAATGGAAGTTGCAAGAACTTTTCCAAACTGATGGTCTGTATGGTTTCCTCCTACTTCACTTCTTCCTGGAGCACTATAGATTTCTACTTCTTTTTCTCCATAAATATCTTTAAAGGATTCTAATGCTTTGATATAACGTTCCTGCTGATATGCAAGAACACTTTCATCTACATAGATATCTTTTAATAACTGATCATATTTCCCTTCTTTAAAAGCTTCTTCTAATTTTTTAATACTGTTCGGCATTGCGATTTGCTCTCCTTTCTTCGATTGTCTGAATAACTTTCTTCATGAAACTGTCATCCAAATGATAGGCTTTTTTATAAACTACATAGGCTACAAGCATGGACACCGCTGGGATCGCACACATTAAAAATCGAATAGAATTTAATGTTAATGCAGACTGTACTGCGTTTGGATTTGGAATATATCCTGTACGTTCCAGTGCAAATCCAATGAAAAGTGATGTTAAAGCCGCTGTGAATTTTACGATCAATGTCTGTAAAGAGAATACAACGGATTCATTTCTTGTTCCCAGTTTGTACTCACCATAGTCAACGACATCAGATAAGAATACTGTCGCACATCCAAGTTCTAATCCTGTTCCTGTCTTTACGATCACTCCTGCAACTGCTGTTAATACGATATTCTGTGGGCATACAAATCCAACGACTAATAATAATGCTAAACCAATAAATGGTAAAATACATGCCAGTAAAAATGATGTATGTCTGGATAATTTCTTTGCTACTTCTGGGAAGATGATCAACCCAACAACTTCTGCGATAGATGCGCTGATCATGAAGGCTGATAACATGTTGGCATTTCCACATACATATGTAAAGTAGTAAACTGCAACACCCATGATAAACTGAATTCCTACATTATATAAAAGAATCAGTCCTACAGCTGACTGTAACTGGTCATTTTTCTTAATGATTGAGAATACATCTTTGAAAGAAATCTTCTCACTTGGTGCATTGTTTTCTTTGACTTTCAGGTTACAAACTGCAACACCGATCGTAAGAATAAATGTTCCTGCAATAATCATAGCAAAACGATGATATCCGATATATCCTCCACCTAATGCTGCAATGATCTGAACACCGAATCCTGCGATGACTAATGACTGTCCAATGCTTGCGAAAATTCTAGGTAAAACGGAAACAACTTCTCGTTCGTGTGGATCTGATGTAAGGTTTGGAATTACAGACCAGTATGGAATATCCATGATCGTATAAGTCATTCCCCATAATACATAGATCACTGCAACGAAGATGCAAAGTGAAGTTCCTGTTAATTTAAAGTCAGTAAATAATACGACAAACACAACGGAATTGACTAAAGTTCCGATCACTAGCCATGGTACGAATTTTCCAAAGCGTGATCTTGTGTTATCTACGATCATTCCCATAAACAGATCGTTAAATGCATCCCAAAGTTTTGCTACGAAGAAAACGATTCCTACAAACCCCGGTGATACTTTCAATACATCCGTAAAGTAGATCATAGCGAATGTCGCCATCATTCCATAAATTAAATCTTTTCCCAATGCTCCAAATGCAAAAGTATATTTTACTCTGCCTGGAACCTTTCCATTAGTTGTTCCCATTTTTCTTTCCTCCTGTTTTTAGTAAACTGTCTTTGATACTTGTATAGTAAAACTTTTTAGTAAAATTGTCAATATATTTTTACTAAATTTTTTACTTTTATTTTACTAAATTTACTTTTGTGCTTTTCTCTGTTATAATGAGATAAATTAATATTTATGAGAAAGGATTTTATCTCCATGGCAACAATCAAAGACATTGCACAGAAAGCATCTGTTTCTGCTGCAACTGTATCAAGAATTTTAAACCAAGACGATACCCTGAGTGTAACCGACGAAACAAAACAGCGCGTTTTAAAGGTTGCCCAGGAATTAAATTATACAAAGCATCTAAAAAATACCGTTGAAAAATCGATTTCTATCGGTATCTTTCAATGGTATTCTGTCTTTCAGGAACTGGAAGATCCTTATTATCAGGCAATCCGTGTCGGTATTGAAAAATATTGTGCCGATCATAATATCCACGTTGTCCGTGCTTTCCAGAGCGATTGCAATTATCCTGACACACTCAAGGATCTTCAAGGTCTGATTTGTATTGGTAAATTTAATAAATCTCAGATTAAGTCTTTTCAAAAACTTAATTCCAACACTATTTTTGTTGATATGAAGACACCAAAGATTTATTGTGATACGATCAATCTTGATTTCCAACAGGCAGTTACTGAAGCACTAGATTATTTGTATGATCTTGGCCATCGAAAGATTGCTTATCTTGGCGGGAAGGAAGTTCTCGCTGATAACAGTGTATATTTTGAAGAACGTAAAGATACCTTCATCAACTTCTGCCAGGAACATTCCATTGACCATAAATCTTTTATTTATGAGGGAGATTATTCTGCTGAATCCGGATATAACATGACAAAACAAATGATTGCTGATGGCGACCTTCCAACCGCTATTTTCTCTGCCAGTGATCCTCTTGCAATCGGTGCAATGCGTGCTTTATATGAGAATGGTTATAAAATTCCAGCTGATATATCCATCATTGGTTTTGATGATATCAGCGTTGCAAGTTTTTCAAACCCTCCGCTGACAACGATTCATACACCGGCTGAATTTATGGGAGAATATGCTGCTCATTATATTTTACTTCGGACAAAAGAAGATTCTCTGAATCAGCAAACTCCGATTCGTCTGACACTTCCATGCAATCTTATTGTTCGTAACTCTTGTGCTGCTCCGCGCAAACAGTCATAATATTTAGTAATATTTTTACTTGTTTTTCTAAGCATAGAAAAAAAACTGCATGCTATTCACATGCAGTTTTTCCCAAGAAGGAGTAAAAAGTTAATAGGTAAAATTTATTTATGAAAATGGATTCTCAGTCTTATAAAGCATATTCTTTGGCTGATTAAATCCAATCTCATCGACATCAACACCAATGTATTTGAATACTTCATATAAAGTTTTTCCAAAATGACCAAAAGCAACAGCTCCATGGTGTGGGAAATTCTTTTCGATCAGTACATGGCGGTAAAATCTTCCCATTTCTGGGATAGCAAATACACCAATAGATCCGAAAGATCTTGTTGCTACTGGAAGGATTTCTCCTTGTGCAACGTACGCTCTTAATTTTGTATCTGCTGTACTTTGTAAACGGAAGAATGTAATATCTCCTGGTGCGATATCACCTTCTAATGTTCCCTGTGTCACTTCTTCCGGTAATGTTCTTGCCATGATCTTCTGATATTTCATCTCACAGAAAGATAATTTAGATTTTGCTGTGTTTCCACAATGGAATCCCATAAATGTATCTTTTTGTGTATAGTCATAGTTATCTTTAATTTCTTCATTATACATATCTGCTGGTACGGAGTTGTTGATATCTAATAATGTCACAGCATCCTGACTTACAACCGTTCCAATAAATTCGCTTAATGCACCATAGATATCTACTTCACAGGATACTGGAATTCCCTGTGCTGCCAAACGACTGTTTACATAACATGGTACAAATCCAAACTGAGTCTGGAATGCTGGCCAGCATTTTCCGGCAATTGTTACATATTTTCTGTAACCTTTATGATCCCTGATCCAGTCTTTTAATGTCAGTTCATACTGTGCAAGCTTGGAAAGAATCTCTGGTTTTTTATTTCCTGCACCCAGTTCTTCTTCCATTTCTTTTATGATTGCAGGAATTCTTTCATCCCCTTCATGCTGATTAAATGCTTCAAATAAATCTAATTCTGAGTTTTCTTCAATTTCGATTCCAAGATCATATAATGGTTTGATCGGTGCATTACATGCAAGGAAGTTCAGTGGTCTTGGTCCAAAACTTATGATCTTCAATTCACTTAATGCTTTTACTGTTCTTGCGATTGGCAAAAATTCATGGATCATATCTGCACATTCTTCTGCTGTTCCTACTGGATATTCAGGAATATATGCTTTTATATTTCTTAATTTCAGATTATAACTTGCATTTAACATTCCACAATATGCATCTCCTCTTCCATCTAAGAGGTTATCACCACTTTCCTCAGCTGCTGCCACAAACATCTTTGGTCCATCAAAGTGTTTTGCAAGAAGTGTTTCTGAGATTTCTGGTCCAAAGTTTCCAAGATAAACAACTAATGCATCACATCCTGCTTTTTTAATATCTTCTAATGCCTGTACCATGTGAATCTCACTCTCCACGATACAGACTGGACATTCATAAATGTCCTCAGGATCATATTTTTCTTTATATGCTTTTATCAATGCTTCTCTTCTTGTAACTGATAAACTTTCTGGGAAGCAGTCACGACTGACTGCTACGATCCCGATCTTTGTTTTTGGCATATTATTCATATTGTTTTCCTCCTTTAATACATCAACCAAATATAACTATCTACTTTTCATTACCTTGTGCAAGACGCTTCTCACGAATTGATTTAAATACACTCTGTAAGATTACGAAGAAGCAAAGAAGTAATGCGATCACGATTCTTGTCCACCAGGATGATAATGTTCCCTGGAATGTAATGATCGTTTCAATGATGCCCTTGATCAGTGATCCAAATAGTGATCCTACGACAGTTCCAACACCTCCTGTTAAAAGTGTTCCACCAATAACTGCTGCTGCGATCGCATCCATCTCAAATCCTCTGGCCTGCTCTACGAATCCACCACAAGAGTTTAAGCAGAAAGCAAATCCAGCTAATGATGCTAAAAATCCATTTAACACATAAACTTTTAATTTTGTAACTTTAGGATTTAATCCCATTAATAATGCAGACTGTTCATTTCCACCTACTGCAAATACGGCACGTCCAAATTTTGTGTATCGAAGGATCACAAAGGAAATCGCTACAACCAATAATGCAATGACAACACTTAGGTAGATATAAGGATGCATTGCAACTCCTCGGTTGTTGTAATATGTAATAAATCCAAAATAAATTCGATAGTTTGCAAGACTTAAAAATGTTGGATTTTCAATACTGATCATATCGGAACTGATCAATGCTGTAAGACCTCTGGCAAAGAACATTCCTCCAAGTGTTACGATGAATGGCTGTATTTTTAAATAAGCTACTAAAAATCCTTGAAACAATCCGAAGATCACACCAAATGCTAATACCAGAATAATTGCAACGACTGCGCTCATATGCTTCACTTCCATCATCCATGCAAGCATCATACAAACAACACCGATGACGGAACCGATCGAAATATCGATTCCTCCTGTGATCAGTACAAATGTCATACCAACGGCTGCAATGATCAATCCAGCATTACTAATGAACAAGTTTAAAAACACCTGTGGACTTGTAAAGTTTCGATCTCCGTAAAGGATCGCACCTGCAATATAGAGCACGAAGAATAATACGATCGTAACTGCAAGCAAAAATCCATTTCCTCTAAGTTTATTTTTAATTTTCTCTACCATTGCCATTATGCCACCTTCTCTCCAGCAGTTTTTGCTGCACGTTTTGCTTTAATACGATTTAAGTATTTCTTAAATTCTGGAGACTGTAATGTCACGATTATGATAACCACGATCGCTTTATAAAGTGGAAGCTGATCTCCAGTTACTTTCATTGCATATAATGTTGTAGATAATGCCTGGATCGTGATCGCTCCAATAACACTTCCTGCGACTGAGAATTTACCACCTGCAAGAGAGTTTCCTCCAAGTGCTACTGCTAAGATCGCATCTAATTCCATCAAGTTTCCTACGTTATTTGCATCAATGGATGTGATTCTTGATGTTGCGATCATTCCCGCGATTCCTGCACAAAGTCCGCAGGCTGCATATGTGATAAAGATGATCTTTGTAGAATTCAGTCCAAACAAACGACTGGCTCTTGGGTTGATACCTACACTTTCAATATACAATTTTGTTGCTGTCTTATTTAAGAATAATGTTGCTAAAATGACTACGATGATCGCTACCAAAATCGGTGTTGGAACTGGAATATGTGGCAGAAATCCTCCTAAATACTTAAAGCTGTCCACTTTGACATATAAGTTATTTCCACCTGTGATCAACTGTGCCATTCCTCGTCCTGCGGTAAATAAGATCAAGGTTGCTACCATTGGCTGGATCTTCATATTCGCAACTAAGAATCCGTTCCACATACCACATAATACAGATACCACAAGCCCGATCAGGATTGCTGCGATCCAAGGAATTGCATATGTTTCTCCACTTCCAAGAAGATAAACAGATACAGCTCCTGATAATGCCATGATCGCTCCGACAGAGATATCAGTTCCTGCACTGGATGCTACACAAAGTGTCATACCAACTGCTAAGATGATCAATTCACTGGATCGGTTGAAAATATCGACCAGGTATCCATATAACACACCATTTTTAATTGAGATTTCAAAAAATGATGGGGATTTCATAAGGAAAAATAATAATAC
>OGQK01001605.1_pt1 | contig 11281 bp, 10 predicted proteins | sample 1553221 | NCBI WGS metagenome assembly OGQK01 (sample SAMEA2579996, study PRJEB22360) | human gut metagenome | biome: human gut; feature: human-associated habitat; material: faeces | place: Denmark | collected 2008/2010 | reverse complement strand
GGCGATACCAACGATTCGAGCCATGGCATCGGCCTGATGATCAGCGTCAAACGTATTGCACGTGAGCCAGAGGCGATTCGGTTGCGGGTCATCGCTCACGCGCTGAGCCAAGCCGGTGTGAACGCCAGTGCTGCCCAGATTGCCGCCATCGACCGGCTGGTCGTCGATTGGCATGGGCAAGGCGGCGTCTCACTTCCCAGAGGTTATTCAGCCAATCGCAAGAAACACGTCATTCGCGTGTGCCAAGATGGAGCGCATGCGAATCGCTGACGTTGAGGAAGATATTGACCACGAGCTGGTCAGCAAAGAACAGATTGATGCCAAGATCCACGAGATGGCTGCTCTCGCGAGCGAGGATTACCGCGATAAGAATCCGCTGCTCGTTGCGGTGCTGAAAGGGGCCGTGAATACGCTGGTCGCGTTCACCCAGGCCATGAGCATTCCTGTACAGATCGACTTCATGAGCCTGTCGAGCTATGGCTCGGGCACAGTGTCGAGCGGTGAGGTCACAGTCAGGCAGGATTTGTCCGCCGATGTTCGCGGACGGCACATTTTGATTGTGGAGGATATTGTTGATTCAGGACGCACGCTCGCGTGGCTGGTCGCAGAACTGAAACGTCGTGGTGCCGCTTCCGTGGAAGTCTTCGCTTTGCTGAGCAAGCCTTCCCGCCGAGAGGTGGACGTTGATGTGAAGTACGCCGGCTATGAGATTCCGGACGAGTTCGTCGTCGGCTTCGGCCTCGACTTTGACGAACGCTACCGCAACCTCGATTCGATCGCGGTCCTCAAGCCGTCCGTCTACCAAGGAGTGCAAGCATGAGCTTCCCGCAAGGGCCGGGTAACGGCAATAACCCGAACCCGAACAACAACCGTAACAACGGCAACCCGTTCACCAACCCGTTCAACCGTGGCAATAACGGGAACAATGGCAAAGGCAACAAAGAGAACCGCCCGATATGGCAGTCCCCCTGGCTGTGGGGTGCCGTGCTCGTGGTCATGGTTGTGCTGATGTTCCAGATGTTCGCCGGCGGTGGCACCAAAACCATCGATACTAAAGATGGTTTCGCGCTGATCAATCAGGGCAAGGCCACATACGCCGAGATCACGGACAACAAGCAGGTCGTCCGCCTTGAGCTGAAGAATGACTACACCAAGAAGAACGCCGACACCGGCAAGGTGACCAACTACGGCAAGAACGTGCAGTTCTACTACACCTTCGCCCAGGGCGCACAGGTGGCCAAGGCCGTGGAGAACGGCGATCTCGAAAAGGGCTGGACCTCGAATATCGAGCAGACCAGTGTGATGAGCTACCTCATCACCTCGATTCTGCCGTTCGTCATCATCCTTGCCTTGTTCTGGTGGCTGATGAGCCGCATGGGCGGTGCCGGCGGCATGCTCGGCATGGGCGGCAAGAAGAACAGCGGCAAGCTGCTCGAGGGCCAGACCCCGACCACCAAGTTCGCCGATGTGGCCGGTGAAGACGAGGCCGTGGCCGAAGTCGAGGAAATCAAGGACTTCCTCAAGGATCCGTCCAAGTACAAGGCGCTGGGTGCGCGCATCCCGCGCGGCGTGCTGCTGTACGGCCCTCCCGGCACCGGTAAGACGTTGCTGGCCCGAGCCATCGCAGGTGAGGCCGGCGTGCCGTTCTACTCGATGGCCGGCTCCGACTTCGTCGAGATGTTCGTCGGTCTCGGTGCCTCCCGTGTGCGTGACCTGTTCGATGAGGCCAAGAAGAACGCTCCCGCCATCATCTTCATCGATGAGATCGATGCCGTGGGTCGCAAGCGTGGCTCCGGTATGGGCGGTGGCCACGACGAGCGCGAGCAGACGCTGAACCAGCTGCTCGTCGAGATGGACGGTTTCGACAACGACACCAACCTCATCATCATCGCCGCCACCAACCGCCCTGACGTGCTTGACCCCGCTCTGCTGCGTCCGGGTCGATTCGACCGTCAGGTAGGTGTGGCCGCGCCTGATCTGGAAGGCCGTGAGGCAATTCTGAGGGTGCACGCCAAGGGCAAGCCGTTCGTACCGGACGTCGACCTGCATATGGTCGCCGTGCGCACGCCGGGCTTCACCGGTGCCGATTTGGCCAACGTGCTCAACGAAGCCGCGTTGCTGTGCGCCCGTGCCGGTGCCCAGTTGATCGACAACCGCGCCATCGACGAGGCCATCGACCGCGTTCAGGCCGGCCCGAAGCGCAAGTCCAAGGGCATGGCTCTGGAAGAGCTGCGCAACACCGCATACCACGAGGGTGGCCATGCGCTGGTGGCCGCCGCCTTGAACAACACCGATCCGGTGACCAAGGTGACGATTCTGCCGCGAGGCCGCGCCCTCGGCTACACCGCCGTCATGCCGACCTCCGACCGCTACTCGCAGTCGCGCAACCAGCTGCTCGACCAGATGGCCTACGCGATGGGTGGCCGCACCGCCGAGGAAATCGTCTTCCACGACCCGACTACCGGTGCTTCGAACGATATCGAGAAGGCTACGAGCATCGCCCGTACGATGGTGATCGAATACGGCTTCTCCGATAAGCTCGGCGCCATCAAGTGGGGTTCCGACGACGATCAGACCACTGTGATGGATGGTCTGCAGCCGCGCAAGTACTCCGATCGCACCGCTGAGGTAATCGATGACGAAGTGTTGAAGCTGGTGGAGACCGCGCACACCGAGGCATGGACCATCATCAACGACAACCGCGAGATTCTTGACGAGCTGGTCCGCCAGCTGCTGGTCAAGGAGACCCTGAACGAGAAGGAACTTGCGGCGATCTTCGCGCCGATCAAGAAGGCTCCGGTTCGTCCGGTGTGGCTGTCCAACGACCGCCGCCCCGACTCGGACAAGCCGCCGGTGGAGATTCCCGAAAGCCTCAAGCGCTCGGTCGGCATGAAGCCGGAAGAGTAGACACGATGACGATTCGGCCCGACCTGTTCATGTGGTTTCTCACGTACGCAGGCCGGGCCGACGTCGTTGTGGACAATGACAAGGGAGAGATGAGATGAACGAAAATATAGAGTCTTGCCAGCGGGAGAAACGCACATACGACGAGGAAGGCGTGCGCGAAGCCGTACGTCTGTTCCTGAAGTCGATTGGCGAGGATCCCAAGCGCGAGGGACTGGTGGAAACGCCTGACCGTATCGCCCGCGCGTGCCGCGAGCTGTTCGCCGGTCTGCAGGCCTCGCCGGCCGATGTGCTGGAGAAGCACTTCGACGTGGATACCGACGAGCTGGTGCTGGTCAAGGACATCGAACTGTATTCGGTGTGCGAGCATCACCTGCTGCCTTTCCATGGCGTGGCCCATGTGGGCTACATTCCCGCCAAGGATGGGGTGATGGGGCTGAGCAAGCTCGCCCGACTGGTTGAGGTGTATGCTCGCCGGCCGCAGGTGCAGGAGCGTTTGACCCAGCAGATCGCCGACGCGCTGGTCGAGTATGCGGGCGCACGTGGTGTGATTGTGGTGACCGAATGCGAGCACCTGTGCATGTCGATGCGCGGCATCAAGAAGTCTTCCGCCCGCACGGTGACCTCTGCGGTGCGCGGTCTGCTACGCAACCCCGCCACCCGAGCCGAAGCCATGAGTCTGATTCTTGACAAGTGACGCAACCTAGGCTCCCCTCTCTGAGGGGAGCTGTCGCCGTAGGTGACTGAGGGGAGCGAAGGGGAAACAATGAAGGGGAGATGACCTATGACTGATTTGCAGGCGTTGCATGACGCCACGCACACCATGGTGATGGGTGTGCTCAACATCACCGAGGACTCGTTCTCGGACGGCGGCCTGTGGCTGGACCCGGCCAAGGCGGCCCAGCACGGGCGCGACATGATGGCCGCCGGCGCGGACATCATCGACATCGGCGCCGAATCCACGCGCCCCGGCGCCAAGCGCGTTGCCGAGGCCGACGAACTGGCCCGCATCACCGGTGCCGTCAAGACATTGATTCCGGCCGGTGCCATACTGTCCATCGACACCACGCGCGCATCCGTGGCCGCCGCTGCGCTGAGCGAGGGCACCCAGATCATCAACGACGTCTCCGGTGGCACGCTGGATGCCGAACTGCCGCATGTGGTCGCCGACCACGACTGCCTGTACATCGTGCAGCATTGGCGCGGTTGGCTCGCCGGCTCCAAGGGCGCGAACCCCGATCAAGACACCTCCGTCTACGAGCACGGTGTATTGACCGACGTGCACGACGAACTCATGCGCCAAGTCGACGGCGTGCTGGCCGCCGGCGTAAAGCCTGAGCGCATTATCATCGATCCTGGTCTGGGCTTCTCCAAGCCCGGCATCGAGCATAACCTACCGCTGCTGACCGGGCTCGAGACCTTCCGCGCCACTGGATATCCGGTGCTGATTGGCCAGTCCCGCAAGCGCTTCATTTCGGCGATGCTTACCGGGGCGGGTACTGCCGGTGCTGATGGCCCGACCATGGCCCAGCGCGATGACGTGACCGCAGCCTTGTCCGCCCTGTCCGCCGAGCACGGCGCATGGGCCGTGCGCGTACACGATGTGGCCAAAAGCCGCGCCGCCGTCATCGCCGGCAACACCTGGCGCGAATACGCATGATTCCCCTGGCTCCCTGTTTTTGGTTGCTTCTAGGTCTTGGCTCCCCTCGGGCGAGGGGAGCTGGCGCCGAAGGCGACTGAGGGGGAGCATTTGAACAGAAAGCCTTACCAATGGACACCATCACACTTACCGGCGTACATGCCAACGGCACCCACGGTGTGCTCACCTTTGAACACGAACGGCCACAAACCTTCGTCGTGGACGTCACCCTGCACCTTGATCTGGCCGCCGCCGGCCAATCCGACGATCTCAATGACACCATCGATTACGGCCGCGTGGCCAAGGATATCGTGGCTGTCATCGAAGGCCCTCATGTGGACCTGATCGAGCGTCTGGCCCAACGTATCGCGGATAAGATTCTTGCCGATGCGCCGGCCGTCGCCTCCATCGACGTCACCGTGCACAAGCCTCACGCGCCCATCGTCGTGGCTTTTGCAGATGTATCGGTCTCCATCTCGCGCGTGCGTGCCACCGATAATGGACGCACTGCTGAAAAGCATGCCATCCATAACGCGGTGGTGGCCTTGGGGGGCAATGTGGGCGAGGTGGAATCCACCTTGCGAGCCGCCGTTCGGGAGATTGACGCGCTGCTTGGCACACAGGTGACCGGTATTTCGCCGCTTTACCGCACGGCCGCGTGGGGCATGGCTGACGGTACGCCGGATTTCCTGAACGCCGTGGTGGAGCTTGGAACCACAATGGGCAGCCACGAATTGCTCGCCGCGTTGCAAAACATCGAAGCGAACCATGGGCGAATTCGTGAGAATCATTGGGATTCCAGGCCGTTGGACTTGGACATTATCGACTTTGATGGCATCACCAGCGCGGATCCGGATCTGGCATTGCCCCATCCGCGTGCTTGGCAGCGCGCATTTGTGCTGGCTCCCTGGGCGGCGCTGAATCCGAACGCCAAACTTGCTGGAGCCCATGAGGGGCCTGTAGCCGATTTGCTGGCCGCCGCGCCGGACCGTAACGCCGTGCAGCTCGAGAGCGAAGACTGGATGCTCGGCGGGCATGCAGTCAAGCAAGAATCAGCGTTGGAGTCGGAACCCGTCTCACGCAAGGCGATTATTTCGCTGGATTCCACCTCGCAGGATGCCGAACGGCTGTTCCGCGAAACCATCGTTTCCATCGACAGTGTTCCTGGCAATCAGGTACAGGGCATCTCGCCGCTCTACCATGTCAGCCATTTCGACAGTCCGGACGCGATGAGCGCGGTCATCCAAATCGAAACCAAGTTGCCGCCCGCCGACCTGATTGCCGTATTGGGCAGCATCGAAAGCGTTCATGACCTGGCAGTCGACCTTGACCTTGTTGACATGGAAGGCGTGACTTCCGACGAGCCCAACTGCAGCATTCCTTGGCCGTCGGCCCGTAACCATGCGTCGGTATTGGCACCTTGGCTGGATATGGACCCGAATGCTTCTCTGGGCGGCGACCCGGTGGCCTTCCTTTTGGCCATGGCACCGGATGCCGGACAGGTCGGATTGCTATCGGACAACTGGATACTGTCGAATAGTTGAGCTGATGGCGGAACCAGTTACGAACGGTAGGCTAGAAACCAGACGGTGACGGACCAGTCTCCGGCCTCGAGCAGCCAGGCACGGCAATGACGAAAAAACAAATCAAGATGAACGGCCAAAGCGCGAAGGCCGTTCGCAAACAGCAAACAGCAACGCAACGATAAGGAGGCCGGACATGAAAACACGGCGAACACCATGGTGGCAGTATGTGATCGGTGCCGTGTTGGGCCTGTTGGCGGGGATCGGTCTGGCCTCCTACGGCGAAAGCTCGGGACTGTCGCTGATTGGTGCGCCTTGGATTGTGCCCGGATTGCTGGCCGTACTGGGCGTTATTGTGCTGATCTTGGCCCTGCAAGTGCATAAATACGCGAATACCGACCCCAAGAAACGTCCGCATAGCTTCATCAATCCCACTATCGCGGTGTATACGCTGGTGTTGGCAAAGGCACTGGGATTGGCGGGCGCAACGCTCGCCGGCTGGTATGGCGGTCAGATTGTGGTGAGCTTGAGCCATATCGAGGCGGATTTCTATGCACACGCCGTCACCGAGTGCGCAATTGCGGCCGTGGTGTGCATCGCCGACATGATCATCGGCATTATCGGCGAATGGTTGTGCCAGCTACCGCCGAACGAAGGCCCCGAAAACCCGAAAATCAGGGAAGCCAAGCGCCGTAGCGACATAGCCCAAGCCTACAAGCGGTAGGGGTGACTATTCCTACGGCACGCGCACCATAGCTTCCTGAGCGATGGCCGCCACCAAGTCGCCATTCTGCGCATACACTTTGGCAATGCCGAGTCCGCGTCCGTGCGCGGCGATAGGCGTATCCTGCACATACAAATGCCATTCGTTGATATCGATATCCTGATACCACCACATCGAATGGTCGATGGACGCATAGGAAATGCCCGGTGTGGAAATCGACAGTCCGGCGCGGCGCAGCACCGGCTCCATCATCACCTGATCGCAGCCAAGCGCCAGCATCGCACGATGCATGACCTGCGGCACATCGACGTGGCCATCGGCCTTCATCCACACCATCTGCTTGCCGGAACTCATGCTCGGCGGAATCCTTGTCCGCGCGCAGCATCACGGTCGGCGTCACGTGGCGGATATCGAACGGCGATTTCTCGGCATAGTAATTGGCGAACGGCGACTTTTCGGCGAACGGCTGCATGAGTTCCTTAGCGGAAGTCAACGTTTCGGGATCGGGCAGGTTTTCCGGCATCGGATCGGCAAATTCCACACCCTCCTGGCCTGTCTCCTGGAAAGAGGCGATGGCCGTGAGAATCGACCCCTCGGCTTGGGTGACGTTGACCCGACGAGCGGAGAACGAGCGGCCGTCGCGAAGGTTCTCGACGTCAAACAACAGGTCTTGACGAATATCGCCGGCGGCAATGAAATAGCCATGTACCGAATGCGGCAGGCGTGAAGGGCGCACTGTTTTGGACGCGGCGATCACCGACTGGGCGATGACCTGGCCACCGTAGACGCGGCCGGTGGGGAAGTACATACTCTCGCCATTGATATATGTGTGATTGCGGTAAGCGGAAGGCTCGCCCAACTTCAGCACCTTCACCAGATGGTCCAATGGAGTTACGGTGGTTGCCTGAGCCATGGCGTTCCTCGATTCTTGTTCTGCTGTGTTCAATATTCGGTTATCGTATTCCAACCTATGGTTGGCAGTCTATCCGGTGGGGGTTAAAAGTTCCGGGAGCGAAATGTAACGAGACTGTTTGGAAGGTAAACGGTGGGTTATGCGGTGCATTGCCGCTACGTTGCTGCTGCGCTGCCGGTGTGTTGCCGTAGGCGACTATGGGATTTTATGGGATGCGGGGCGGGCAGCCATGGAGCAAATATGGGGAAAGCCGCCCCTGAGGGACGGCTTTCGACGTATAAAGCGCGTTGTGGCACTAATGCCGGCGTATCTCAGCCGCGCACAAGCTTCTTGTGCAGGCGGTGCGGGCGGGCCGCATCCTCACCGAGTCGGGCCACCTTGTTCTCCTGGTAGGCCTGGAAGTTGCCTTCGAACCAGTACCACTTGGCCGGGTTGTCGTCGTCGCCTTCCCACGCGAGGATATGCGTGGCGACGCGGTCGAGGAACCAACGGTCGTGGGAAATCACCACAGCGCAGCCAGGGAATTCGAGCAGCGCGTTTTCGAGGGATTCCAAGGTCTCGACGTCCAGATCGTTGGTGGGCTCGTCGAGCAGCAGCAGGTTGCCGCCCTGCTTCAGGGTCAGGGCCAGGTTCAGACGGTTGCGTTCACCACCGGACAGCACACCAGTCAGCTTCTGCTGATCGGCGCCCTTGAAGCCGAAGCTGGCCACATAGGCGCGGGTCGGCACCTCCACACCGGCCACCTCGATGAAGTCGAGGCCGCCGGACACGGCTTCCCACAGGTTCTTGTTCGGATCCAGGCCCTCACGGTTCTGGTCCACGTAGCTGATTTTGACGGTGTCGCCGATCTTCAGCTCGCCGCTGGTCAGCGGCTCCAGGCCCACGATGGTCTTGAACAGCGTGGACTTACCCACGCCGTTCGGGCCGATTACGCCGACGATGCCGTTGCGCGGCAGCGTGAAGGACAGGTCGTCGATGAGCACACGCTCGCCGAAGGCCTTGTGGATGTGGTTGGCTTCCAGCACGGTGGAACCCAGGCGCGGGCCGGCCGGAATCTGAATCTCGGAGAAGTCGAGCTTCTTGTTGTTGCGTGCCTCGTTTTCCATCTGGTCGTAACGCTCCAGACGGGCCTTGTTCTTGGCCTGACGGGCCTTGGGGGAGGAGCGCACCCAGTCGAGCTCGTTCTTCAGTCGCTTGGCGAGCTTGGCGTCCTTGGCTCCCTGGATCTCCAGACGCTTGGCCTTGGTCTCCAAGTAGGTGGAGTAGTTGCCCTTGTACGGGTACAGGTGGCCGCGGTCGACCTCGCAAATCCATTCGGCCACATTGTCCATGAAGTAACGATCGTGGGTGACGGCGATGACTGCGCCCTTGTACTGGTGCAGGAACTGTTCCAGCCACAGGATGGACTCGGCGTCCAGGTGGTTGGTGGGCTCGTCGAGCAGCAGCAGGTCCGGGGCCTCAAGCAGCAGCTTGCACAGGGCCACACGGCGGCGCTCGCCACCGGAGCACACGTTGACCGGGGTGTCCGGGTCCGGGCACTGCAGGGCGTCCATTGCCTGCTCGAGCTGGGAGTCGAGGTCCCAGCCGTCGGCGGCGTCGATCTCGGTCTGCAGCTTGCCCATCTCTTCCATCAGGGCGTCGAAGTCGGCGTCCGGATTGGCCATCTCCTCACCGATTTCATTGAATCGGGCGACCTTCTCGGCAATCGGGCCGAACGCCATCTTGATGTTCTCGCCCACGGTCTTGGTGTCGTCCAGCGGCGGCTCCTGCTGCAGGATGCCGACCGTGAAGCCCGGGGTCAGGCTGGCCTCGCCGTTGCTCACGGTCTCCAGGCCGGCCATGATCTTGAGCAGGGTGGACTTACCCATGCCGTTCGGGCCCACGACGCCGATCTTTGCGCCGGGCAGGAAGCTCAGGGTCACGTCATCGAGAATCACGCGGTCGCCGTAAGACTTGCGGGCCTTGATCATCTGAAATACGAATTCTGCCATGTTGTGCAGTTACTCCTTAAAAAGGGGTTGGAATTCCGCTGTTTCTTTAGTCTTTAGTTTGTGATGGATACGCTGTGTGCAGCGCGGAGCACGCCCCCGAATCACGGATCGCGGTGCGTCGCGTCAGGCCTGTGCCGCCCTGTCCGCATAACGATCGAATCCACGCCAAACCACCGCCCACCATGGTATCGGAAGGGCTGGAATGGCGGGCGTCGCTATGGCTTGGAGGGGTAATGGATGGGCCTGACATTGCCGTGGCGCGACGCGCCGGGCGGCGCGCCGTGGTCCAGTGATGCTGTAGTATATCCTCTTGTGCTTCATTGAGGTACAGATGGCCCCGTAGCTCAGTTGGTTAGAGCGCCGCCCTGTCACGGCGGAGGTCACCGGTTCAAGTCCGGCCGGGGTCGCCACCAAGCTCCTGACAAATGTCAGGAGCTTTTTTGTTCTTTTGCCGTATTTCGTGGTGTAGGGCGAAATATGGGGTTATAGGCCAAAATGTGTGTCTGGTGTTTAGTCGTTTGATGGCCATTCGACTCTGGCATGGAAGCTGTTTCAGTCGATGCCGATGCCGTATCGCATGGAAATACCGAAGGTTTCGTGCTGGCCTTGGGGCTCTGCTCGACACGCCGATAGTCTGAATGACAACGTTTGCTATTGAATGACAACGTTAGCGTTAACAGTGCTTATAAATGGTGAAAAACGTGTGCAGGGTCACATTGGCAGAACGTGCGCGAGATATGACAAATCATGAAAAATACGCTATGGGAGGTCATGGCAACTCGTTACTATTTTCGCTGTCTCGTACGCCACACAAGCCTTCAAGGAGTAAGCCATGACCACGCTCGCCATTGATATCGGAGGAACTAAGATCGCCGCCGCCGTCTGCGATGAAAACGATAGCATCATCCAGCGCTGGCGCGTCCCCACGCCGATGGATGCCGACGCCATCAACCAGCACATCGCCGAGGTGTACCGCGAGGCTGTGGCCGCCGGACACACCGATATCGAGGCCATCGGCATCTCCGCCGCCGGCAACGTGAGCGCCGACCGCAAGACGCTCACCTTCTCCGCCAACATCCCGGCCTGGATCAACTACGACCTGTCCGAGCACGTCGGCGCGCTGATCGACCATGCCGTGCCGGTCGTTGTCGAGAACGACGCCAACTGCGCCGGCTGGGGCGAATACGTGCACGGTGCCGGCCAGGGCAGCTCCAACATGGTCGCCCTGACCGTGGGCACCGGCCTCGGCGGCGCCATCGTGATCAACGGTCAGCTGTACCGCGGCTCCTTCGGCATGGCCGCCGAACTCCCCTGCCGATGGTCCCGGACGGCGACCACTGCGGCTGCGGCCTGCGCGGCTGCGCCGAGCGCTACACCTCGGGCACTTCGCTGGAGAACTTCGCCAAGTCCGCCGTGCGCCGTCGTCCGCAGGATGCCAAGCGTCTCATGGAGCTGTGTGGCGGCGACATCTCCAAGCTGGAAGGCCCGATGGTCTCCCAGGCCGCCCAGGAAGGCGACGTGCTCGGCCTGTACGCATTCGGCAAGATCGGCGAATGGCTTTGTCCGCCGCGGGGCGCTAGACTAACG
>OGQK01001601.1_pt1 | contig 11303 bp, 9 predicted proteins | sample 1553221 | NCBI WGS metagenome assembly OGQK01 (sample SAMEA2579996, study PRJEB22360) | human gut metagenome | biome: human gut; feature: human-associated habitat; material: faeces | place: Denmark | collected 2008/2010 | reverse complement strand
ACAGATCGTATCAGCTCCATTTTAAGTTCTGGAATTTATTCTAATGGTTTCTTTGCAGAGATAAGAAGTAAACGTTTCTTTTTATATACACGGAATTTGGTAAGCCCTGCATTTTTAAAATATTCTAAAGTCTCATAAGTAGAATGTCTGCGATCATCACCAGAAGTCAGATAGGAAGGAATATTAGAAACAATTCGCAATGCCTCAGGAAGGGCAGATTCTCCAACATAAAGTCTTCCGCCAGGAACTAAGACACGAAATGCTTCATTAACAAACTTCTGTGGATCTTTAAAGGTGTGGAAATCGTCACATACAGTGATCACACGAAAGCTGTTATCATCAAAAGAAAGAAAATCACTGTAACCTGTCTCAAAATGAAGTTCTGGCCAAGTTTGCTTTGCGATAAGAATCTTATCCTCAGATTCATCGATACCATATCCTTCAACATCCTTCCAGCGTGTCAGTTCATGTAAAAAGGTACCATCACCGCAACCGACATCTAATATATTATCTGTATCTCTGACGCATATTTTCTTGATCATTTCATCCCGTAAAGCATCTCTCATAAGAAACTCCTTTCGTATGCCTTGTGGTTTGTATGCCGTCTCTTTATTAACTTTCATTATACCAGATTCTGGTATACATGGAAAGAAGAGCACTAATTTTTGATTATAACATAGAAGAAAAATTTGTCAAATAATCTTATGGATGTATTCGGTTAACATGAAAACAGGATATGTGTTATACTTATTTACAGTGAATACGAAAAAAGGAAAAAGAAATTTATGAAGAATAAAAAGCACATAGTAACTGGTATTCTGGCTCATGTAGATGCCGGGAAGACAACACTATCAGAGGCAATTTTATATACTGCAGGGAATTTGAGAAAAATCGGACGTGTGGATAATGGGAGATGCATTTTTAGATACTTATGAACTAGAACGGTCCAGAGGAATTACCATTTTTTCCAAGCAGGCAGAGGTTTCAATGAATGAGATGGATCTTACTTTGCTTGACACACCAGGACATGTGGATTTTTCTGCGGAGATGGAAAGAACCCTGCAAGTGCTTGATTATGCGGTTCTTGTGATCAGCGGAGCAGATGGTGTGCAGGGCCATACTTTGACATTATGGAGTCTGCTTGAGAGATATAAGATCCCAACATTTTTATTTATTAACAAGATGGATCAGGACGGGACACAAAAAGATCAATTATTGAAAGAATTACAGGAACGTTTAAGCAGCGGATGTATTGATTTTGGAGAAAAGGGCAGTGATGAGTTTTATGAGATGATCGCTATGGAAGATGAGGCGTTACTGGATCATTATCTGGAATCAGGTGAGATCACGGAATCCAAGATCCGGGAAATGATCGCAGAACGTAAGATTTTCCCATGCTTTTTTGGATCAGCGTTAAAACTTCAAGGAGTCAATGAATTTCTGAGTGATCTTGCATTTTATACAGAAGAAAGAGAATATCCAGAGGAATTTGGTGCACGTATATTTAAGATCACAAGAGATGAAAATGGAAATCGTCTGACACATTTGAAAGTAACAGGTGGAAATTTAAAGGTAAAAACAGTTATTACAGAAAGTGATGAAAAGATCAATCAGATCCGTATCTATTCGGGAGAAAAGTATGAGACAGTAAATGAACTGCAGGCAGGAAGAATCTGTGCGGTTACAGGACTTTCAGATACGATCCCTGGGCAGTGTCTTGGAGCAGAGCAGGGCGGATATGAACCTGTGTTGGAGCCAGTACTTACTTACCAGATGATATTGCCAGAAGAGACAAGTGCAAGCGTGATACTTCCAAAACTTCGTCAGCTGGAAGAAGAAGAACCAGAACTTCACATCATCTGGAATGAAGAATTACAAGAGATTCAGGTGCAGATCATGGGAGAGGTTCAATTGGAGATCCTAAAGAGTCTGATCAAAGAACGCTTTGATGTAGATGTGGAATTTGGACAGGGCAATATTGTATACAAAGAGACGATAGCAGATGTTGTAGAAGGTGTTGGGCATTTTGAACCGTTAAGACATTATGCAGAAGTACATTTGTTGATGGAACCGCTGGAGAGGGGAAGTGGAGTTGTTATCGACACACAGTGCAGCGAAGATGTATTGGATAAGAATTGGCAGAGACTGATCATAACACATTTATTAGAAAGAGATCATAGAGGGGTTTTAACAGGAGCACCGATCACAGATGTCAAGATCACGCTGGCAGCAGGACGGGCACATCAGAAGCATACAGAAGGTGGAGATTTCCGTCAGGCGACATACCGTGCAGTAAGACAGGGGCTTCGTATGGCACAGAGTGTTTTATTAGAGCCATATTATAAGTTCCGGCTGGAAGTTCCACAGCAGATGATCGGAAGAGCTATGACAGATATTGAAAAGATGCAAGGTACGTTTGATACACCAGATACTACAGGAGAGATGTCAGTGCTTCAAGGAATAGCACCAGTTTCTACGATGCAAGGATACCAAAAAGAAGTATTAGCATATTCCAAAGGTATGGGAAGATTATTTACAACCTTAAATGGATATGATATCTGCCATAATGAAGAAGAAATCATAGAAGCCAGTGGATATGATCCAGATAGAGATCTTGAAAATCCATGTGGATCTGTTTTCTGTTCCCATGGAGCCGGGTATAATGTCGCATGGAATGAGGTACCAGAACATATGCATTTAGAGAGCGTTCTTGCGAAAGAAATCGAGGAAGAGGAATTTGATGAACTGACACAGCGAAGGGCTTATATTGAAGAAGAATCAATTGATACAGAGGAAATCGATCGGATTCTTGAACAAACATTTTATGCAAACCAGCATAATAAAAGTAAATGGAAGAAGAAGAAAACAGCAAGGCTTGTACAGGATTATCATACATCTGCAGAAAAATCATCGGTAAAAAGAGATATGTCCAAGAAATACCTGCTGGTTGATGGATATAATATCATTTACGCATGGGATGATCTGAAGGAATTATTAGATACGAATGTAGATGCAGCCAGAGGAAAATTACTTGATGAGATGAGTAATTATCAGGGAATGAAGGGCATGGAGCTGATCGTTGTGTTTGATGCATATCGTGTGAAAGGACATGAAACAGAGATCACAGATTACATGAATATTCATGTAGTCTACACAAAAGAAGCAGAAACAGCAGATCAGTATATTGAAAAATTTGCTCATACCCATGGACGAAAATACGATGTAACAGTTGCAACATCCGATGGATTGGAACAGATCATTATCCGCGGACAAGGCTGCCGTCTGCTTTCTGCAAGAGAATTAAAGAGAGACTATGAAGAAGCAAAAGCACAGATCAGAACAGAATATCTGGAGAATCAGAAAAATGAGAAAACTTATATGATGGATGGAATATCCTTGGAGAAAGAACAGCCAGAGAAGGAAAACTGATCATACAAAAATGGAGGCGGTAACATGGGGAAGATTTATCTGGAAGGTGCAGATAATACGAGAGACCTTGGCGGATTAAAAACGACAGAAGGTGCAGTGATCAAAGATAAACAGCTGATCCGCAGCAACCGTTTATCAAGGATTACGCAGAAAGATAAGATTTTACTGGAAACAGAATATCATTTACAGAAAATTCTGGATTTAAGAACACCAATGGAAGTAGAACAAGAGCCAGATCTGGAAGTGGCGGGAGCTGTTTATGAGAATATTCCGTTTTTTATGGAAAGCATGGTGGGAGTCAGCCGGGAGCAGGAAACAAGAAAACAGATGTTACATATGGAAGAATTTCCAGAGATGTCAGATATTTATAAGATGATGATCAAAGAAGAATTTTGCAGAAAGCAGATCTCACAAGCAGTCAGAGAGATTATGAATACAAAAAATGGTGCGGTTTTATGGCATTGTACAGAAGGAAAAGACCGTTGTGGATTGTTATCAGCAACCATTTTATTTTTGCTTGATGTGTCTGAAGATGACGTGATGGAAGATTATCTAAAGACCAATAAAGCTGCGATCACAAGAGTAGAAAAATTAAAAAAGAAACTTCATTTAGCAGGATTGCATCGCGAAAAAATCGAAAAAATAGAGGGCTATTTTGTGGCAAAAGAAGAATTTTTAAATGCAGCACTTAAAACGATGAAAGAAGAATATGGTTCTATTAATCAGTTTATGATCAAGGGATTAAATATTTCCATGCAGCAAAAAGAGGATTTTAAACAAAAAGTATTGGAGTAGACAATGGAAGAGAAGAAGAGGACAATTGTTATGTTTGGGGATTCCCTGACCGACTATTTCCCAATGGAAAAATTAAAAGATATAGATGCACAGTTCATTAACAGTGGAGTTGCAGGGGATACGATCGCAGAGATGGGTGCAAGATTGGCTTATGACGTATTTCCATATAAACCAGATATCATTATCATGCAAGGTGGTGCAAATGATTTCCTGATGTCATTGTATCCAGGAGCAAGAGTGTTAGCAGAACGATTAATCAGACTTGCACGAAGGATTCGGCAGCAATTGCCAGATACAAAGATTTATATTGAATCTATGTATCCGGCATATACCAAAAGGATTGGATTGATGCCGTCCTGGGCAGAAGGAAAATCCAATGAAGAGATTCAAAAGATCAATACAGAAATACAAAGATTGTGTAAAGAAGATAACTTTGAATATGTTGATGTATTTGATAAATTGATCGGAGAAGATGGGCAGTTGTCAAGAGAGTATACCGTGGACGGAATACATTTGCAGGAAAATGCCTATGATGTTGTAGCTGCGATTATTTATCATTTGATGGAAGGTTGATCATTAACTTTCCAAATTACAATTTCAATACATCCAGATCTTCAGGTATATAAAGTGTTCCAGTATAATACTGCTTGCCTTCCTTCATATATTTTTCTTGACGATGCAGCATATTTTTATCTTCTGTATGCCATAGAACCAGATTTGGAATCTTTAGATGTTCTGCTAATTCACAGGCATCTTTTACCGTACTATGGTGTTTTTCATAAGGTTTAAAAATATCCCTCTCACCATACACACAAAATGCTTCATGAAGCAGCCAGTCAGAATCTTTCACAAAATCATAAAGAGATTCACGATAAGGTTCATCTCCAGGAAAGGATACCCTTAATCCATTTTCCATAACCGATGTGAAACCAAACTGTTTTTCTTTTGTAGAGCCGATATCAAAGAATGTAAAAGAATCTCCAAGAATCTGAATCGTATCTCCATGTGCAATGACATGAAATACAATACGTTCATCAAAATGCTTATAAAATTTCTTACCAACGGTAAGTTTTGTCAGCGTTTTGATCGTATGAACCAGTTCTTCATGACAGTAGATTGTCAGAGTGCCATCATAAGTTCCCTTGTTCATAGAAGTAGCGATCATACGGATCATCCAGACCATTCCTAAAATATGATCGTTATGAGCATGTGTCACAAAAATATTATGAATGCTTTCAAGAGGGATTCCAGCTTTGTCAAGCTGAGATAGAATTCCATTTCCGCCGCCGGCATCGACAAGGAAGTATTCTTCACCTTTTTGCATGGCATAACAAGTGTTATAGCAATGAATTGCCTGTGCATTTCCAGTTCCTAAAACGATCAGTCGTTCCATAAAAATCTCCTTTATATATCATCACAAGTGTATAAAATCATCGTATCTTTCTGCATTATATTACATTTTTATGAAGATGGGAAATTCCTTTTTACGATTCTTGATATTTCCTGTCAGTCAGCTATAATAAGGATAGTGTATACATGGAGAAAGGCGAAGGAAAAGACGATGCTTAAGATACAATACAGAGATGCAAAAGATGGAGGAATCGAAGTTCTTCGTTGTTTCAGCAAAGAAGATCAAGTAGAGATTCCTTCGGAAATTGAAGGAAAAAGAGTTACGAAGATTGGTGATTATGCATTTTCTGCGCATAAACGAAAAGAAGACGAAGCAAAAGAGATTATGATCGGCGAAGACTTTTTGGGCAGTGAAGATGAACCGATGTTTTGCGGGGAGGCAGTAAAAGAAGTTTATCTGCCACCGGATACTGTGGAAATAGGGAAATATGCATTTTATGGATGTGTAAATCTGACAACACTTGGGTTTTCAGATTCTCTTTTAAGAACAGGAGCAGGAATTTTTACAGGATGCAAGCTGCAAAAGATCTACTATGATGTTTATGAGAATAAAAAAAGTGCTTTAAGGGACGTTGTAAGAGATACTCGTTTTCCATTGCAGGTAAATATCCGTTATAAAGAAGAAGAAAAACAAAGTCGTTTATTTTATCCAGAGTATTATGAAGAGGCTGTGGAAAATACACCAGCAAGAATTGTGGAGACACATTTTCATGGAACAGGATATCAATATCGCCAAAGTTTTTTGCGAGGAGAGATCGACTATCGTAAATATGATGATATTTTTCCAGTGGCAGCAGTTCAGGAAGATCTGGATATTGTATGGGAGATATTAGTTGGGCGTATGTTAATGCCATACGGGGTATCAGATTTTGCATGGATGCAATACGAGGGCTATGTAAAGCAGAACCAATGTGAGATGATGAATTATTTAAAAGAAGAAGATCAGATGCCATTTATCAATTTGATGGCTGAGAAGAATTATTTCAGTAAAGAAGGAATCGAAGCAGCGATCGACTGGGCATCCAGAAAGCAGAAAACAGAACTTTTAAGTATTTTGATGAACGAACAGCATAAGAGATTTCCAAAGAAAAAGAAAACATTTGAATTATAGATAAGATAAAGGGAAATGAATAATGGAAGAAAATATCAATGAGCGTCTCAGTGAACTTGGAACAAAGATCCTTGCGACGACAAGAAATGAATTATATATCCATATGCGTTTTTTAGATGTGGCATTAAGCAGTTTTGCTTATGTGATCGATCCTTCTGTAAATGGTGTTGGAACGGATGGAATGTGTATGTTTTATCATCCAGGGGCTTTAGGAGGCATGTACAGGCAAAACAGAGTCCGGATGAATCGTGCATATCTTCATATGGTGCTTCACTGCATTTTACATCATGTGACAAGAAGAAAAGGAAGAGATAAGACTCTATGGAATATTTCTTGTGATATCGCAGTCGAATCAATTATTGATCACTGGCATTTAAAATGTATCCATATGGTGCAAACAAGGCTGCGCAAAGACATTTACGGGCAGCTTGAGAGGAACCTCAAAGTATTGACAGCCGAGGGGATTTATCGACAGTTGGTTTCTTTTGGATTAGAAGAGAAGAAAATAAAAGAACTGCAGATGGAATTTCGAGTAGATGACCACCAGTATTGGCCAGAAGATCCCAAACAAGATCTTCATCAGGAAGTAGAAAATAAATGGAAGAATATCAGTGAAAAAACGGAAACAGATATGGAGACATTTTCCAGTGAAGAGTCACAACAAGCAGGGGATCTGATCGGACAGGTACAGGTAGAAAACAGAGACCGTTATGATTATCGTGAATTTTTAAGAAAATTTTCGGTTTTAAGAGAAGAAGTCAGTGTGGATCCAGATTCGTTTGACTATATATTTTACAGTTATGGGCTTTCTATGTATGGAAATATGCCATTGATCGAGCCGCAGGAGTGGAAGGAAGTAAAGAAAGTTGAAGACTTTGCCATCGTGATCGATACATCAATGTCATGTTCTGGTGATCTGGTAAAGAAATTTCTGGAAGAAACATATGGTGTGTTAACGGAAGCAGAGAGCTTTTTTCATAAGGTAAATATTCATATCATTCAGTGTGATGAGATGGTACAAAACGACCAGAAGATCACAGATGAAAAAGAATTAAAAGAATATATGGAACATTTGGAACTGATCGGAGAAGGTGGGACAGATTTCCGGCCAGCATTTGAATATGTGAATCATCTGATCGAACAGGGTGAATTTTATCATCTGAAGGGATTGATCTATTTCACAGATGGAAAAGGAACCTATCCAAAGAAGAAACCACCATATCAGACAGCATTTATTTTTATGCAGGAAGAATACGAAGATGTGGATGTACCGCCATGGGCAGTTAAATTGATCGTCGATGCCGAAGATCTTGATGAAGGAGAAGAAGAACATGAATATTAAAAGAGCAAAACAGGAAATCAAAGATTCCATTGAAGCTTATCTTACAAAGGATAATTATGGAGAATATAAAATACCATCCATCAGACAGCGTCCGATCCTTTTGATGGGCCCTCCAGGAATTGGAAAAACACAGATCATGGAACAGATCGCAAGAGAATGTGAGATTGGATTGGTAGCTTATACGATCACGCACCACACAAGACAGAGTGCGATCGGTTTGCCATTTATCAGAGAAAAAGAATATAGTGGACAAACATATTCTGTTACGGAATATACGATGAGTGAGATCATTGCATCTGTTTATGAAAAGATTGAACAGACTGGAAATAAAGAAGGTATTTTATTTATTGATGAGATCAACTGTGTATCTGAGACATTGGCACCAACAATGCTTCAGTTTTTGCAGTGTAAGATGTTCGGAAATCAGAAAGTACCAGATGGCTGGATCATCGTAGCGGCAGGAAATCCACCAGAATACAATAAATCTGTCAGAGATTTTGACGTAGTTACCTTGGACCGTATGAAGAAAATTGATGTGGAAGCAGACTATGAAGTGTGGAAAGAATACGCATATCAGGCAGGAATCCACCCAGCAATCCTTGCATATCTTGAAATCCGTAAAGAATATTTCTATCGTATGGAAACAACAGTTGATGGAAAGGCGTTTGTTACAGCCAGAGGATGGGAAGATCTGTCTCAGTTATTAAAAGTTTACGAAGAACTTGGAAAAGATATTGACAGAGAAGTGGTATTTCAGTACTTACAGCACCTGAAGATCGCCAAAGACTTTGCTAACTATTATGAATTATATAAGAAATACAAAGAAGACTATGGAATCGAGCGTATTTTAAAAGGACAGTGGAATCAGGAAACGATCGGCAGATTAAAATTCGCAGCATTTGATGAGAAATTAAGTGTTGTCGGATTGTTAAATGGAAAATTGTCTGAAATGTTTGCTGAATCTTATCGACAGGATGCTTATGTTACGGAATTATTTGGCTGGCTGAAACAACTTAAAACAGGCAAGACATTAAGTCAGGTAGTCAAAGAAATCCATGAGGATTTCGACGAAAAGAAAAAGACAGAGAAACTTGGAAAAGCACAGGAACATATGCTGCTTGATGTGATCAAGATTCTGGAGTCATACGAACAGATCAGCAAAGCTGAACATTTAGAAGCAGAAGCAGAATTTGAACGTGTGAGAGAAGAATTCAAGAAAGAACCAGCAAAATTAGAACAGCAGATAGAGAATACAACCAAAGCACTAGACAATGCATTTGACTTCATGGAAGAAGCCTTTGGACAAAGTCAGGAAATGGTTGTATTTGTGACAGAACTGAATGTTAATTATTACAGTGTCTGGTTTATCAAGGAAAATGGATGTGATAAGTACTACCAGTATAATAGAGGGCTTTTGTTTGATGAACAGCAAGCGGAGATCATGGCAGAGATGGATGAACTGGAGAGAAAATTTTAACATAAAAAGATCAATCACAGTTATCCATTCTTCTAAGTTCAGGTAGCACAGTACAAAGCATCGTAATGAAGCAAAAGCCTCCACCGATCACATTAGAAACAGGTTCCGCAAGGAATACCCCGGAAGTTCCCATGTGCAATACATAAGGCATAAAATAAGTTAATGGAATAACAATAAATACCTTACGAAGCAATGAGAAAAAGATCGCATGTTTCTTTTTGTTTAGAGATTTAAATACTGTCTGTCCAATATACTGCAGATCCATAAAGATAAAAGCAGCAAAATACTGATTCAATGCAGGAATGGAATCTTTTACAAGTGAAGGATCAGAACTGAATACACGGATCAATGTACCAGGAGCAAAAATGATAATACTCCACATAACGGCTGTATAGCATAGGATCATAGCAGACATAACGATCATAGCCTTTCTTACACGAGCTGGACGTCTGGCACCATAGTTATAACTTAAGATCGGAGAACCGCCTTCATTCATGGCATAAATCGGGGTTTCCACAAGTTGTCGTACACTTGATACGATCGTCATGACAGAGATATAAATATCTCCGCCAGTCACAGAAAGTACATTGTTGCAAACAATACTTACCAGACCGTTAGTTAACTGCATGATAAATCCGGCAGTTCCAAGGCTGATGATATTCTTTGCATATCCTAAACTTTCTGACAGCTCATTTTTATGAAGAAAACGTACCTTTAATTCTGCTTTTTTTGTAAGGAAAAATAACACAAAAGAAGCAGAAAGACATTGTGAGATCACAGTTGCGATCGCAGCACCCCGAACGCCAAACCCTAATACAAAAATAAAGAATGGGTCAAGCAGTAAGTTGGCAACGGCACCGATCGCAACAGAAAACATTCCGATGGTTGAATATCCTTGTGCATTAATAAATGGATTCATTCCAATGGCGATCATAGATGGCAGTGTACCGATCAGATAGATCATCATATATGGAAAAGCATAAACGAGAGCATCCTTGGAAGCTCCGAATAATACCAAAAGCGGGCGTGCAAATAAAAGTCCAATGATCATCAATACGACAGCACTAAAACAAACCATAGTAAATGATGTATTCATGATATGGACAGCCTGTTTATTTCTCTTTTGCCCTCGGCTGATCGAAAATAAAGGAGCTCCACCACTTCCAAATAAGTTAGCAAATGCAGTAATGATCACAACCAGCGGAAAGCACAGTCCAACAGCACCAAGTGCAGCTGTTCCAATATGTGGGATTCGTGCGATATAAATACGGTCAACAATGTTATATAATAAGTTTAAGATCTGAGCAACAAGCATAGGAAGTGCTGCTGCAAAGATATTTTGGGTTACAGACCCATTTTCAAAATCAATTCGTTTCATTTTTAAGATTATCTCTTTCCAGTTTCATTATATTTTTATTTATCATGGCATCGTTTCATTTATTCTATTATAATACAAATTGAAAGAAAATCTATATGGATAAAGGAGTAGGTATAGTATATGAAAATCGAATATAATGAAAAAGAAATCGCAGCAATGGAAGAATTCCACAAAGGAAACAGAGCAGAAGGTTTAAGATTACAAGAAGAATTCGCATCAGAATTTCGAAAAGAATATGCAGACAAAGACCACTGCCCATGTCAAAAAGCCTGTAGATATCATGGAAATTGCAAAGAATGTGTGGCAATTCACAGAGCCCATCAGGAACACGTTCCAAACTGCATGCGCCCGATGATCAATA
>OGQK01001600.1_pt1 | contig 11303 bp, 11 predicted proteins | sample 1553221 | NCBI WGS metagenome assembly OGQK01 (sample SAMEA2579996, study PRJEB22360) | human gut metagenome | biome: human gut; feature: human-associated habitat; material: faeces | place: Denmark | collected 2008/2010 | reverse complement strand
CGGCTGTGGCCGGTGACAAGAGCGACGAGGCCGAGTTCATCCGCAATAACAAGGAATTCCTCACCAAGAAGTCCGTGTGGGCCTTCGGCGGCGACGGCTGGGCCTACGACATCGGCTACGGCGGGTTGGATCACGTGCTGGCCTCCGGCAAGAACATCAATGTGCTGGTGCAGGATACCGAGGTGTATTCCAACACCGGCGGTCAGTCCTCCAAGGCTACCGCTGCCGCGGCTATCGCCAAGTTCTCCGCCGGCGGCAAGGTTACCAAGAAGAAGGATCTGGGTCTGATGGCCATGAGCTACGGCTACGTCTATGTGGCGCAGGTGGCCATGGGCGCCGATCCCAACCAGACCCTGAAGGCCATCCGCGAGGCCGAGGCCTACGACGGCCCCTCCATCGTGATCTGCTACTGCCCCTGCATCGAGCACGGTATGAAGGCCAGCATGGGTCTGAGCCAGATCGAGGAGAAGAAGGCCGTGGAATGCGGCTACTGGCACCTGTACCGCTACGATCCCCGGCGGAAGGAAGAGGGCAAGAATCCCTTCCAGTTGGATTCCAAGGTGCCCACCGGCGACTTCCGGCAGTTCCTCATGGGCGAGAACCGCTACGCATCCCTGAAGCTGTCCTTCCCCGAGAAGGCGGATGCCCTGTATCATAAGGCCGCCAACGACGCCAAGGAGCGTTACGAGGGCTATGTCAAGCTGGCAAAGGAATAAGATTGCGGTGCTGCACGAATCCATCATTGCCAAGGACGCCGACCGCTCCGTGTAGATGGTCGATATGCCGATCAACGAAGAACAAATATTTTTCAAAAAGCATGGGCTGATCCAATGAAACGGCCTTGACGCAAAAATTCCCTGTACTAAGAGGTCAAACCCTCTTAGTACAGGGAGCTGGTCTATTAAGTAGATTGAAATCTTGCTGCTGTGATCGTCGCACCAGCTCAAACAAATTTGCAAAATATATAGTGAATATTCAGGGGGCTTACGGGACAACTGGTTACTGTCCTTCCTCTTGAGCAATCAAAGGGATATCCAGAAGTGCGTACTGAACCGTTCCGGCTATCTCTATGATGAACCGCATTTTTTGCTGCAGCAGGAGGTCAGTGAAGTCGGCAGTTACTTTTCCATTATCAAGGCGATCGCAGCTGGAAACCACAAGCTTTCCGCGATTGCCGTTGTTTTGGAGGTCAAGTCAACGAACCTGACCAAGTACCTGAAGACTTTGATGGATCTGGATATTCTGGAACGAAGGGTGCCTGTCACAGAGGAAAACCCCGAAAGGAGCAAGCGCGGTCTTTATAAGATCAAGGATAACTATCTGCGGTTCTGGTTCGCGTTCATCTATCCCAATATGAGCTTTATCGAAAGCGGGCATAGCGGTATCGTGATGGATAAGATCCACAGGGGACTCACTGCCAGCCACATCGGCTTCGTATATGAGGACATCTGTCAGGAGCGGATGTGGGAATTGAATGTCAATAACGCATGGCCGTTCCAGTTCTCCAAGCTGGGTGGGTATTGGGATGCCAAGAATGAGATCGACATTGCAGCTCTTGATCCGGAGGGCAAGAACCTGATTCTGGGAGAGTGCAAGTACTGGAAAGAGCCAGTTAGTCTTAATGTCCTTCATGCGTTGGAAGCTAAGGCTGGCGATGTCGCATGGGAGCGGGATCGGCGAAAAGTGTGGTACGTCCTGTTCAGCATCTCCGGCTTCTCGGATGAGCTACGCAATCATGCCGCAACACGGGACGATCTTCTTCTGATTGACGATGGAGGAAGATAGCTGATCGACCAGCCGGTTCAATATCTTCAATGCGCTCCAAAATTCTTTGAGGGAATTAAAGAAGTTCTGACAAATATGTATAAAACAGACGTGGAGATTTCCACGTCTGTTTTTCTATTCGGTAACAAGGGAAAACTACGGTAGATACAGGGCGTCCGTTGACAATCCTGTGCGGTTAGGGTATGTCTCTTTCGTGAGCGGCGACCGCGCTCCTTTACCTGGCTCGCTTTTCCTGATAAAATTTAAAATAATTTGAAAAATATGTAATATTGACTCCTAAAAAGGTAGTTAATAGATAAGAGGAAAAGGAGGAAGCCCCGCCATATGGATGACAAACAAATTATACGCCTGTTTTTTGAGCGCTCAGAGCAGGCCATCACCGAACTGTCCCAAAAATACGGCGACCTGTGCATGAAAATCGCCAGAAGCATTCTGAACGATCATCAGGACGCGGAAGAATGTGTGAACGAAGCCTATCTTGGCGCATGGAACAGTATTCCTCCTCAATCCCCCGACCCGCTGAGAGCCTATATCTGCCGTATCGTTCGCAACCGCTCTTTGAAGAAGCTCCGTACCAATTCCGCGATAAAGCGGGGCAGCCAATTTGAGGTCTCACTATCCGAACTGGAGGACTGTATTTCGGGCAACTCTCTGGACGAGCAGCTTGCCGTAAATGAGCTATCTGCGCAGATCAACGCATTTCTCGCTGCCTTGCCCAAAGATGACAGACTCATGTTTGTGAAACGCTACTGGTTCTCAGAATCAATATCCGAGCTGGCAGACGCATTTGGCATCACCGAGAACAACGTGTCTGTCCGGCTCAGCAGAATACGCGGAAAACTACATCAATACCTGAATCGTGAGGAGGCAAACATATAATGGATCGGAAAACCGACAAGCTGGTGTCAGCCATCGGAGATATTGACACCGCATATCTGGAAGAAGCCCTCGACTTTAACCGCACAAATGCAGGCCGGAGAAAACGCACCCGCTTTCCCAAATTATCTGCCGCGTGTGCGGCGGTGCTGATCATACTGGGCGTATCCGTCACCGCCTTCGCTATCAGCCGAATACCGCTGTCGTGGCGCGACATCTTTTCCCCCGGTCAGACCGTCATCGGCGACGCAGACGAGGCACCGGTGATCTCCCAACAGCAACCGCAGGCCGCAGCCACGGAAGAAATGCAGATCAAGGTGGAAAAGGTGATCTCTGATGAACGAGCTCTTTACCTTCTCTATTCCGTAAAGGCAAATGAGGGAGCCGTCCTTGACCAAACAGGGAAATTTGCCGACTTCGAGCTGTATTTTCCCGGTAAGATGATGTCCGGCGCCTATGTGTCTCGCTTTTTGGAGCGGAAGGCGGGCGTACCGGAGAATGAATTGGAGGGCGTTGTATACGCCGACTGGCAGCCGGGCGACAGTGCCAACGGCCTTGTGATGAACCTCTCCAACTGGCAGGAGAAAAAGTGGTTCGATGATGTAACGATAGACTTCGACGTGGCGAAAATGGTAGAAAACGCCGGAGAGAACGCAAAGCTGCCCCAGTGCCAGCAGCGATTCCGCAACGGAACGGTGCGGTATTACTGGCAGCCGGGGGACGCGGACGTGCAGCTGCCCTGCGGTGCGTCCATCTGCAACGCCGGGTGGGAGGACGACACTCTTCAGCTGGTGATGAAAGAGCCGCTGGGTTCGGACGAATGGTCCGCGTCCTGGGAGACGAACTGGTATTTCCTGGACACGCGGACGGACACGGTCATCTACCCAGAGCCCCACTGTCATTTCGGACAGCCCGACGAGTTTGACCCGGATGCCACGGATGCCGAGTGGCGGTACTTTTGGCGGGACGTGACCGTTGACAGGGAAGCGCTCCCCTATTTGGAGCTGCACTGGGGCGGAAAGGAGATTGCCACCACCGTGCTGCCAGGGGACTGGCGGGTCACGCTGGAAGGCACGCCGGTCACCATTGAAAGCGAGGTGCTGGCAGAGGACGTGTCCGTGACCTATGGCGGGGAGGAACTGACGGCGGAGCGGATCGAGTGCTCCAAGCTGTCCATGGCAGTGTATTTCGCCGACTATGTGGACTCTACCACCGGCATTCTCGGCGCGTTCAGGGTATTTGACGCGGACGGCAAACCTATCCCCTGCGATTGGAGCTTTATTGCGGATCAGACCGACGACAGCTGCATGATCTGGACACGGTTCGATGAGCCCATGGAGCCAGAGAGTATCTGCCGGTTGACGTTCAATGGGGAGACCGTGTTTGAAAGATAGGCGTTTCGCATTCGATTGCAGTGATTATTATTCCTTTTATTATGAATGGATAAGCCGGTTCTCGCGGCGAAGAAGCGTTTTCCACCTGTACGCCCCGGCAGCTTTCCGCTACAATAGCCTTGTACTTAAGGTCATTAGGCATTGAGGACGGAGCAGAGCAGGCACGGGCGAGAAAGGAGGTCAACCCCCTTCTTCGTTCTGACTAAGACTTGAAGTATGTAAAAAACTGGACATCAAGAAGAACGTAATTGCCTTTCGAGGCGGTTGCGTTCTTTTTTGTTGTCCCAAAACACGAAAGGAGCCGTTACCATGAGTGACAGCAACAGCATGTGGCCGTTTCAGGAGATCAGCGCGGAGGAAGGTCTTGACATCAACGAGATCTTCGGCCCCGGCACATCCAGCGGCGCAGCAGCACCCGAAGCCAACCCATTCCAAGTACCCCAGCAGGCCGTTCCCGCACCAGAGGCAGCAACGCCCCACGTGGAGCAGCCGCCTACGTCCCCCGCAGTGCCCCAAGCGGAGCAGGCCCCTGCACCGCAGCCGGCGGCAGTGACCATTCCTCCCACAACGATCCCAGCCGCAGAGCCTGTACCCAGCAATCCGCTGGAAGCAGCTTTCGAGGCAAAGACCGTGGAGAACGCCAAAGCCAGTCTCTTTGAAAAGAAGCCTGTCTTTTGCCATAAGAGCGCAAAGGAGGTCATTGAAGATCCTACCATGACATTCGAGGAGCTTCGCATCCGTAAGTCAGAGGATTTTCTTGACTTGGAGGAGGGTAAAAATGTGTCATGGTCGGTGGAGTATGGCACTATCCGCAAGGACGTCAAAGATCCCAAGGGAACAACGATCATCTCCATGAAGGAATCCATCGAGCGTTCCCATGAGTTCCTGGACGCGCTCAAAAAAGCCAAGGACAAGAATCCGGACTGCATCGTGCGTCCCAAGGTGACCATGAAGAATAAAGGCACTGCCGCCTACAAGGGAACATTTCCCACCGTGGAGGCCGCTCGCAATTCGGATATCACAGGACGTTATTGAAAGGAGAACGCCACATGGCAACAAAAGCAAAGAAAAAATATACTTACCTGACAAAAGCAATTCAACTTCCAGATGGAACGCGAAAATACATCCGCGGGAAAGACCAGAAGGAACTGGAAGAAAAGGTGTTAAAGGCGCAGATCATGGTCAATGCCGGAGTGGATATTTGCAGTGAGGAGACCTTTGGACATTTTGCTCAGATGTGGTATGACATCTATAAAAAGCCGTACCTCCGGGAAAACAGCCAAAATGCCATCAAGTATGTTATGAACCAGCACATACTTCCGTATATCGGTGGTTATCGCCTGCGGGACATCTCTCCCATGCAGATTCAATCCATCATGGCAGCCCTTTCTGACAAAAGCAACTCTCTCCAGTCAAAGATTTTGATTACGCTGAGAGGCATTTTTAAGGCGGCGCAGGAAAATGGCTTGGTTGCAAAATCTCCAGTCAGCAGTATGCTGAAGCCAAGTGGAAAAAAGACCTCTGAAAAAGTCGCATTGACTCCGCAGGAAAGTGACTTGCTTCTCCAGCGGGTCAAAAATGACCGGGCCTATACATTTCTCTTGATTGCACTCCAAACCGGAATGCGTCGAGGCGAGATCGTCGGTCTGCAATGGAGCGATATTGATTTTGAGAGCAGAATGATCCGTGTTCGCCATAACGCCGTATTGGGTCGCTACGAAACGACCGTCAGTAAACTTCTGAAAACCAAAGCTGGCAGACGGGATATTCCTATGTCAGATGAGGTCGAAGCATGGCTACGCAAGCAAAGAGGCCGCAGTTCCTCAAAATTTGTTTTGTCTCTGAAAAGCAAAAAAGTGATGACACTGTCCGCCTTCCGTAGTATGTGGAAGCTCATTGAGCGCGAGCTGCCGGAAACCCATATAACTGCCCATATTCTCCGCCACACTTACATCACCCGTCTTTTTGAAGCTGGATTGGACGTAAAGGAGATCCAGTATTTGGCTGGACACAGCACGATGGACATGACGCTGAGTGTTTATACCCACTATGATCGTAAAAATCGGGAGCAGCAAACTGCTGAGAAGGTCCGGCGGGCATTCTGCAAGGAAGCCGTCTAAAAAAATTTGCAACAAACGGCCCTGCCTAAAAAGCCGCAAACTCTTGTGGCACAACGGATAGAGGGGCGAAAAAATTTGCAACACTTTTGCAACAAGAAGCCCCGAAATTGCCCGAAAATACCCCCAAATACCGCAAGCAAAGAGGGTAAGCGTCAAACCTACCCGCGCATAAAAGGCCGCCATCTCAACAAGCTGCTGCTCAGCGAGATGGCGGTCTTTTATTTATGAGGCATATAACATTCTTTCGGGGCTCTCGCGGGCAGCAGCTTTTCAGCCCATGCTTCATCCGTTTGGCTCAGTCCCGGCGCATTTCGCAGAACCCAAAGCAGATAACGGTACGGATCTAAGCCGTTCTCCTTCGCCGTTTCAATCAGGCTATAGATCAAGCTGCTGACCCGCGCGCCGCCGGTTGTATTGGCAAACAGCCAATTCTTCCTGCCCATCACAAATGGTTTAATGCTGCGCTCGGCACAGTTGTTGCTCAGCTCCAGACGGCCATCCTCCAGATTCCTTGTCAGGTACGACCACTGCTCCAGCAGGTAGTGGATGGCCTTCCCCTGCGCGGATTTCGGCGCAGTTTTCGCCTGCATCTCATTTGCCCATGACAACAGCGCGTCTAAAACAGGTTTCTCCTGCTCCAGCCGCTTTTCATACCGCTCTTCCGGCGTCAGCTCTGCCAATGCCTGCTCCAGCTTGAAAAGCTGTGAGACATACCATTCGCCCATGGCCGCAGGAGAATCCTTCCGTTTCTCTTGCGGCAGAGTGCTCAGTGCCTCGTCAAATTTTCGCCTCGCGTGTGCCCAACAACCCACCACTCGGATGTTCCCCGGCAGTCTGTGGTATCCCTGGTATCCGTCTGCGTGCAGCCATCCCGAGAAGCCTTGCAGGAAATGCTCAGCGTGCTCCGCTTTTCGGGTGGGCTGGTACTCATACAGCACAACCGCCTGTTTCGCGCAGCCGCTGGTGCGGTACAGGCACATGTAGGACTTGCTGGTGGAGGAACGTCCCGGCTCTTTCAGCACCTGCAAGGTCGTCTCGTCCGCGTGCAGCACAGGCTCCCTGCAAAGCTGCTCTCGCAGCGTATCGTAGACCGGCCGCAGCCACTTCTCCGAAGTGTTCAGCAGCCAGTTGGCCATGGTCTGCCGGGACAGCTTCAGGCCTTGGCGCTCAAATTCCTGCTGCAACCGGTACAGTGGGGAGTACATGACAAATTTCTGTGTCATGATGTGAGCCACTGCCTCCGCGGAGGCAAAACTGCCGGGCAACAGCGCAGGTTCCTTCGCCGTCTTTGCAATGTTGGCTTCACCGGTCTCCTGCTCGCAATTCTTGCAGACATAGGTGTAGTACACGTCCTCACGAACCCAGAACTTTGCCGGTTTCATCATTAAGCTACGGCGGACTTCCTTGCCAATCTCCACCAATTTGCTGCCACAGGCAGAGCGGATCCGTTCATTCTCCGGCAGACGGTGCTCCACCACCTCGGTGGGAGTACCCTCTGGAACGACATCCAGCACATTGCCGGACTGCCGTTTGCGCTCGTGCGCCTTCACGGTGATCTGCTTCTCCGTGGCGGCTTTGGCGCCGAAGGCGTAGGCCTCCAGCTCGTTGTAGGTCAGGCTCAGCTGATCCATGACCATCTGCTCCGCCTGCTCTGAAGAACGGCCAAACAGCTTCTTTTTGGACAGCTTCAGCTGTTCCAGCAGCCACTCATTTTGCAGCGTCAGGCTGGTGATGACCTGCGCCTGTTCCTGTTCACGGGCGGCAAGCTCTGCTTCCAGCTTTGCATTCCGTGCTTTTTCCTGCTGCAAACGCTCATATTCCGCACGGGAAATGGTCACCATTTCTTCCGTGTTACTTGTCTGCATTTCTCTGTTTTCCATGAGAAAATTATACCACATAGAAGAGAGAAAAGCCAGTGTTTTCAATGGTTTCCAGTCACTTTTCTCTGCTCAGACTGCGCTCAACCCTGTCACCGGACGGTGGGCTTTCGGCTGCTCGATTTGTAGTCCCTCCATGAGCCAGCGGTACTGCTGCGGCGTTAAAGTCTTCACCTCAGATTCTGAGCGCGGCCATTGGTACGCGCCCTGTTCCAGTCGCTTGTACAGCAGGATAAAGCCATCTTTTTCCCAGTACAAGCCCTTGATACGGTCCCGCCGCCGTCCGCAGAACAAAAATAATGTGTTGGTAAACGGATCCAACTCAAACTGCTGCTGGACGAGCCGCGCCAGACCATCTATGCCTTTACGCAGATCCGTGTAGCCGCAGGCAATATAGACTTGATCTGCACCGGTGAAGTCGTTCAGCATAGGCGCAGGAGCTCCACCAGCAGTCTCAGCTGTTCCGCGTCACAACCGGGGTAAATGTCCAGACTGGCCTTCCCAATATGCAGTGTGGCGCAACGTTCCGCTACGTTGCGAGACATTTTCTTCGGTTCCGGCAGCTCCGCAAAGGTCACGGCCGTTGATGGCGGTGCTCCGTTTTTCCGTACGCCTGTCAACAGTTCACGTTCCCAACGGTAATAGGTGGCTGTCGTAACACCCCGCTGCCGGCACCATTCACTTACAGAGAGACCGCTGCCCCTGCATTCCTGTATAGACATGCTCCATTCCTGCTTCTTGGCTTCATGTTTCAGCTCATTGCTCGTCATTTACTTCACACCCTGAACATTATAGTGGTGGAAAGTTTCACAACTCCCCACCACTATTGTCCCATGTCTGTCCAGCCGCTGCCTGCTTTGACGGTTACGAGCAAGCTATTATATATGACGCCCGACTTCCTAAAACGCAACAAAATTCTCCCCAAATCATATGTGTTTCTGAAAAAGCATAGGCGCAAATCGTTTTCTTAACGATTTGCGCCTATATGTAATGCTATTCATTATGCATAGCTCTATTCATTGCCTGCGTACACGCCGTTCGCAATACTGATAAACTCATCTACAGCAATACCTCTTCCCCAGACGTGAATCAGTTGTCCCTTATCTTCATCAGTCCATGCAACAGAAAAGGTGCTATATTCTTCTGTCTTCTCCTCATATAAAGAAACTTCTTTGCCATGAATAAACAGTGATCTTCTTTCCATATTTTCTGTATCGAAATCAGAGACCAAGGTCTCTGAGATTTTCATGGTAGTGACGCTTACCTCTTCTCCGTTATTTCCACGAAGTTTTACATATCTCGCAAAATCATTCTCCCATTCATCAGCAACGCTTAAATTCTCCGGAATCCACGACAGCAACTGCGTGGAGCCCATATTGGAATCGCTTTTTGCTGAGTCGTTCATGGAGGGGCTACCGAACTGTATCGTTGCATGATCTCCAAACGTCTCAATAATCATATTCAAAGTTTGAACGCGAACAGGTGGGAATGCTGCAAACGCTGTTGTAAAGAGTAACATTGCTATTAATGCTACTGCAGAAGCCACACGAAAGGCTTTTGCAACTGTATGGCGTATTGCGGTTTTATTTTCCTTTGCAAACTCCTTTTTTATAGTATGCAAGCACCGGGTATTCAGTTCTTCTGGAACCTCTGCACTTAAATCACTATTGAGGCTGTCATTCAATTTCTCAAACTTTTCTCCTTCAGACTCTGCTACATCATCCATCAGTAATTCAAATAACGCATCTTCGTATTGCTCGACCAACTGTTCACGCCTTGTCATGCATTTCCACCTCCCTTTCCATTATATTTAAGAGTTTTCTTCTTGCTCGAGTCAGCTTCATTCGAACGCTTCCTGGCGAGCATTCGCAAATTTCCGATAATCGATTATCATCATATCCTAAAAAATACTTTCCTTCAAGTAGTCTTTGTTCATCAGGCCGCAATACTTTCATAGCACTAGCTGAGACACAAAGCGCAAAAGTCATGCATAATGCAAGGATCGCAGAGGTTGCCTTCTTTAAGTATTTCATTTTTCTCTCCTTTTCGTTTACTTCTATGTTGCTACTCGTTTAATTTGGTTTTGATTATCTCCTATTCAATAAATTAATCTATCATTTTATGTCATTTCTTGTTTAAAAAAGGACACTTACTCGTTGTTGCTTTTTAGCGGTTGTTCTGTCATTACACAATAGTATCTTCTTTTTATCCGTAAAACGCTAAAGCAGAATCGAGGTGATAATTATCTCCCCTAATGGAAGATACTAAGTAATGATAGGAGGCTACAAAAGAAAAAGCTGTTATTTTCAATTCTTGATGTTCTTTCAATTTTACTAGTAAGCGGTTGCGTCCAACAGCAAACTATCGAATCTTCCTCCCCTTTACCAACACAGTCTGAATTTAGTCTATCCCATGGGGTTTCATCAATTGATATCCTTACTGAAGATTTGACCTTTACAGGAGCCCCCGTTCATCTGACGTATGAATTTGAGACCGGAAATGTTGATTCAAACATCGGCTTATTGTTATTTTTAAATGGCAATATTCAGCCATTTTCAGTTAACGATAATCATCCTTCTATTATGAACATTGTAAGTCTACCTGCAACTCAAAAAAAAGTTATTTCTCTTTCGTTCGAACCAATAACAGGTCTCGCCGGGGATTACCTGCCCTTGCATATTGTCGCCATTTTCGACGCGGCAAATCGCATCGAAAACCCAACAATTGCTACTGCATTCTTTCAAGAGCTTAGTCAAGCATTTCCTATTAGAGTGTCTCTCGATAGCGATAGTACTGTCTCAACATGTGAGGCATTTTACGAAAAATCATATACCGTTCACTCTTTAGAAAATGCAAAAGTAAGTAAGCTATCAAATGAACGATCAGAAATGAACTCCGACTTCCTATTTGATTCATTTTCCGAAAGTTCAGATGTTGAAACAAAACAGCTCTCTTTAAACACTCCTACCGATATTATCCTCTTCAATCCAACTGAAGAAACTATGTCCTATCATCTTTTTGCATTTGTCAACAATACACCTGTCATGTGGGATAGTTCTCCTTACTCTTCAATCACCCTTCCGGCCAAAAGTCAATTTTCATCATCAATATTGTTGTCTGATTCCCAGATGCAAAATATTAGCGATGATTCACCAGATCTTTTCTTCTTGGTAGCCGTTCCCATTCACGAGGCGGCTCAGCAACAGGGCACGCTTGTACTTAAAACTAAAACAATCGCTTTTATAACATGA
>OGQK01001584.1_pt1 | contig 11408 bp, 8 predicted proteins | sample 1553221 | NCBI WGS metagenome assembly OGQK01 (sample SAMEA2579996, study PRJEB22360) | human gut metagenome | biome: human gut; feature: human-associated habitat; material: faeces | place: Denmark | collected 2008/2010 | reverse complement strand
CATGTCGTCTCGGCGGCCGGGGGCGGCCCGAAAGCCCCCCCGACCCGGCCGATACGCCCGAAGCGCTCGCCGAACGGTTCTTCGCAGCGGTCGATATGGCCGTCGAGGATCTGTACGACGCCACGTCCTTCATCGTCGGACAGGCCCGGGCATGGGGCCTCGACCCCTCGGCCGTCGTAGCCAGCGGATCGAGCGCCGGGGCGATTACGGTCCTGCAGGGCGAATACGAACGATGCACGGGCTCGGCGCTGAGCCGCCGCCTGCCCGAAGGCTTCCGCTATGCAGGCATCATCGCCTTCGCAGGAGCCGTTTTGGAGAAAAGCTCCTCCGGTCCGGTCTGGCGGGAAAAGCCCGCCCCGATCCAGCTATTTCACGGCGATGCGGACTGTAACGTTCCTTACGACAGCATCGGCACGGGCGGCGCGGCCCTTTACGGATCGTTCTATCTGAGCAGGCAATTCCGCCGGATGAACACGCCGTTCTATTTCTATTCGGTCAGCGGCGCGGCTCACGAGATGGCCGTACGGCCGATGGACCGGAACCGTGCCGAAATCGGCATTTTTCTCGACCGGCTGGTGCTCGGACGGGAGCCATTGATGATCGAGACGCAAGTCGAGCGGATCGGAACTCCGGCCACACGGAAAAAGATCACGCTTTCGGACTTCATCCGGGCCAACTCGGGAGCATAGGCCGAATCCGCTCCGTCTCCGGACGAAAAACGGAGGATTCGCGTCCGCTGCGCGGATTGCATTGACGTGCGTCCCGCATGGAGCGCAACGAAAACGTATCGGGATCGCAGTTCGCTCAAAACCGGAAATCGGCTCCGCCCCTGTCGCCGGCAGCCCGGCCGAACAACTCCCGGTATAGGAGACCGCTAAAGAACGTCGTCTACGCAGACCGGTGCGACACGGTCCGAAGATAGCCCCCCGCCGAGACCGATGGCGCGCGGACGACCCGGACCGTCCGCCCCGGCAGAAACGGCAGGAAAGCGCAGCCGGACTACAATTTTCCGCCGGAATCGCCTCTGAAACGAACCCGACCGACCGCTCCGCCGAGTCGCGCAACGAAAAAACACGGTCTATCCGACCTCGGCCCGTATCCGGCGGATCAGCCGGCGATAGCGCCGCCAGTAGAGAAGCGCGGCCACGCCGAGACCGAAGATAAACCCGACCCACAGCCCCGGAGCCCCCATGCCGAGCGTGAACGCGCAGAGATAGCCGACCGGCAGATTGATGACGATGTACGACACGAAAGCGTACCGCATCACGATTTTCACATCCTGCATCCCCCTCAGCACGCCGAGCAGCACGACTTGCAAACCGTCCGAGAACTGATAGAGCCCGGCCATGATGAAAAGCTGCGCGGCAACCGCCGCGACGGCCGTGTCGGAGGTGAAAAGCAGCGGAATCCAGTGTCGCAGCCCGATAAAGCAGCACATCGTGAGGAAATTGGTCATCAGCGCCAGATGGCACGAAGCGGTCGCGGCGCGGGTCAGGCCGTCCAGATCGCCGCGGCCGAAACGGTGACTGACCAGAATCGTCGTCGCGGAGGATATGCCCGCCATCGCCATAAAGGCGAAATTGCCGAACGTAACGACGATCTGGTGCGCGGCCAGCTCGACCGCTCCGATCCATCCCATCATGATCGACGACAGCGCGAAGGCCGACACCTCGAGCACCATCTGCACCGATATGGGCAGACCCACCGACAGCAGTTGCCGAATCCGCCTCCAACCTTGCGCCGCCCATGTGAAAAAACGCAGGTAACGTCGGAACGAAACGTCGCGCAGAAAATAGGCCAGCATCATCAGCGGCATGCAGATCCGCGAGATCAGCGTCGCCAGACCGGCGCCCGCCGCGCCCATTTCGGGGAACCCGCACTTGCCGTAGATCAGCAGATAGTTGAACCCTATGTTGATCGCGTTAGAAGTCAGCATGACGACCATCGCCGCGCTCGTATTGCCCACGCCTTCCAGAAACTGCTTGAAAGCGCAGTACATCATGAACGGCACGATCGACCACGACAGATAGCGGAAATAAGGCCTCGCCTGAGCGACGACCTCGGGCGCCTGCCCCATCCGGTCCATCAGAGCCTCCAGCCCCAGCAGCAGCGCCAGCAGGACGATTCCGGTCGCGGCATACAGCACGAGCGAATTCTGAAACAGAGCGGCCGCGCCGCGCAGATCGCGCTTGGCGTACGCCTCGCCGACCAACGGCGTCAGCCCCAGCGAAACGCCCATGCCCCAGAACATGAAGATGACGAACACGGCTCCGCCGAACGACACGCCGGCCAGCGGCAGCGCGCCCAACCGGCCGACCATCGCGTTGTCGGCCAGCTGCACGACGACCTGCCCGACCTGCGACAGCATCACCGGCACGGCCAGCGTCAGGTTCTCCCGGTATTGCGGCAACCAATTCCGGAGTTTTCCTTTCCAAGCGAAACGTTCCATAGAAGCGCAAAGATAACCCGAATCCCGTTGTGCCGCAAATTCCCGAGACGCCGAACCGACCGTCGGACAGAAATACGAAGAAAATCGGCAGGAGGCATGCCGGAGTCGGGACCTCCGCCGGAACGAAACGCTCCCTCGTCCTTAGCCCCGCTCCGGACAGCGATGGGCAAGCAGGAACCGCAAGGCCCGGACTGAGCCGAAAACCAAACGGATACGGTTTCCATACCGGGGGGAAACGACCGGGAGCCGAGTCCGGCACGACGTGCGACACGGGACCGGGCGAACCGGCGGTCGCCGCCCTTCTGCGACGGCCCCGCGAAAAAAGCTTCGGCGGCCCTTGAAAGGACCGCCGGAGCGAAAACGGATAACCGCCGACTACGAGGCGAGATGAGTAGGCGAGTCGGCCGGCGCGACGGAGAGTTCGATCCGATCCCCGTCCGCACAAACCGTAACCCGGTCGCCCGCATGCACGGCGCCCGCAACGATCAGTTCCGACAGAGGCTCCTCGACCCGGTCGAGAATCGTCCGGCGCAGCGAGCGGACGCCGTAGGCGGGCTCGTAACCCTGCTTCACAAGCAGGCGCTTGGCCTCGTCGCTCGCGTCGAGGGAGTAGCCCAGTTCGCTCACGCGGCGGCTCAAGCACCCCAGTTCCAGCTCGACGATACGCAGCACGTCCGTGTCGGAAAGCGTCCCGAATGTCACGATATCGTCGATGCGGTTGATGAACTCGGGAGCGAAGCTGCGCTCCAGATTCTTGCGATAGGCCGCCTCGCGGTTGAGCGCCTGCATGGCCGGTTTCGAAGCCGTGTTGTATCCGACGCATCTGGGCGCGCTGAGTAGCCTCGCGAGAGCCGACGTTCGACGTCATGATGATGATCGTATTGCGGAAATCCACCCGGCGGCCGAGGCCGTCGGTCAGCTGACCCTCGTCGAAAATCTGCAGCATCAGGTTGAAGACGTCGGGATGCGCCTTCTCGATCTCGTCGAACAGCAGCACGCAATAGGGGCGACGACGGACCTTCTCGGTCAACTGGCCTCCCTCGCCGTAGCCGACATAGCCCGGAGGCGAGCCGATCAGCCGGCTCACGTTGTGCTTCTCGGAATACTCGCTCATATCGACGCGCAGCAGCGCCTCCTCGGTATCGAACAGATACTTGGCCAGCTCCTTGGCCACATGGGTCTTGCCTACCCCGGTCGGACCGACGAACATGAACACCCCGATCGGACGGTTGGCATCCTTGAGTCCGGCCCGGCTGCGGCGGATCGCACGGGTCACCTTGCGCACGGCCTCGTCCTGCCCGATCACGACGCCGCCCAGATGCTTCTCCATGTCGAGCAGGCGAGCCTGCTCGTCGCCGGAAATGCGCGACAGCGGGATGCCGGTCATCGAGGCGATCACCTCGCGGATAGCCGTTTCGCCGACCTCGATCGGACTGCGGGCCATATTTTCCCGCCACTGCTTCTCGACCTCCTGCAGCCTCAGCCGCAAGGCCCCCTCGCGGTTGCGGAGCGTGGCCGCCAGCTCGTAGTTCTGCATCTTGATCGCCCGGTTCTTCTCCCCGGCCGCCTGCTCGATCTCCTGCTCGAGGAGTTTCAGCGACTCGGGGACCTGAGCGTCGAACGCCCGGGCACGGCTTCCGGCCTCGTCCATCACGTCGATGGCCTTGTCGGGAAAGAACCGATCGGTCACATAACGACGGGTCAGACCGACGCAGGCCGAAAGCGCCTCGTCCGTATAGCGCACGCAATGGTGCGACTCGTACTGGCTGCGGATGTTGCGCAGCATATGCAGCGTCTGCTCGGCCGAAGGCTGCTCGACGACGATCTTCTGAAAACGGCGCTCCAGCGCGCTGTCGGCCTCGATGTTCTCGCGGTATTCGTTCATCGTCGTCGCGCCGATGCACTGCAACTCGCCCCGTGCCAGGGCGGGCTTCAGTATATTGGCCGTGTCGAGCGATCCCTGCGTGCTTCCGGCCCCGACGATCGTATGAATTTCGTCGATGAACAGAATCACGTCGCTGCCCGACAACTCCTTGAGCAGCGCGTTGATACGCTCCTCGAACTGTCCCCGGTATTTCGTTCCGGCCACCAGCGACGACACGTCGAGCGAAAAAATCCGCTTGTGAAGCAGCACGTGGGGCACGCTCTTCTGAACGATGCGCAGCGCCAGCCCCTCGACGATAGCCGACTTGCCGACGCCCGCCTCGCCGATCAGCACCGGATTGTTCTTTTTGCGGCGGCCCAGAATCTGGATCACCCGCTCGATCTCGGCCTCGCGGCCGATCACCGGATCGAGCTTACCCTCGGCGGCGCAGCGCGTCAGATCGACTCCGAACTGGTCGAGCATGCTATCCTTGGTCTTGTCGCCGGCCGGAGCGCCGATACGCATCACGCCGGAGAAGAGCCGCTCGGGATGCTCGCCCTCGTCGTCGCCCAGCAGCGACAGAAAGCGCATATTCTCGTAATAGTCCTCGTTGGGAGGCAGGTCCTTCAGGAAAGGAGCCGCCGTCTCGCCGGTCACGTTGTACAAAGCCAGTATCCGCGAGCTGATCGAGCTGCGGTCGTCGAGAATCGCCCTCAGCAGATGTCCCGTGTTGAGCATGTGTTCCACGACGCAGCCCTTGCCCGCATCGGAAATGATTTGGCGCAGCATCGATTCGCCGTTGATAGCGATCGTCTGTCGGAGAGCCTGAGACCGGCCGTCTTGCGCGACGACAGGGCCCATTTCGCGTTCGAGACGCGTTTTGATCTGATCGATCTCCCAGTTTTTGAGCAGTTTCCGCAGCACATGGGAGGCATGGCTTTCCTCCTGCTTAAGTATCGCGAGAAAGAGGTGATCCGTCGTCACTTCCGAACTGCTGCGGCGACGCGCCTCATAGCATCCTCCCAGAAGGACCGACTCCAGTTTCTTCGTTTGCTTAATTTGCATGGCGTTTTCCTCATTTGATTTTTCTGGAAAGATAACGCCGCGCGAAGACGCTTTATTATAGTTTCAGCCGCCGGGGCCACTCGCCGACTTCCAGATCGCGGATATCCGCTCCGTCGATCGTCAGACGCACGGCCGTCCTAACCTGGTGAAAGCCACTCAGCCCCGCAGCGCCCGGATTGATGTGGAGCCAGTCGTTGCGCCGGTCGTAAATCACCTTCAAAATATGCGAATGTCCGCTGACGAATATCTTCGGCCGGCGCAGGCGCAGCTGCGCCTCGACGCCCCGCTCATAGCGGCCGGGATATCCTCCGATGTGAGTCATCGCCACGCGCACCTCCTCGCAGTCGAAAAGCTGCCAGCGCGGATAAGCCAGACGCACCGCTCCCCCGTCGATATTGCCGCAAACGCCACGCAGCGGCTTGAAGGCCGCGATCGCGTCGGCCGTTTCGATTCCTCCGAAGTCGCCGGCATGCCACAACTCGTCGACATCGGCGAAAAAGTCGCGCAACGGCGCGTCGAACGTGCCGTGCGTATCCGAAAGTATTCCGATTCGTTTCAAAGCCGATCTCCCTTCCGCATTCTGCGATAAATCGATTATCTTTGTAAAGGTAATTCTTTTTCGCATGCAAACCAACATCCCGCTCGCGGAACGCCTGCGTCCCCGGACGCTGGACGAATACATCGGTCAGGAGCATCTGGTCGGTCCGGACGGCGTTTTCCGACGCTTTCTGGAGACGGGCAACGTTCCCTCGTTCATCCTGTGGGGTCCTCCGGGCGTCGGCAAGACGACGCTCGCGCGGCTCGTGGCGACCGCGCTCGACCGGAAAATGTTCACGCTCTCGGCGATCAACGCCGGCGTCAAGGACGTGCGCGAGGTGATCGAGCAGGCCCGCAAAAACCGCTTCTTCAACACGCCGGCCCCGTTCCTGTTCATCGACGAGATCCACCGTTTCAACAAGTCGCAGCAGGACTCGCTGCTCGGAGCCGTCGAACAGGGGATCGTCACGCTCGTCGGCGCGACGACCGAGAACCCGTCGTTCGAGGTGATCTCGCCGCTGCTGTCGCGCTGTCAGGTCTACGTGCTCAAGGCGATGGAGGAGAGCGACCTGCAAAAGCTTCTGGACCGGGCCATAGCGACCGACACGGTCCTGCAGGAGCGCAAGGTCCGGGTCGAGCAAACGGCCGCCCTGTTTCGCTTCAGCGGCGGGGACGCGCGCAAACTACTGAACATCATCGACATTCTCAGCAACGCCACCGAAGGCGAGATCGTCATCAGCGACCGTAGCATCACCGAATGCCTGCAACAGAACATCGCCCTGTACGACAAGAACGGCGAGCAGCATTACGACGTGATCTCGGCCTTCATCAAGTCGGTGCGCGGCAGCGACCCGAACGCGGCGATCTATTATCTGGCCCGCATGCTCGCCGGAGGCGAGGACCCGAAGTTCATCGCGCGGCGGCTCGTAATCCTCGCCTCGGAAGACATCGGGCTGGCCAATCCGAACGGGCTGTTGCTCGCCAACGCCTGCTTCGACACGGTGCACAAGATCGGCATGCCCGAAGCTCGCATCACGCTGGCCGAAACGACGATCTACCTAGCCACGAGCCCCAAGAGCAACTCGGCCTACATGGCGATCGACGCGGCTCTGGCTCAAGTCCGGCACGACACGACGAACCGCCCGGTCCCGCTGCATATCCGCAATGCGCCCACATCGCTGATGAAAGAGCTGGGCTACGGCGAAAATTACCGGTATGCGCATGATTTCGAGGGTCACTTCGCCGAGCAGGAGTTCATGCCCGAAGGATTGGAAGGCCGCCGCTTCTACACGCCGGACGACAATCCCAAAGAGCGGCAGATCGCCGAGCGGATCCGCACGTTGTGGAAAGGAAAATACTGATTACAAAAACAGCTTTCCGAACCTGCGGGCAGAAGCCTGCGCGCGACAACCGGCCGCGCCGCCGGATCGCAGGAAAGCGACTTCGCGATTTCCGCACGGCGGCGGCAACCCGTTCGGACCGGCCATGCGTATTCCGGCCGGGAAAACGGTCTTGCTCGCGCGATGCCGCGAACGTCCGCCGACTCGTTCCGGCCGCGCAGTCGGGACCACTCCTGAAAACGAGCCGGACACAGCCTTCCCCGGACGGAACCGCCCCCGGCACGCCGTCTCCCGGCAGGGACAAAAGCGACAGTGCCGGAACACGGAGCCCGCGCGAGGGGAAACCGGCCCTCGGACAACATTTGCCAAATCGGAAGGAAATAGCTACTTTTACTCGGTCAAAAAACTTTCCGAGCCATGAATACCCGAGAAATTCTGAGCCATATTCCCGACTTGCGGCATCTCGACAGCGGGATGTTCCTGCTGATGGCCGGCCCGTGCGTCGTCGAGAACGAGACGATGCTCCGGCAAGTGGCCGAAACGGCCTGTCGGATCACCGAGCGGTTGCGGATACCTTATATATTCAAAGCGTCGTACCGCAAGGCCAACCGCTCGCGGATCGACTCGTTCAGCGGCATCGGCGATCTGGAGGCGCTGCGCATGCTGGGCGCGATCCGAAAAGAATTCGGCGTACCGATAGTGACCGACATCCACAATCCGGAAGAGGCCGCCATGGCCGCCGAATACGTCGACGTGCTCCAAATACCCGCCTTTCTGTGCCGCCAGACCGATCTGCTCGTAGCGGCGGCCAAGACCGGCAAGGCGGTCAACATCAAGAAAGGGCAGTTCCTCTCGCCCGAAGCGATGGCTTTCGCAGCCGGCAAAGTACGCGACGCGGGCAACCCGAATATCCTGCTTACGGACCGGGGCACGATGTTCGGTTATCACGATCTGATCGTGGACATGCGCAGCATTCCCTCAATGCAGACGCTGGGCTATCCGGTCGTCATGGACATTACGCACTCGCTTCAGCAGCCCAATCAGGGCAGCGGAGTCACCGGAGGCCCGCCTGCGATGATCGAAACGATCGGCCGCGCGTCGATTGCGGCGGGGGCCGACGGAATTTTCATCGAGACGCATCCCGATCCGTCGGTCGCCAAAAGCGACGGAGCGAATATGCTCGCGCTCGAACGGCTCGAGGGACTTCTCGAACGGCTGTGCCGCATCCGGACGACGATCAACGAACTATAGCGCCCGAAAGGCGTCGGCCAGCAAACCTCCGTTCCGCGAGAAACGCCCGCCTTCGCCTTTTCATACGGACGGACGGCGGGCCGGCCGACGATACGAAGCACTCCGGAACATTTCCTTTGCGAGGCGTCGGCATCGCAGAAGCTCTCCGGCAATTGTTAATAAAATCACAACAAATCGGGCCAAACGACCTTGCCGGTTTGCGATACGAAGCGTAATTTTACGGCAATGAAAAGGAAGTGGATTATCATAGCGGCTGCGATAGCGGTCGCGGTCGTTGCCGTCGTTCTGATCGTCTGCCTGTGCGGCCGGAACGAATCGCACGCACTGCCGGCCGAAGAAGCGGCCGAGGAAGAAACGGTCGAGCTGCTGTTCGGCATCGACAAGCAACGGTACGACATCGAGCAAGGTATTGTCAGGGAGGGAGAGACGGCCGGCCAGATTCTGGCCCGGTACGGAGTCGGAGCCGGCACCATCGACCGGATCGCCAAAGCGGCCGAATCGGTCTTCAGTCTCAAGAATATCCGGTTCGGCAAGCCTTTCACCGTATTCCGCGAGAAAGACTCGACGTCCCGGCTCGCCTATTTCGTCTACGAGCCGACGGCGACCGACTACCTGATCGTCGATCTGAGCGGCGACTCGGTCGACGTCCGCAAGAACGCGAAGGAAGTGACCGTCGAGCGGCGGATGAAAACCGCCACGATCGAGAGCTCGCTCTGGAACTGCATGATCGACAACGGAATGAGCCCGAATCTGGCTATGGAACTGTCGGAGATCTACGCATGGAGCATCGACTTCTTCGGCCTGCAAAAGGGCGACAATTTCACGATCATTTACGACCAGCAGTTCGTCGACTCGACCGAGGTGGGCCACGGCACGATCTGGGGCGCCCGTTTCGAGCACGGAGGCAAGACATACTATGCCGTTCCGTTCGTGCAGGACGGCAAACTGAGCTACTGGGACGAGCAGGGCAACAGCCTGCGCAAGAACCTGCTCAAGGCGCCGCTCAAGTATAGCCGGATCAGCTCGCGCTTCTCGAACGGGCGCATGCATCCGATTCTGCGCATCCGGCGTCCGCATCACGGGGTCGACTACGCCGCGCCGTCCGGGACGCCCGTCGTAGCGGTGGGCGACGGGGTCGTTATTTTCAAAGGATATGCCGGAGGAGGAGGAAACACGCTCAAGATCAAACATAACAGCGGATCGCTCATTTCAGGCTACCTGCACTTGAAAGGATATGCGAAAGGGATCGCCAAGGGAACGCGCGTAAGGCAGGGGCAGCTCATCGGCTACGTAGGCTCGACCGGGCTGTCGACAGGTCCGCACTTGGATTTCCGGCTCTGGCGCAACGGTACGCCGATCGACCCGCTGAAAGTCCCGACCGAACCGGCGGAGCCGATCCGCGAAACCAACCGAGCGGCTTTCACGGACATCAAGGACAGGATACTGGCCGAGTTGCAAGGCAGACTGGCCGACAGCCTGAGGGTCACCACTTTCGAGCAGACGCCCGATACCGCCGCGCGAACCGCGAAAACCGACAGCGTCCCGCAAAAATGATCGACCGAAGGATAACGGATTTCATCGCCCGGCACCACGTGCTGACGCTGTCTACCGTCGCGGACGGCATGCCGCACTGCTGCAACCTGTTCTATGCGTACGATCCGCAGCGGAACCTGTTCGCGGTCACCTCGTCGGACGAAACGCTGCATGCGAGGCAGGCGCGGCAGAATCCGCGCATCGCGGCCTCCGTCGTACTGGAAACCCGCGTCGTAGGCAAAGTGCAGGGACTTCAGATACGCGGCACGATGATGCCGGCGGAAGCGGAGACGCTTCCTTCCGTACGGAAAGTCTATCTCGGACGGTTTCCGTACGCGGCCGCGGTCAAGCTGGAATTATGGACGATCCGGCCCGATTTCATGAAACTGACCGACAACCGGCTCGGTTTCGGCAAAAAGATTGTTTGGGAAGACCGAACGAAAACCGAACGCATTGGACAGTCTGAAAGATAAAACGATAGCGGTCACGGGAGGCACGGGACTCGTGGGAAGCCATCTGACGGCCGAGCTGCTCCGCGAGGGTTGCTCGGTCCGCCTGATCGTCCGCAACGCCGGCAAGACGGATCTGCTGAAAGCTACGTTGCGACGTATGGGCATGGCCGACCGTTACGACCGGATCGAGTTCCGGCAGACCGCGCTGAACAATCCGCACACGTTGCGGGAGGCCGTCCGAGGCACGCAAGTCCTGTTCCACTGCGCGGCTCAGGTCTCGTTCGATCCGGAACGGGCGGACGACATCGTCTCGTCGAACACGGAAATCACGACCCACATAGTCAACAGTTGTCTCGAATGCGGAGTCGGACTGCTCGTGCATTGCAGTTCGATCGCTACGCTGGGAGAACCCCGGCACGAGGGAGAACCCGTCACCGAGTCGTGCACGCTCGACAGTCCGGTCGGAAAGTCGGCCTACGCGATCAGCAAGATCTATGCGGAGAACATCGTGCGGCGCGGCATCGCACAGGGACTGAAAGCAGTCATCGTCAACCCGGCCATCGTCATCGGCGAAGGGAACTGGACCAGCGGCAGCTCGCTGCTGATCGCTTTCGGCGCGCGCGGAGGCTTTTTCTATACCCGGGGCGTCAAAAGCTACGTCGACGTCAGGGATGTCGCCCGGGCCATGGTCCTGCTGGCGCAAAGACCGGAAACGGCCGGGAGCCGGTTCATCCTCTCGGCGGACAGCCTCTCTTTCCGCGATTTTTTCGGCATCGTCGCCCGAGCGGCGGGACGCCCTGCGCCGAGTATCCCGATCGGGAAACCGGCGCTTCGCATGGCGTCGAAGCTGGACGAGAGAATCAGCCGCATGACCGGGCGAGAGTATCTGCTATCGCCATCGGTAGTCGAGAACGCCT
>OGQK01001581.1_pt1 | contig 11416 bp, 10 predicted proteins | sample 1553221 | NCBI WGS metagenome assembly OGQK01 (sample SAMEA2579996, study PRJEB22360) | human gut metagenome | biome: human gut; feature: human-associated habitat; material: faeces | place: Denmark | collected 2008/2010 | reverse complement strand
TGAAAGGTGCGACAGCGTTGTATGTATGCTGTCGCACCTTTTTAATCATCTTTTTTACAAACCAAACAAAGCCAATCTTTTTGGTTTTGGTCTACCTCGATTTTTGAAAACCCAGCATTTTCCAATTCTTTCTCAATCTGCTCGGAAGTATAAATTGTCATGCCGTGGATTATATCTGTCCATTTTTCGTCCTTTGTATTTTTCCCATTGGCTTCATTGCAGATCAGGAAAGTCCCGCTATTTTTAAGCACACGATATACTTGCTGAAAAGCAACTTGAATACCGGGCCAAAAGTAGATTGTTTCAAAGGCAGTTACCAAGTGAAAAGTGTTTTCTGAAAACGGCAGATTCATAACATTGCCTTGCAAAACTTCGCATCGGCCTTCCTGAATTGCTGCCCGATTAAGTTTTTTCGACTTCTGAACACTAACTTCGGAGTAGTCAACACCAGTTATGTGTCCATTTGAACTTTTTCCCAAAAGGCGTTTGAGGTTAGCCCCTCCACCGCAGCCAATATCCAGACAGAAATCATCGTCGCGGATTTTTATGTGCGTCAAGCCCCATTCTGCAAGTGCGGCATGGCCGGTGTTCATCATATTGACCATGATCTTCCCGGCGAATCCTTTTGGTTTGCAGGTGTTTTGAAAGAAAGACATATTTTTTCTCCTAATTTAACATGATGCGAAAGATTGGCAAGTGCCGATTCTCCGAAGTTTTCCCGCAGAGTAGGAACTTAAATTTCTCCGGGCGTAACGCCATATCTTTTTTTAAAAGTGTCGATAAAATGGCTTGCGTTGGTATATCCTACCATCCATACCACGTCTTTTACCTTGTACTTTCCGCTTTGCAGCAGGCGGTAGGCCATCTCCATTCGTTTTTCCACGATGTATTCATAAACCGTGCAATTAAAACAGATTTTGAACCCCTGTTTCAATTTGGTTTCGCTCAAAAAACATTGTTCGGCAATCTGTGCGATTGTCAAAGGATGGAGGAAATGATTGTCGATAATTTCCCTCGCTTTCATCAAGCATCGGTAATCTTCTCTGGAAATATCTTTGGTATTTTTCTGCTTGCCAATCGCTTCATCACAAAACAAAGACAGCAGTTCTAAAACCTTTCCTTCCAGATACAACTTGCGCAGCTTCCGCTCGGGCGGGCAGTCCAACAACTGCTGTAAAACAAGGCGTATCTCCGGTGTGGTGGAAAATACATGGGTACAAATCTTATCATCCCGCCGAATTAAATGCGCTGCTTCTAAATCTTCTGTCAGCGAGGAAAAACGTCCTTCCTCCAGCGAAATGCTCAAGGTATGGTAAGGCTGCTCGGAACCGAAATGGCTTACGCACTGTGAAAACGTCCCACATTGCAAACTGCACTGTGTTGGGGAAAGCTGGTAGTGCTCGCCTTGCTTTTGGCGATAATCCCATTCGCAGATCCCATTCATACAGAAGGAAAGCTGAAAGACCTTGCGCTCTGGATATTCTTCGTACAATTCCGTTTCCCGCTTAAAGGCCATTTCAGACTGAACCAAAAACAGTCCTTTGGATAACTCCTGCATACCCACAAAACCATCGGCAACCTGTTTTGTGAGATCAAAGCAGTTGCCGGTTTGTTTATGCCCTACGGTACCCGAAAGGCCGGAAACCTGAAAAGAGTGAGGCATATATTCGGGGGCGGACCATTGTAAAAGCATACTGCCAAACTCCTTTCACAAAATAATAGTTAGCAATGACTAACCACATAATATCACATCTGCTTGCGAAAATCAAGTCGCTTCAAAAACAGATTTGCCGGATTGGGGTATAAAACCGCCGGATTCGGTCACAAAAGCGCAGGCGGTTTTGCTACACTAAACTGTGTTTGGAAAATAACACGGAAAGGCGGGTAAATGTATATGCGAAAAGAAAATGGCAAGAGAGAATCCCCCTATAAAGGAATCCTCAAATTTGCCGACGAAAAGAAACCGCAGCTATCATTTGCCGTTGTCCTATCTGTTTTGTCTTCTGCTTTTGGTATTGTTCCATATATCGCGGTTGCAATCTTGCTGCAAAAGGCATTGGCAAGCAGTCTGACAACGACTTGGGCAATCCTCTTGCCGGTCATCGCTCTGTGCGGGTATCTTTTGAAGCATACCCTTTACGCGAAATCGACGCTTTGCTCCCATAAGGTAGCTTACGAAATCATCAAAAATATTCGTACCACAATCATGAAGAAAATGTCCAAGGTATCTATGGGAACGATTCAGGGCAAATCTTCTGGCGAGTTTAAGCAGCTTGTTATCGATGATGCGGAAAGGCTGGAAGGACCGCTGGCTCATGCTATCCCTGAGATGACCGCCAGCATACTTGTTCCGATCTTTGTCATTCTGTATTTGTTGGTGATTGACTGGCGCATGGCGTTGGCCGCTTTGGTTTCAGCTATTTTGGGAAACCTGATCTATTATGGCATGATGTTTGGCCGTGGCGAAGTGATGAAGGAATACATGATGTCCAATGCCAATATGAACGCAACCATTGTGGAATATGTCAATGGTATGGAGGTCATCAAAGCATTTAATCAGACTGCTTCCTCAATGGGGCGGTTCCAGTCGGCGGTTCTAAAGGTGCGGGACATCACGACAAAGTGGTATAAACACTGTTGGCCGTTTATGAGCATCAGCCAAGCGATTCTACCATCCTCGATTGCCTTTGTTTTGCCTGTCGGAATGGCTCTTATTTCAGGCGGTGCGGTTAGTCTTGCCGAACTGATTGTTTGTATTCTTCTCTCTATGGCAATCGTTGGTTCCCTGCAAAACTTTACCGAGTTTTGGGAAAGTTTTGCCGTTATTTCCGAAGTGCAGCCCCGTATTCAGGCGCTTCTTGATATGGAAGAATTGACGGAACCGGCACAGCCGAAGCATACAGACAAAGCCGACATGCAGATGAAGGATGTTCATTTCGGCTATGGCGACAGCGAGATCATTCACGGTATTTCTTTCACAGCAAAGGCCGGAAGCGTAACTGCCTTTGTGGGGCCTTCCGGTTCGGGTAAATCAACCTTAGCCAAACTGATCGCCCGGTTTTGGGATGTCGATGCAGGCGCAGTTTTAGTAGGCGGGATTGATATTCGGGAGATGTCCCTTACCGACTTAACAGAGAAGATCAGCTATGTATCGCAGGACAACTTTCTGTTCAATATGAGTCTGCGCGATAATATCCGCATTGGTAAACCGGAGGCTACTGATAAGGAAGTGGAATGGGCGGCAGCACAGGCCGGGTGCGATGAATTTATTTCACGTTTCCCCCAAGGGTACGATACCAATGCCGGTGACGCCGGGGCAAGGCTTTCCGGTGGCGAGCGCCAGCGCCTTGCCATAGCGCGGGCAATCCTCAAAAATGCGCCTATCGTGATTTTAGATGAAGCCACCGCCTTCACAGACCCGGAGAATGAAGATAAATTGCAGCGTTCCATTGATAAGCTGACAAAGGGGAAAACTCTGATTGTCATTGCGCACCGGCTCTCTACCATTATGTATGCCGACCAGATTTTAGTGTTGGAAAACGGACAGATTACCGCACAGGGAACCCATGAGCAGCTTCTAACCCATTCCGAAACCTATCTGGATATGTGGAAAGCTCATATCAGCGCAATGGACTGGAGTATGAATCAGGAGGTGAGTGAATTATGCTGAAAATCATCCGGCGCGTACTGCGTTTAAGCGGAAACTTATCGAAACGGATTTGGGGCAGCTTTATCTGTGGCTTTCTGGAATCCATGTTCGGCCTGCTGCCAATCGCCGCCGTCTTTCTTGTCCTGATAGAATTGCAGAACGGTCAACCGATTACAGGACAAACATGGGGTATTGTTATCGGCTTGATTGCAGGAGGTTTAATCCTGCGCATGATTTTCAAATATCTGGTTTACCGGCTGCAAAGTACGGCAGGCTTTGAGTTTGTAGCCAGAGAACGGATTGCATTGGGCGACCGGCTGCGGAATGTGCCGATGGGCTTTTTCCATGATAACAGTGTCGGAGACATTACGGCGACTGTTACAACGGATTTGAACTTTCTCGAGAACTACTCTATGCACATTCTTGATAAGGTTACAACCGGCGTTTTGAGTATGATTGTCATGGCGGGTTGTATTTTAGCCTTTGACTGGCGTATCGGTTTGATTTTCGTGGCAGGCATCCTTCTTTCCTTCCCAATCTACAGCCACATGCAGAAAAAAGGAAAGGCGCTCTCTGCAAAGCGGCAGAAAATCCAATCCGAAGCAGTTGCGGCCACATTGGAATACGTGCAAGGTATTTCCGTTGTAAAATCCTTCAATATGTGCGACAAAAATCTGAGCGATATTGAAGATGCCTATGAGAGCAATGCGGCTGCCTCTTATGGGGTGGAGCGTGTATTTACCCCGCTCAATATGACCTATTCGATGGTGTTCCGTATTTCGGCCTGCATGATTATGCTGTGCGCGGGAATCCTCGCTGTTGGCGGCGACCTGTCTTTCGCTAATCTCGCCGTTATTCTGATCGCTTCCTTTACCATCTTCAATCCGATTGAGGTTATGGGCCAGATGACGACAATGATTCGGACAATGGACGCTGCCCTTGACCGGGTAGAGCGTATCAAACAGGCAAAAAAAATTGATGAAAACGGTAGGGACATCCCTTTGGATTCCTTTGACATTGGCTTCGAGCATGTGTCCTTTGCTTATGAGAATGGCAATCCAATTTTGAAGGATGTGAGTTTTTCCATTCCACAGGGCAGCATGACTGCGATTGTCGGTCCCTCTGGAGGCGGCAAAACCACCATTACAAGGCTGATCGCCCGGTTTTGGGATGTGCAGGAAGGCAGCATTACCATAGGCGGCCACGATGTCAAAGAGTTTACCTGTGACAGCCTCTTGAAGAATATGAGCATGGTATTTCAAAATGTGTATCTGTTCCACGATACTATTGAGAACAATATTAAGTTTGGCTGCCCGGACGCAACCCATGAGCAAGTGGTAGAAGCGGCAAAGAAAGCCTGCTGCCACGATTTTATCTCTGCTCTGCCACAAGGATATGACACGGTAATTGGCGAAGGCGGCTCCACCCTGTCCGGTGGAGAAAAGCAGCGGATCTCCATCGCCCGCGCCATGCTCAAGGGCGCGCCGATTATCCTGCTTGACGAGGCAACCGCCAGCGTTGACCCGGAAAACGAGGTGCATTTGCAACAGGCCATCAGCGCTTTGGTAAAAAATAAGACGCTGATTGTCATTGCACACCGGCTGTCCACGATTCGGGATGCCGATCAGATTTTGGTGGTGGATAACGGAAAAATTGTAGAAAAAGGCGTTCACGCTGAACTGATACAACAAAAAGGAATCTATCAAAAATTCTGGAATATCCGGCAGAAAGCGCGGAACTGGAAACTTGCACAGTAATTTATGCACTGCGGCGGGCGATATGCCGCCTGCCGCAGTTACTTCGACACAATGGTTAGCTTTGATTAACCGGAAAGGAGGGAAACGGTGAAATCTCATTGGATAAAACGAATCGTGCGGCTGCTGGTTCTGCTCTTTGGCGTAAGCATCCTGTGCTTTATCCTGACTGCATTATCCAGTACAGACCCAGCCACTTATCTTGTGCGCCGTGGAAATCTCTCTCCTACACCGGAAGTGATTGAACAGGTACGCGCGGAACTTGGTTTGGATCAGCCGCTTCCGATTCGGTATTTGAACTGGATCGGCGGTGTCTTTCGCGGCGACTTTGGGGAATCTATTTTTTCAACAAACGAGGTGGCTACGGATTTGGCAGCCTACTTCCCGCAAACGCTGCAATTAGTTTTTCTGTCGTTAGCTGAAATTATCGTGTTTTCAATTCTGCTTGGCGTTTTATGCGCGGCCAAAAAGAACAAGCTGACGGACCATATCATGCGGATTGTTTCGCTGTTTGGAATTTGTGTTCCTCCGTTCTGGCTCGGTTTTTTGCTGTTGATTGGCTTCGCTGTGGAAATCCCGATTTTCAGCGTAACGCCTGCATCGGGGATTATGGGATTGATATTGCCATCCATTACCTTATCTTTTCCTGTGATTTGCTCGACTGTACGGGTATTTCGCGCTTCACTGCTGGAAGAAATGCACAGTGATTATGTGAGCTTTGCCCGTGCCAACGGGATGACGGTAAACAGGATCCTCTGGAAGAAGGTATTCCGCAATGCCCTGCCGCCCGTCATCACCCTGTTCTGCCAGTATGTAAGCTATCTGATTGCTGGAAGCGCCGTAGTGGAAAAGGTCTTTTCTATCAAAGGTGTGGGCAACTACCTGATGAACTGTATTATGGCTGCTGATGCCAACGCGATTGGCGCTTGTATGCTGATTATCGCCGCGCTGTATCTTCTGGCCGAACTGTTTGGCGAAATACTCAACCACTTGCTATGCCCGTGGAGAAAGGAGGAAAGCGATGCTGCGTAAAATATGGAGAAATCCGCAGGCGGTCATCGGGCTTGGCCTGATTGTGCTGATCTGCGCCGTTGCAATTCTCGCACCGCTTTTGGCTCCCCATGCGCCGGACGAGGTGAATCCACTGATGAAATATCAAGCGCCGAGCGCCGATTATCCCCTTGGAACCGATCAGCTTGGGCGGTGTGAATTATCCCGCTTGCTTTATGGTGCAAGAGCATCCCTTGGGCTGGCGCTTCCCATTTTGATTCTGTTGGGAGGGATTGGTTTAATCCTTGGAATGATGACAGCGTGTATCGGCGGCTGGTTTGACCGTGTTGTGACAGGAATCAGCCAGGTATTTATCGCTTTCCCCACGCTCATTATCGCAGTGGCGATTATCGGCGTTTTGGGAAATGGCCTGCAAAATATTATTTGGGCGGTTGTCATCTCCATGTGGGCGCGGTTTATGCAGCTTATTCGCACCTATGCCAAAACGGAACTTGGGCGGGATTACATTGTCGCCGCGAGGGTGTCCGGCTGTGGAATGTGGCAGCTTATTGTTCACCATTTAATTCCCAATATCCTTCCGCAGTTTTTGGTGTATTTTTCAACGGGCGTAGCTTCGGCCATCCTCACGGTTTCCAGCTTTTCGTTTCTCGGCCTTGGTCTGCCCAGCGGAACGGCTGAATGGGGCGCAATGCTGGAGGAAGCGCAGGTGGCGTTGTATTCCCACCCGGAACTGCTCATTTACCCCGGTATCTGCATTTTCATTGCCGCCGCAGGCTTCAATCTGTTTGGCGAGGCGCTTAGGGACATTCTTCAGCCGCAGGAGGATGTGCTATGAGCAAAAAGCTGTTACAGGTAGAACATCTTAGCATTGCGCTTAAAAATCCATATCAGGATTTGGTGAAGGACATCAGTTTTTCGTTGGAGGAAGCGGGTGCAGTTATCCTTTTAGGCCAATCAGGAAGCGGAAAAACGATGACCTGCCGGGCAATTTTGGGGCTGCTTAACAGCAGCGCCTTCCAAGTGAATGGCGAAATCTTTTTTGATAACAGATCGCTTTTACAGCTAAAGGAAAAAGAACGGGCGCTGTACTATGGCAATAAAATCGCTTTTATCCCGCAAAATCCGATGACGGCGCTCGACCCTTCCAGAAAAATTGGTGCTCAAATGGCCGAATTTCTTAACCTGCATCAAGATTTGAAGAAAAAGGAAGCCTTGTCTCTTTATGAACAGGCGTTGTCTCGGGCAGGGCTTACAGACACCAAAAGGATTTTAAGCAGCAGGCCGTATCAGCTTTCGGGTGGTATGCTCCAGCGCTGCCTCATTGCCCTTGCGATTGCCGGTAACGCAAAGCTGGTGGTTGCCGATGAACCGACTACCGCTTTAGACGCGATTCACAGGGACAAAGCGGTGGAGCAATTCCTGCATCTACAGGAGCAGGGCTGCGCACTGCTTTTAGTCACCCATGACTTTGATGTTGCACGGCATGTCGGAGGCCATGTACTGATTTTGAAAGAAGGACAGATGGTAGAACAAGGCTGCGCCCAAGAGGTCTTACAGAATCCAATAGCTGATTATACCAAGGAACTGATTGAGGCGATCCACTTGGGATGGGGGTGAGTACATGCTGGAGGTGAAAAATGTAAGCAAACAATACAAAGGCGAAGATAAGTTGCTGTTTGATGCGGTTTCTGATGTGAGCCTGCCTATGGAAGATCATCATATCTACGCTTTGGTGGGAGAAAGCGGCTGCGGAAAAAGCACCTTGTCACGGTTAATTTTGGGGCTGGAATCACCTTCGTCCGGTCAAATCCTGCTGGACGGAAAACCGATTTCCCGCAAAGGAAAAAGAAACCGGAAAGAAACGGCAAAAGCAATCCAACTGGTATTGCAGGACGGAAAAAGCGCTCTCGACCCTCATTTTACGGTTTATCAGGCGATTGCCGAGCCAATCCGAAACCTGCTGAATATACCTAAAGAGAAAGAACGGGCAAGAATTTTTGAATTGCTTGACCGTATGGGGATGCCGAAGGAAACAGCGAACAAGAAAACGGGCGAACTCTCCGGCGGGCAGCAAAAGCGCGTAGGGATTGCCCGTGCTCTGGCTGTTTCCCCGCGCTATATCGTCTTTGACGAATCCATCAGCGGTTTGGATGTCATTCTGCGCAAAAGCATTTTGGAATTGCTAAAAAGAGTTCAGGAGGAAGAACAATGCTGTTATCTTTTCATTACCCATGAGATTGACGCGGCGCTTTATCTTGCGGACGAAATTCATGTGATGCAAAACGGGAAACTGATCGAAAGCCGTCAATGGAATGGGGATCTGAAGATATTTCAAAACCCCTATACCAAACAGCTTTTGCGCGCTTCCCACTTGATTTGAAATAGGTATATACGCTCCTTGGGGCGTGATATATACAAAAAACGAAAGGACGGTTTGATTTATGAAACTAAAATCACTTGCTGCACTGATGATGGCGGGCGTTATGGTGCTTGGTCTCTGCGCCTGCAACAGTACAACACCCGATACTTCCGGTTCTGATTCTACTCCGGTAAGTATCACAACAACAGAAAGCTGGGATTTTTCCACCGGCTTCTATCCGGCGATGTCTCCCGCCACTTCCAACGGTACTTACGGTTTCACCTACTATGCCCGTAACTGCTACGATACACTCGTCGTTCGGGAAAATGGTGAATTTAAGGCTGGGCTGGCCGAAACGTGGGACATCAGCGATGATGGACTGACCTACACTTTCCATCTCAAAGAAGGCGTGAAGTTTTCGGATGGTGCTGACCTCAATGCGGAAGCAGTAAAAACCAGCTTAGAGGCGGCATTCTCCAATTTGGGAGCATATATTGCATCCTTTGGTAAGATTGGAACACTCACGGAGTCGATTGAAGTGGTGGACGAACATACCGTGGCAATTCATCTTACCACTCCTTATTATGGTGTTTTGAACGACCTCGCCATGTGCAACCCAATGGGAATCGTATCGCCCAATGCGTTTAATGAGGATTTGACAACTAAAGAAGAACTGCTGACCCAGACAATGGGGACTGGCCCCTATATGTATGCCGGGGACGGTGACGGAACCTCTTATACTTTCGTCCGCAATCCCAATTATTGGGGAGAACAGCCTGATGTGGACGAATTTGCCGTAAAAGTGATCGCGGATCCCGATGCTGCAATTCTCGCTCTGCGCAATGGCGAAGTGGATCTGCTTGCGGGTACATCCCGTTTGAGCTTTGCTGGTTATACCGAACTTTCCTCTGCGGATGGAATTGGCACCGTATTGGATGACAGCATTTCCAAAAGGCGCTTTATCGGCTTCAATACACAGGAGGCTCCGTTTAACGATGCCGCTGTCCGGCAGGCGGTGGCCTATGCGATTGATAAGGAAACGATCAGCGACAGTGTATTCTCCGGTCTTGAAACAGCTTCGGAACAGTTGCTGGATACCTCTCTACCGTATTGCGATGTAGAAGCCACTATATACAGCTACAATGCAGATAAAGCAAAAGAATTGCTGGAAAGCGCCGGTTGGGTAGACAGTGATGGCGATGGCATCCGCGAAAAAGATGGCGCAAAATTGAGTGTTACGCTGGATTATATCACCAATCAGGGAACAATGGACGATGCGGCGCTTGTAATTGCTCAGGAATTGGGTGAAGTAGGGTTTGAAGTAACGCCTCGCGGTTCGGATAATATGACATGGTTCACACAGGTTTCTACCGATTTTGATTTCTCGCTCCACACAACCTACGGCGGTTACTATGACCCGTTCCTCACCATGACGAATATGAACCCGGAAATGATGTCCGACCCGATTTTGTGGCAGGTTGCCCTTACTATGGAAAATGGCACGGACACCATTAAAGATCTGGACAGCACCGCTGATTTGGACCGTGTGCAGGAAATCTATAGCGAGGTGCTTACCTTTGCGGCAGATCAAGCCGTACTGGTTCCGTTTACCTCTGCGCATCAGTATGCCGCCTTTAACAGCGACAAGATTGATTCGTTCAGCTTTGGCAGCGACCAGTTGTTCATTGAAATCGCCAATGTAAAGGCGAAATAACGGTAGTGAACACGAAGAATGTTCTGGAAGGGAGGTGTGCCAATGGCTTTGACACCAGCGATGGAGGATTATCTGGAGGCTATCTTAATGATAAAACAGCAGCACGGTTATGTTCGATGCGTAGATGTCGCAGAGCAGTTGGGGGTAAAAAAGCCTTCCGTAAGCCGGGCAGTCAAGGAACTCATAAAATCCGGCCCTCTTGTTAAAAATGCTGATGGTACACTTTCCCTAACGGAACTAGGATTGCAGATTGCCGAACAGATTTACGAAAAGCACCTGTTTTTCACAAAGCAACTTATATTGGCTGGCGTGGATCCCGAAACCGCAGAGCAGGATGCTTGCGGCATTGAACACGCAGTTAGTTCAGAATCGTTTCAAAAATTAAAGAAAGCATTTGATGACGGTTAGGTGGTGGTGATATGGGAAATTAGCCGTGTTGGATTTAGAGGATTCTGGCAGACAAATAGGCAAAAAACTGCTTTCCCTGCTTTCCCCGAATCAAAAGAAGGAGTTGGCTCAATTTGTTCGTGACTATGAGGCTGGCGATATTCCGGCTGATCTTCCATATACAACGCACTTTCGAGGCCAGTATTTTACTCCATTACAGGTGGATCAGCCATTAACAGAAATCCGGGAAGGTGATTTATATTTCTGTTTAGAGCAACGCCTTGTGATGGTGCAAGGCAATGTGATTCCTCTGACAGTCAAAGAATTTGAAATCTTCTCCTTGCTTATCTTAAATCCAAAACGAGTATTCACCTATGAAATGCTTATGGATCTGGTATGGAAAGAAGATTATACTTACTATTCACGGAAAGCGGTAAATAACCATGTAAGCAATCTACGGAGAAAATTGAGGGTTTCCCCTGATCTGCCGGACTATGTAAAAAGCGTCTACGGCATCGGCTATAAATTTGAAGAAAAATAGA
>OGQK01001580.1_pt1 | contig 11422 bp, 10 predicted proteins | sample 1553221 | NCBI WGS metagenome assembly OGQK01 (sample SAMEA2579996, study PRJEB22360) | human gut metagenome | biome: human gut; feature: human-associated habitat; material: faeces | place: Denmark | collected 2008/2010 | reverse complement strand
GTCCCTTCCCAGTAACCAGTGAGAGGAAGTGGGTGCCGTCTGGGGGCATTGCCGAAATGGGGCGTCTGGCGAGCATAGCGATCTATAAAATTGCACTGTCTGAGCCCTGCAAGGGCGAGTTTGCAATTTTATAGATCACTAGGCGGCGGAGCCAGACACCCCATTTCGGCACCGCCCCCAGACGGCACTCACTTCCTCTCACGTCCCTCGAAATCAAAAAAGGCTTCAGGGAACGCACTCACACACTCCCTGAAGTCATTCATATAGGGGAAATTACAGCTCTACGTAATGTCCCTCTGCTTCACCGTTTACTACATAATATGCCTTATTCTCTTCAGTCTTAACGTAAACTTTAATATCCTGGATATCTTCTTCTTTCTTTCCGGTCATCTCTGTCCAGGCCTTTTTCACATTTGCCACTACATCCTTAGTAGTGAATTCCTTGCCTGCATACTGAATAAAAATCTCCTCAGCTGCAACAGCAGCCTTCTTAGCAGTTCTTCTAACAGCAGGCTTCTTAGCCTCTGCCTTCCCAGCTGTCTTAGCCGGAGCCTTTGCAGTCTCCTTAACAGCCTCTTTCGCAGTCTCTTTAACGCTCTCAGTAGCAGCCTTAACAGCCTCTGCCTTACTTGGCTCAGCCTTTACCTCTGCTGCAGCTGTAGCTTTAACCTCAGCCACAGTCTTAGCAGCCTTCTTGGCCGCCATTGTTTCTGCCTTTTTTGTAGTTCTCTTCGTAGCCCATTATAATAGCCTCCTTGACGGTGAATATAATCTTCGTTTTCGCTTCTATGATAGAATACTACGAATCAATTTTTTTTGCAAGTTCTGATAAAATCCCCCTTGACAAACCATTTCTCTGAATTCATAGGTAAAAGTATACAAACAAAACCTGTTAATTTCAGGAAATCCTCGGGTACAAATCTTAAAATCCTGATAATTTTTGTTTTCTTGCACAGTTATTACCAAAAAAAGGATGGATTTTCTTATTTTTTTCGTCATCTATTTCCCTGTAAAACCTTACAATCCAAGGTTCTCAAGGTCATATTTCATATAAGCATTCAATCTTTCTTTCAATTTTTCGTGCTGGGGCAGCTCCAGCTCCCTGTCAAGATCCAGGATTCCTCCCGCAGCATCACTGGCAGCCTTCAATATATCCGAATCCTGATAAATATCTCCGATCCGAAACTCCAGCTGTCCGCTCTGACGGATTCCAAACAGATCTCCCGGTCCCCGAAGCTTCAGATCCTCCCCTGCTATAAAAAATCCATCATTCGATTTATTCAAAATCTCCAGTCTTCTGGAGGTCTCTTCCTCTTCATTTCCCTGCATAAAAATACAGTAAGACTGATACGCCCCACGTCCAACACGCCCTCTCAGCTGATGAAGCTGCGCAAGTCCGAACCGCTCCGCATTTTCTACCATCATCACCGTAGCGTTTGGCACATTTACCCCTACTTCCACTACTGTAGTAGACACCAGCACCTGGATTTCTCCCCTTGCAAACTGTTCCATGATTCCATTCTTTTCCTTGGGCTTCATTTTTCCATGGAGCATTCCAATGGTGATGTCTGATGGGAAAATCTCCCTCAGCCGTGCTGTATAGTCCGTCACGTTTTCCCCGTCTGCCCCCTCACATTCTTCGACCATAGGGCAAATCACATACGCCTGGCGCCCTTCCCGCACCTGCCTTTCTATAAAGGAGTAGGCTTTCGGGCGATAAGACGTGCCAACTACACAGTTCTTAATCGGGAGACGCATGGCAGGAAGCTCATCTATAATGGAAATATCCAGATCCCCGTATACAATGATCGCAAGAGTTCTGGGGATGGGAGTGGCACTCATAACCAGCACATGCGGCGCATTTCCCCTGGTAGTCAGTGCCTCTCTTTGCTTCACGCCAAAGCGATGCTGCTCATCGGTGATCACAAGGCCAAGATTCTCGTACACCACTTTTTCCTGGATCAGGGCGTGAGTTCCAATGATCACATTTGCCTCCCCGGATGCGATTTCTCCATAGATTCTTCTTTTTTCTTTCTGGGTGGTTGAGCCAGTAAGAAGAACCGGATGGCAGGATGAAATCTCCTGTTCCTCTATCAGCTTTGTAAATGCTTCAAAATGCTGATTTGCAAGTACCTCTGTGGGCACCATCAATGCTGCCTGATAGCCATTTTCCACAGTAAGGATCATTGCCAGAAAAGCCAGAATCGTTTTTCCGCTTCCAACGTCCCCCTGAACCAGCCGGGACATAAGGGTATGTCCGCAAAGGTCTCTTTCGATCTCATGCCAGGCGTTTAGCTGTGCCTTTGTCAGATCATAAGGAAGACCTTCCATAACCTGTTCTGTGGTCCATACCGGCTTCATGGGAAAAGCATTGGGAGCTTCTTCTGTTTTTCCCTTCAGGATCTGTACTGCCAGAATAAACAAAAGGAATTCGTCAAACACAAGGCGTTTTCGCGCCACCAGAAGTTCCTGCATATTGCCTGGAAAATGGACAGTGGAAATGGCATAATTATCATCTGCCAGGTGATAAAATTCCTTAATCTCATCTGGGAGAAATTCTGTCTGCAGGCTCTGTTCATCCAGGATCTGATGCATCAGCTTGATTATCAGTTTGTTTGTAAGCCCTGCAGTAAGTCCGTATATGGGCTGCATGCTGTGAAGGATTTCTTCATAAGCTGCGGGTGTGAAAATCTCCGGATGCTCCATCTCCAGATGACCTTTTTTTCTGGAGATTTTGCCGCGGAAAATAAAGCAGCTGCCTTTTTTCAGAGTGTTTTTTAAGTAGGGGGCATTAAACCATACCACAGGAAGTTTTCCGGTGGTATCTGCCACAGTGATGGAGATCACCTGAAGATTACGGATCCTGTTTACATAGACTCCGGCAGTGACAGTTCCACGAACAGACACCACGGAGTTCTCCTTCAAAGAACCAATTTCCTCCGGTGCCTCATATGAGTCGTAATTTCTTGGATAATAATGGAGCAGATCATCTGTTGTGGTGATACCGATCTTCTGAAATAGTTTTTCCGTCTTTTCTCCTACTCCTTTTAGTTCCCGAAGAAGCTTTGCCACTGTTTTTCCTCTCTTTCTGATCATTCATCTCTGTTTCCGGGTCTTTCTTCATTTGCCCGAAAAGTGTTCTCATTATTTTACAACAAAGACTGCCGATTTTCCATACTTATTTCACTTTGCACATGCTAACCACTTCGAACTCAATAACAGCTTCACGGTGCGCAAAAAAACTTAATATTACCAATGAGCCTATGTTTATTATTAAAGAAGACAGGGCGGAAATCTTCCACCCTGTCTTCCATCTCTTTATCACTCGCCGCCCTGCAGCTATTCATTAGTTACTGTTCACTCCGTGACCAGTAACGCGCTTCGCGATGCACAGAAAGACGAACCTTCTTGTGACAAGCACAAGAAGTAGCGTTTGCTGCGCAAACTTAATTCTCGGGTTTTCTGTGAACTTTGTTCACAAAAAACACCTCGCGGAACGTTATCAGTGAACAGTAACATTCATTACTCAACAGAAATAATGTAATAATAAATCGGCTGTCCGCCCATATTTACCTCTACTTCGCAGTCCGGATATGCTTCTTCCAGCTCTGCGGCAAGGCTCTCGGCATCCTCTTCTGTGGTCTCAGCACCGTAGTAAATGCTGATCACCTCAGAATCCTCGTCTACCATAGCTGCCACCATCTCTTTGGCAACATTCTCACGTCCCTTGCCTACTGCAAGAATTCCGTGATCACCGATTCCCATAATATCGCCCTCGTGGATTTCTTTCTCATCCAGTCTGGTGTCTCGGACTGCGTATGTTACCTGTCCGGTCTTCACCATGGATACAGCCTCCATCATGGCTTCCAGATTCTCTTCTCCGTTCATTTCCGGCTGGAAGCTGATCAGAGCTGTGATTCCCTGCGGAATCGTCTTGGTAGGAACTACCACGATCTCTTTGTCCTCGGTAAGGTCTCTCGCCTGGTTTGCAGCAAGAACAATATTCTTATTATTCGGGAAAATATAAATAGTATCTGCATTTACTTCAGCGATGGCATTGAGCATGTCCTCTGTACTTGGGTTCATGGTCTGACCGCCCTCGATGATATAATCTACATTCAGCTCTTTAAACAGGGTGGAGAGTCCTTCCCCGACGGAAACACTGATAAATCCGTATTTCTTATGCTCTTTGGCAGCTTTCGCAGCAGCTTCCTTCTTCTCCTGTTCTTCCTGCTCCCGTGCAAGCTTCTCGGCATCCTTGATCAGCTTCTCCTGATGTTCCTCACGCATGTTATCAATCTTCATGCGGGAAAGTGCACCGTAGGTAAGCGCTTTCTCGAATGCCTGGCCAGGATGATTGGTGTGTACATGTACTTTCACGATTTCATCATCTGCTACCAGTACAATGGAATCACCAATTGATGTAAGGAACTCCTTGAAGCTGTGAAGCTCCTCATCTGGAAGAGGCTTATTCAAAAGAATGATGAACTCCGTGCAATATCCAAATTTGATATCCGCTTCTGCCTGCTGGGAGATCCTGGTCACTGCCGGACCGGAAGATACTTTCTCAAATGCAGAATAGTCGATTTCTTTTCCAAGATAACCATCAAATGCACCGCGGAAAACTTCTAGAAGTCCCTGTCCGCCTGAGTCTACTACACCTGCTTCTTTCAGGACAGGAAGCATTTCCGGTGTGCGAGCAAGTGTCTTCTCAGCATGCTCGAAAATGGCACGGAAGAAAAGCTCCAGATTCGCAGATTCCTCTGCAATCTCAGCAGCCTTTACTGCGGCCTCACGTGCTACTGTAAGAATGGTACCTTCCTTCGGCTTCATAACCGCTTTGTATGCAGTCTCTACAGCCTTCTCCATAGCAGCTGCGATCACAACTGCATCCATTTCTTTATGTCCCTTGGTTCCCTTGGTAAAGCCTCTGAGAAGCTGGGAAAGAATAACGCCTGAGTTACCTCTGGCTCCACGCAGGGAACCGGACGAAATAGCCTTGGCGAGTGTCTCCATATCAGGATCTGTAAGACTGCTTACCTCTGATGCAGCTGACATGATAGTCATTGTCATATTCGTACCGGTATCTCCATCCGGAACCGGGAATACATTCAGCTCGTTGATCCATTCTTTCTTCGCTTCCAGGTTCTTGGCTCCTGCCAGAAACATTCTGGAAAGTATCTTGGCATCTATGGTCTGTCTATCCACCACAAGTTTCCTCCTCTAATCCTAATCTATTGCACGAACACCTTCTACGTAAATGTTGATTTTCTCAATCTCCATTCCTGTAAAAGCCTCGACTTTATATTTCACATTGTTTACAAGATTATCTGCAATAGTGCTGATATTCACACCGTACGCCACGATTACATGAAAATCAAGGCGAATCTTATTATCTTCTGTGATCTTAACATTTATACCATGCTGTAAGGAATCTCTCCTGAGCAGCTTTACAAGGCCGTCCTTCATGCTGACAGCGGCCATACCGATAATACCAAAACATTCTACTGCAACGCTTCCTGCATAAGTCGCGATTACATCCGTATCAATAATGATCTGGCCAAGGCCGGAATCTATACGTCCCTTCATATGGTTTACCTCCATTAATTTGATTTTCAAAATGTATATACCATATTATACCCTTTTTTCATTCATAACACAATGTCCAATTTTAGCACGCATCCACGCAAATAGCAAATTTATTTTAAATTGTTTTAAAATTTTCCTTTTTTTGCTTGCAAAATGTTTTTCCATCTGTTAGAATATGAACTGTTGAAAAAAAGCGTCAAGGAGGTGCTATCATGGCTAAATGCGCAATTTGTGAAAAAGGTGCTCATTTCGGAAATAATGTGAGTCATTCCCATAGAAGATCCAATAAGATGTGGAAATCAAACGTGAAATCCGTTAAGGTTAAAACTGAAGGCGGAGCTAAGAAAATGTACGTATGTACTTCCTGCTTAAGATCCGGAAACGTTGAAAGAGCCTAAGAAACACCTGCCCTCACAGTTTTGTGGGGGCTATTTTTTTGTTTCCCGAATAAGCATTTTCTAAGTGTGTTTGAAAATCATTCCCGCAAAGTGTGGCGCACATTTTGCAGAAAGCCTTTTTTCAACAAACTCCAGAGCAGCTTCTCCCAGACAGATATTATTTTAATAAATGGATAGTTACATAAAATGTAAATGGGTATGAAAGGATTCGCTGATAATCTTTTCATACCCATTTTATTTACAAAATAAATGATAGCCACACAGCATACACAAAGCTGCTGCAATCAGAAGTGCGGTGGTCTCGGAGACAAGCAAGCCGATCACCATTCCAAGTCCGATGAAAAACAGCATAAAACCAAGAGCTTTTCCCATAATTCATACAGCCTTGCCTCTTTGGTTTAGTATATTTTATGCTGAAATGCCACATCTGAACACATTAACTTCTAAAATAACCGCCTGCAGCTTTTATAATCAGTTACTCGATCAGACACGATCTAGTTCTCTTCAGAATCTACAGTTTCATCCGCGCTGTTATCTCCGCCAGGTGCGAAGCGGTTTACAAAGTCAGGAACCATATCCAGAACTTTAGTAAGACCATCCTGGTTCTTTACGTTTACAAGCTTGGTGGTACCATTCTGGATTACCAGAACTGCGCATGGGGTCATCTTTCCGGCGAGACCTCCGCCGCCATTGTTCTTTTTATCACCTGCAAATGCACCAGCGCCTACACCAAAGGATACATCCACCAGTGGAAGTATAATGGTGTCTCCTACATGGATCGCATCTCCTACCACTGTCTTCGCAGATACAAATCCATCCATTCCCTTAAACAGGGAGCTTACGGTTTCTTTAAAGTTGTTTTCGTTTTCCATTTCTAGTCCTCCTTATGCTTCCATCGGTTGATAACGTATTTTATATTTTTATTGAAGTAAATCTCTATTGCTGCCTTGATAAGCACAATGCCATAAATACGACCTTTCAGAAATACATTTCCAGTCAGCTGGTTCTCTCCATCAAAAAGCGGATTCACATGAATCCTGTTCTTGTGAAATGGAAAGGTCATGCCAAGCACTGCCAGAACTGTCCCGGTAATGGCCGGATCATCGCATCCAAAAGTAACATCACCTTCCAATTTCGTTGGAAGTACATGATGGAGCAGACCTTTTACATCTTTCCATATAAGAGAAATTGCAGCCTTGGTCTGTTCATTCGCAAGAAATTCTTTCCACCAGCCAAGCTTATCTGTGATTCCTGAAATTGTTTTCTTTATATTTTTAATTTTCTCAATTATACCTTTAATTATTGAAATAACCTTATTCCACAGATTACCCGGAAATCGGATTATTTTGCTTAGTATTTCCCAAATACGCGTAATTAAGCCGGACTTTGAAGCAGATTTGATATTTTCTTCCTGCTTCTCTGCTGATGGCTTCCCTGTCTGCGGTTCTGCTGTATTATTTTCCAACAGCACCGCCTCAGTTTTTGGTGCATGATCTTGAAAATTCTCTGCTGCATGTGCTTCAGGCTGAGATGCTTTCTTCTCAGTTTCTATGCGAGACTCTGCCATCTGCTTAGTTTTCTCTTCAGCAACAGCATTACTCACATTCGACTCTTCACCAGAAGCTTCTTTTACATCTGGCTTTTTTGTTCTGTTCTCCTGAGATATTCCCTTCGTTTGCGCAGATTTCTTTTTCCTCTTCTTTGCCTTACTCCTGGAGGTTTGGCTGACGGAGTTCTTTCTTCTGCCGCCTTTTAGCTTCTTAAGCCAGCCTTTTATAGTTTCTAATGAAACTCCAAAAAACAGGATCACCAGCTTTCCTTCTCCATTATGAAAGCAAAACCTGACGCCTATGACGTGGAACAGCCAGGTAATTCTGGCTTCCAGTTCTGTCTCCTTGAAGCTGCCGGTCTCCTTCACAGCCCTCGCCTGGTAGCGTACCGGGCAGAACAACAGAAGAAGCACTGCCAGAAGCGCAAGTCCCAGCAGGATTCCCAGTATGATCAATATAAACTTTATGAGGATCCACAGTATATGTAACATGCGCTCACCTGTTCTTAAAATATTCTTTTACCTGAAATGCACCTGTCTCCCCGTAAATATTCTTCACAATATCTACTGCCAGATCAATGGCTTCGTCTTTTCCCTTCGCCATACCAACAATCTCAGGACATCTGGCATAATAGCTCTTCTGGATCAGCATGTAGGACGGTACAATTTCAAGAAGATTTCCCGGATTCTCAGACAATGTGACCAGATAAACACCAAAAGCCACCCTGCCTGCGTCAATCCTCCTCCGTGCTTTTGCCGCGTCTTTGATTCCTTCTCCCACATAATAGTCTTCTCGCCATTTCAGCATATTCGGCACAACTCTCCTTTGTTATTACTGCTTGACATACACCTTTTGTTATATTAATGATTCCCTTCTCTGGAAATTTTAAACATTTTGCAACTATTCCGCAAAGCATTTCTTGTGAACCTCGTTCACAGAACGAACCTGTCAGATGCTAGAGCGTGTTTGAAAAATCATTCCCTAAAGCGTGTTTGAAAAAGGCTTTCTGCAAGATGTGCGTCACAATTTGTGGGAGATCTTGTCCGGAGGAGGGCGCCGTAGCGGGCTACGGCAACCGAATTCGGGCAAAATATACCGCAAAGTGGGGCGTGCAGATTGCGGGAATGCTTTTTCAAACAGGCTCTAGCAACATTATCATATAATAAAGGCTGCGTAAATCAGCTACGCAGCCTTTATTCTCCCCATGAATCAGAAATATTTCTGCTGCCTGTCCCATAATCCGGCACTTCGCAGTTCCAGATATTCCTGGTACGCCTTCTCAACGATCTGCTTCTCGTTTGCAAAACGAAGCAGATGGTAAATCTCGTGAAACTTGTAATACCCGGAGTCCACGAAAAATTCCTCTCTTTGAGGCTTGCTATGATAATTATCCGCCGTCATAAGATACCAGTGTACCTCTTTATTGACCATGTCTTCCGGCACTGTGAAATTGTACTGGCTCTTGCCTACATACTTCACAATGGAAGCTCTGACATCAGCTTCCTCCTTCACTTCCCGCAATGCGGTCTGCTCATGAGTCTCTCCTGGCTCTACGGTTCCTTTCGGTAAAACCCAGCCTTCGTAACGGTTTTTGTAAGATTTATATAGTGCAAGAATCTTACCTCGATGAATTACCACACCGCCACAGCTCGTTGCTTCTATCATGCTGCAATCCTCCTGTAATGCGTGTGTTTTCTAAACTGTATATAGTATACCTCTTTTTCAGAAAACTGGCAACAGGGAATATCATATAGATTGCTGTTAGCTGGCGTGATAAGCATCAAAAATCTGTCCTGCAATCGGAACTGCTGCCTCACTGCCGGAGCCGCCATTCTCCACGATCACGGCAACCACCAGATCCGGATCATCCACATTGGAATAGCCGATAAACCAGGAATGGCTGTGTCCTTCCTCGTCAAACTCTGCGGAACCAGTCTTACCTGCTACTGTATAGCTTCTGCCGGAAAGTGCGGAAGCTGTACCGGAATCAACCACCTGTTTCATTAATTTGCCAAGAAGATTGGCCTCATTGGAACTCATCAGCCGTTTATAAGCTACCGGTTCTGTCTTTTTTACTGAATCGCCATTGTCATTTACCACCTCGTCAATAAGATAAGGTTTCATCAGAACACCGTCATTTGCAATGGCACAGGTGATCAATGCCATATGCATAGGAGACACAAGAGTATTGCCTTGTCCAATGGCAGTCTGCATGATCAGAGGCGTTACGGAATCTGCATCAAGGGAAAAGCTGCTGGTTCTGTAGGAGTTCAGAGGCAGACTCTTGTTAAACAGAAGATTCTCCGCAGTCTCGCGAAGAGACGCACCCCCAAGACCAACTCCAATATCTGCAAATGCACAGTTACAGGAATTTGCAAATGCAGAATAGAAATTCTCCTGCCCGTGAACTGTATTGTGATAACAGTGGATCGTGTGATCCTGCAAGGTGATACTTCCCTCACAGAGATAATTGTATCCCTCAAAAGTTCCTTTTTTGCGGAAATAGTCAAGTGCAGTCACAACCTTGAAGGTGGAACCTGGCGGATATGCACCATTTGTGGCTCTGTTCAGAAGACTGCTGTCATTCTCGTCGTTTACCAGATAGTCCCAATTATCCCCAATGGTATTGGGATCAAAATCAGGCTTGCTCACTTCTACAAGCCTTTTTCCGGTAGATGGTTCCATTACCACAACAGCCCCTCTTCTGTCACCCAATGCATTGTATGCAATGCTCTGAAGATTGGCATTCAGGGTAGATACAACCGTATCTCCTGTATTCTTCTCATTAAGGAACTGATTCTTCATCTGCGTCAGAAAAAAGGAATGGGAAGTCAGAAGGGTAAAGTTCGCCTCTGATTCCAGACCGCTTTTTCCATTGGTATCATAACCCACAACATGGGAGAACATATTGGAATATGGATAATTACGTGTCTCAGTTCCATCCTCACTTACATTGGTCTGCGCCAAAATCTGTCCGTCAGAAGACAGGATCTTACCTCGTACTACACGGTCGGAAAAGGAATCCTGTCTGGTATTGTAAGGGCTGTTAATAAAATCATCGCTTTTAAAGCCATCGAAATAAATCAGATACCCGATCATACTGATAAAAATAATCCCAAAGAAGATGGAAACAAAGGTATATTCTTTATTTCTGGCTTTGCGCTTTTTAGTAATCTCTTTCTTCCGCTGCCTCAACAGCTCTCTGTCTCGCTCTCTTTGCTGCCTCTCGTCGATGTCTCTCAATTTCTTCGTCCTCGTCCTCTCTATAAATATACAAGCCCTGGATAATAGCGATCATCAAAATCATACACATAATGGAACTTCCTCCATAGCTGACCAGAGGAAGAGTCACACCTGTCATAGGTATGAATTTGGTAGCACCTCCAATGGTAAGGAACACCTGAAACGCATATTCCGCACCAAGACCAATGGCGATCAGTTTATAAAATGGATTCTTGATCTGCAGGGCAATCTCCACGATAGTAAGGAAAAAGCTCATACACACAAAGATCAGGCAGATGGCAAAAATCCCGCCAAGCTCCTCGCAGATCGCACTGAAAATAAAGTCGTTTTTTACAACCGGAATTTTCTCCGGAGAGCCCTGGCAAAGTCCCATTCCAAACCATCCGCCTGTACCAATGGCAAACAGGGACTGTACAATCTGGTATCCTTCATTCTGATAAACTGCCATAGGATCTTTCCACGCACTGACACGCTGCCTTACATGACCAAACAGGTGATATGCCACTACAGCGCCTGCTGTACCGCCTGCAATTCCAATGCAAAGGTATGCCGGCTTCCTGGTTGATACATAGATCAGCACCAGATAAGCTGCAAAAAAGATTACAGCGCTTCCAAGATCTCTTGAAAGCACCAGGATTCCTA
>OGQK01001577.1_pt1 | contig 11441 bp, 9 predicted proteins | sample 1553221 | NCBI WGS metagenome assembly OGQK01 (sample SAMEA2579996, study PRJEB22360) | human gut metagenome | biome: human gut; feature: human-associated habitat; material: faeces | place: Denmark | collected 2008/2010 | reverse complement strand
CATCCAGCGTTCGCCCTGGCGCATCGAGCCGGGTACGGTGATGACCGACGAACCGGGCATCTACTTCATCCCGGCGCTGATCGACAAATGCAGGGCCGAGGGCAAATACAAGGGAATCGTCGATTACGAAGCGCTGGACGCCTACCGCGATTTCGGCGGCATCCGCATCGAGGACGACATCATCGTCACCGAAACGGGCAGTCGCATGATCGGAGGCGACAAGCGCATCCCCATCACGGTCGATGAGCTGGAAGCCGTCGTCGGTCGCTAATCCTCCTAATAAAATGCGAACGCTGATCCTCATCCCGACCGAAACGGAGGCGGCCCCGCTGCGGGCCGCATGTCCCGATGCGCCGGTCCGCATCGCGGGAGTCGGCATGGCGGCCACAGCCGCCAGCGACGGCCCGGATCATCGCGGAGGAACACCCCGACCGACTGATCCTGGCCGGCATCGCCGGAGCTTCCGACCGTTCGGTAGCCGTATGCGAAGTCGTCGCGGTCGCAGGGGAGCGAATCGCCGAACTGCCCGGGAAATACGCCGTCCGCTATGCGGCCGACTTCATTCCGGCAGGATTGCGGACCGTCGAAAGCAATACGACCAACCGCACGGGAGTCGCAGCGTCCGGCACGCAAATTGAAAATATGGAAGGAGCCGCTTTCCTGGCCGTCTGCCGGGCATTCGGAGTGCCCGGCGCCGAGGTGCGGGCCGTGTCGAACTATACCGACGACCCGCGTTCGGCCTGGCGCATCGAGGAAAGTGCAGAAAAATTAGCAAAAACAATCATTCGAATACTTTCGGATTATGAATAAAAAGTGGATTATTTACATCGTTCTGATCGTCGTGGCCTTCGTGCTGATCGTCGTCTTCTCGAAAAACATCTATTTCTGGCTCTCGAACCAGCTGTGGAAGATTCTGCTCCTCGCGGCCGTTTTCGGCGGCGGCTGGCTGCTGGGACGCTTCGGAGGCAAGAAAAACGGGACACAGCAAGGCAACGGCAATTAATCGATTCGATGTTTTGAAACGCACGATCCGCCTACATATTTCTCCGTGCCCGAACGATACCTTCATGTTCGACGCACTCGTGAACGGACGCATCGACTGCGGGGAGCTAACCTTCGAAGTCGCCTACTACGACATCGAAGAACTGAACCGCCGTGCCGAAGCAGGCGAAACCGACGTAAGCAAAATCAGCTACGCCCTGCTGCCGGAAATCCAGTCCCGCTACACCCTGCTGGACAGCGGTTCGGCTTTGGGACGCGGCAACGGACCGGTTTTCGTCGCACGGCAGGGAACACCTCCCGATTCGATCCGCCGGGTCGCGGTACCCGGGATGCACACCACGGCCAACGCCCTGATGAGCCGCCTCTACCCGTCGATCACGCAAAAAAAGCCGGTGCTCTTCTCGGAAATCGCACCCGCCGTGGCACGCGGGGAGTACGACGCCGGGGTGTTGATCCACGAAGGCCGTTTCGTCTATCGGAAACTGGGCCTGGAGCTGGTCGCCGACTTGGGAGAGTTGTGGGAATCCCGCACCGGATTGCCGCTTCCGCTGGGAGCCATCGTCGCCCGACGGACACTGCCGGAAGAGCTTCGCTGCGAAATAGAACGGTTGCTCCGCACGAGCATCGAATATGCTTTCGCACACCGGGAGGAATCCCGCACCTATATTAAGGAGCACGCCCGGGAGCTCGACGACCGGGTGATCGACCACCACATCGACTTCTTCGTCAATTCGTATTCGCTCTCCCTGGGCGACGAGGGGCGCCGGGCCGTCCGCGAACTGACCGGCGTCGAAGTATGATCCGCCGCCGACCGGAACACCCGGACAAACGCCCGCCGGGGGATTCAGGTTCGACATTTTTGAAAAATTAAAAAAATCGCCCCTCTTCGGGCGATTTTTTATGCCCGGAAATTTGGCCGATCGATTTTTTTCGTATATTTATAAGGCGAAGTTTGAAAATCACCGGCGGATTTTCCGCCAGGACGAATCGGTATCGCAAAAACCTTATAAAAAGATAACGAATATGAAAAACTATTCAGCGAAAGAAATCAAGAACATCGTTCTTATCGGCGCTCCCGGCACGGGAAAAACTACCCTTGCCGAAGCGATGGCTTTTGAGGGTAAGGTCATCGACCGCAGGGGTAGCATAGAGGCGAACAACACGCTCTCGGACAACACGGATATCGAGCACGAGTACAAGCGCTCGATCTATTCGACCATCCTCTTCACCGAATTCATGGAGCGCAAGCTCAACATCATAGACTGTCCGGGATCGGACGATTTCTGCGGAAGCCTCTTCTCGGCCTTCAAGGTGGCGGACGTGGGCGTCATGGTCTTCAACGCCCAGAACGGCTGGGAAGTAGGCAGCGAGATCCAGGCCCGTTACGCCCGTGTGCTGAACAAGCCGCTCATCGCTTTCGTCAATCAGCTCGATTCGGACAAGGCGTCGTTCGACGCTACGCTCGAATCCATCCGTGCGGCCTCGCGCGTGAAGCCCGTCGTAGTCCAGTATCCGGTCAATCCGGGCCCGGGATTCGATGCTTTCATCGACGTGCTGCTGATGAAAATGTACCGCTTCAAGGATGAGAACGGCACCCGCGAAGAGCTCGACATCCCGGCCGAAGAAGCGGAGAAGGCCCAGGCTCTGAACAAGGAGCTGGTCGAGGCAGCCGCCGAATACGACGACGCCCTGATGGAACTCTATTTCGAGAAGGGCACACTGACGCAGGACGACATCCGTTCGGGCCTGAAAATCGGCGTATCCCGTCGGGCGGTCATGCCCGTATTCTGCGGCAGTGCCAAGCGCGACATCGGCACCAAGCGCCTGATGGAGTTCATCATCAACGTAGCGCCCGGCCCGCTGAAGGCCCCCGCCTTCCTCTCGACCGAAGGAGAGGAGATCCGGGCCGACGAAGCGGCTCCGGCCGTAGCGTTCATCTTCAAAAGCCAGATCGAACAGCACATCGGCGAAATATCCTACCTGCGCGTCATCCGGGGCAAAATCACCGAAGGCATGGAACTCCTGAATACCCGCACGGGCAACAAGGAGAAGCTCTCGCAGCTCTTCGCCGTCGCGGGCAAGAATCGCATCAAGGTCACCGAACTGGCCGCCGGCGACATCGGCTGCACGGTGAAGCTCAAGGGCACGCGCACCAACGACACGCTCTCGGCGCCCGGAACGCCCGTCACGATCGACCCGATCGTCTTCCCCGAACCCCGCTACCGTGCGGCGATCAAGACCAAGGACCAGGCCGACGACGAAAAACTGGGCAAGCTCCTGAACGACGCCAAATACGAAGATCCGACTATCCTGGTGGACTACTCCAAGGAGCTCAAACAGACCATCATCCAGGGCCAGGGCGAACATCACCTGAACATCCTGCGCTCGCGCATCGCCTCGGAGAACAAGCTCCAGTACGATTACATCGCACCGAAGATCCCCTACCGCGAAACCATCACCAAGGTAGCCCAGGCGGACTACCGCCACAAGAAACAGTCGGGAGGCGCGGGTCAGTTCGGCGAGGTGCACCTGTTGATCGAGCCTTACACCGAAGGCATGCCCGAACCCAAGAGCTACAAGATCCCCGGCAAGGGAGAACTGGCGGTAAACATCAAGGGCAAGGAAGAGTACGACCTGCCCTGGGGCGGCAAGCTGCAGTTCTATACGGCGATCGTCGGAGGCGCGATCGACGCCCGCTTCATGCCGGCCATCCTGAAAGGCATCATGGAGAAGATGGACGAAGGTCCGCTGACGGGTTCCTACGCCCGCGACATCCGCGTCATCGTCTATGACGGCAAGATGCACCCGGTCGATTCGAACGAGATCTCGTTCAAGCTGGCGGCCCGCAACGCTTTCAAAGAGGCGTTCCGCAACGCGGGACCGAAGATCATGGAGCCGATCTACGACGTCGAAGTCCTCACGCCGAGCGACTACATGGGCGCCGTCATGAGCGACCTGCAAAACCGCCGGGCGATGATTATGGGCATGGAGTCCGACAAGGGCTTCGACCGCCTGAACGCCCGCGTACCGCTGGCCGAACTGTACCGTTACTCGACGACGCTCTCTTCGCTCAGTTCGGGTGCCGCGACCTACACGATGAAATTCGCCTCCTACGAACAGGTTCCGGCGGACGTGCAGGACAAGCTGCTGAAGGCCTATACCGACACCGACGAGGAGTAAATCGGCGGATTTTTACAAAAAAGGGTTGTCTATGTGCATTAGACAACCCTTTTTTATGTCGCTGTGTACGCCGAAATTGCCAAGAATCATAGTTTCGAAAGGTAATCATATGTCCCAAGATACCATTATCCGACGGTCGCCTATTCGCGGCTCATGGGCGCATTTGTAAATTCTACCCTTTCCCTGGCTCCCCTCCACGAAGGGAGCTTCGGGCCGCTACGCACCCAAAGAGGGCTACTAAAACCGCATTTCGGAAATGCAAAAGACGGATCGAACGGCACTTTTGGGATACCTTACCGCTCCGATTTCCGGTTCGGCCGCCGACGGCCCCTCTTTTTCATCTTCATCGCATGCGAATCACTTTTCGGCTGCCGGGTCGTATTCGCCCGTACGGACCATCTCCAGGGCTTTTTCCAGAATTTCATCGCATCCGGTATGCAGACCTTCGACCGTGGCATGTACCGGTATATCGATCCACACACCCGGCGTGCGGGTGTGCGGATCGTCCGGATAATAAACTCCGAAACCGAAAGCACGTAAAAAAGACTCCATGTTAATTTAATGTTAACAATGACCGCCGCAACCGGTCCATCCGGATTTTTAATGTAAATTTGTCTGAAAATTTGCGTAAAAAATCCCGAACATGAGCGAAATCTACACCGTTATCGTCGTTATTCTGGGAATCCTGGCCGTTTCGGGCCTTTTCGTGGGCGTTTCCAACGACGCCGTCAATTTCCTCAACTCGGCCATCGGTTCGAAAGCCGCCCCCATGAAGACCATTCTGCTGGTCGCCTCGATCGGCATCCTGTTGGGTACGGTCACCTCGAGCGGCATGATGGAAGTGGCCCGCAACGGTATGTTCAACCCGGGGCTTTTCTCCTTCCACGAAGTGATGATGCTCTATATGGGCGTGATGTTCGCCAACGTCATCCTGCTGGACCTCTACAACTCGATGGGACTCCCGACTTCGACGACCGTATCGCTGATCTTCTGCCTGTTGGGTGCCGCCGTCGCCGTTTCGATCTACAAGATCTCCAACGACGGGGCCCTCGGCATGGGCGACCTGAACCATTTCATCAACACGGGCCGCGCGATGGGTATCGTTTCGGCGATTCTGCTCTCCGTAGTGATCGCTTTCACGTTCGGCACCCTAATCATGTATATCTCCCGTCTGATCTTCTCGTTCCGCTATACGGCGATGTTCCGCCGCTTCGGTGCCTTCTGGTGCGGAGCCTCCTTCACGGCGATCCTCTACTTCGCCGTCTTCAAAGGACTCAAAACCCCGCTCGCCGGAAGCGCCGCGATCGAATGGATCGACCAGCATATCCTGCTCTCCCTCTTTTTGTGCTGGGCCGTCGGCAGCCTGCTGCTCTTCTTCCTGCAACGGCTGAAAATCAACATTCTGCGACTTACGATCCTCTCGGGCACCTTCGCTCTGGCTCTGGCATTCGCAGGCAACGACCTGGTGAACTTCATCGGCGTCCCGGTAGCCGGATTCGACGCATACAGCATCGCCCGTCATGCCGGCGACAGCACGATTCTGATGGAAGGGCTGAACGCCAGCGTTCCGGCCAATTTCCTGGTGCTGATGACGGCAGGCGTCATCATGATCGTCACGCTCTGGACCTCGAAAAAGGCGATGCACGTCACCGAAACCGAAATTTCGCTTTCGACGCAGGGCGAGAGCGAGACGCAGTACGGCTCGTCGCTCTTCTCGCGCACCATCGTACGGGCCGCCCTGAATGCAAGCAACGCGATCGACCGCACGATCCCCAAAAGAATCCGGGACAAGATCAGCAGCCGCTTCCAGTACGAAGACATCGAGCACAGCGGCGCCCCCTACGACATGATCCGCGCTACGGTGAACCTCACGACCTCCGCCATGCTTATTTCGGTGGCCACGTCGCTCAAACTGCCGCTTTCGACCACCTACGTCTGCTTCATGGTAGCGATGGGATCGTCGCTCGCAGACAAGGCCTGGGGACGCGAAAGCGCCGTGTATCGCATCTCGGGCGTCATGACCGTCGTGGCCGGGTGGTTCATCACGGCCGTCGGCGGCTTCCTGATCGCCCTGGCGATGGGGCTCATACTGATCTACGGCGGCATCGCCGCTTTCGTCGTCACCACGCTGCTGTGCGGCTACATGCTCGTCAAGAGCAACTTCTTCAAGAAGAACAAAGCTGCCGAAACCGCCGCCGTGAAAGCTGCCGAAACCGGTTCCGACATCATCTATAACATCACGCAGGAAGTGTGCGCCACGATGGAGCGCACGACCCGCATCTACGACCGCACGCTGATCGCCGTTTTCAAAGAGAACCGCAAGGTACTGCGCGAAATGGTGCGCGAATCCAACGAACTCTTCTACCAGTCGCGCGAACGCAAGTACTCCCTGCTGCCCACCCTGCGCAAACTGCAGAAAGGCGACATCGATACGGCTCACTACTACGTGCAGGTGGTGGACTATCTGAACGAAATGACCAAGGCGCTGGCGCACATCACCCGTCCGGCGTTCGAACACATCGACAACAACCACGAGGGACTCTCGAAAGAGCAGACCGAGGACCTGATGCACATCAACGACGAAGTGGAGTCGATCTACCGCCACATCAACAACATGCTGCGCACGGGCGACTTCTCCGACCTGGACATGGTGCTCGAAATGCGCGACCGGCTTTTCGAGGCGATCGCCGACGCCATCAAGTCGGAGGTGACGCGTATCAACGAGAACCGCTCCAACACCAAGGCCAGCATCCTCTACCTGACGATCCTGAACGAAACCAAGAGCATGGTGCTTCAGTCGCGCAACCTGCTCAAATCGCAGCGCTACTTCCTCGAACACAAGGACGGGCCGCTGCAGTGGCTCAACAAAATCAAGTAACTCCGCCTCCCGCCGGGAAGCAAAACGAAATTCACCATGGACATCGCACTGGCCAAACGGCGGGAAAACATCGCCGAATACATTCTCTACCTCTGGCAGATCGAGGACCTGCTCCGGGCGCTCCAGTTCAGCCCCGAGGCCATCTACTCGCAGCTTATCGCCCCGCGCGGAATCGAAGAGGGACAACGCCACAACTACCTGCTCTGGTACATGGACATCGCCAACCTGCTGCGCGAAGAGGGCAAAGAGGAAAAGGGACACCTGGAGCATACGCTGCATCTGATAGGGGACCTGAACGACCTGCACCTGCAACTGATGAAGCTGCCGATCGGAGAGCACTACCGTCAGACTTTCGCCAGGCTCGAACCCGAACTGCCGCGTCTGCGGGCCGTGCTGGGGCGCGAAATGAGCGATATCGAACTCTGCTTCCGGGCGCTTTACGCCGCGATGCTCTACCGCATCAAGGGCGAAGGAGGCAAGAGCGCCGTGAGCGACACCATCGAATACGTTTCTCCCGTCATCGCCGAACTGGCCGACATGTACGGCAAGGTCGAACGGGGCGAGGCGGACCTCTTCAAAGACACGGCACCGGAACGGTAACCGATCGTAAGACACGGGACGAAAGCGGATTGTGCGGAGTCGCACCCGAAACGAAGAAGAAGAAAAATTTACGATATTTTTGGCAGATCAAGAAAAAGATTATACATTTGCACTCCGCATTGTACGCTAAAACAATAAAAACACGATAGATCTATGGCAATGAAAAGAACATTCCAGCCTTCGCGCCGGAAGAGAATCAACAAGCACGGATTCCGTCAGAGAATGGCTACGGCCAACGGACGCAAGGTTTTGGCTGCGCGCCGTGCGAAGGGTCGCAAGAAGCTGACCGTATCGGACGAATCGACGTTCAAGTACGCTTAATTCCTTCGGGATTCAAGCCATAGCAAGGGCGGTGCATTGATGCACCGCCCTTGCTGTTCAGTCGGTAGAAACGCTTCTTTCCGACCCAATCTTTTAAGCGGTGCGTCCCTCTTTTTTCCGGCGACAAAGTGAAAGTGCCCACAGCCTTTTTTTCAAGAAGGCCGTAAAAGCTGCAAGGCAAAAATTACCGGTTCCCAGCATAGTTCACACGCCTTTTCTTTCGCAGAAAAGGGCAAAAGAGTCACATCCGATCCTGGTTTACCGCCTCGCCGGGCGAACGCAACGCACTCGAAGACTTTGCGTCCTTCCGCTCCGAGTACCCCGGAGGTAAGTACGCCACCGATTTTCCGCAAACACACAATCCGCACTGCCTGTGACGACAAATCACCCGCCTCGAATCCCGTTTTACGGGACACATCTCCCGTACCTGTGGCAGCGGTTAATCCGGCAACGAAAGAGGGCATATGACAGACTAAAAGCACGGGCAATGAATCCGGCCGATGATATTTATCAATCCGATTCTAATTTTCAGTTTTCCCCTTTTCGATTTCCGACCTATTCCGTATATTTGTAGGAGAAGACAGAATGCGATTCGGGCAAGTTCGCATAAATGCGACTGCCGCTTCCTTTTACACCCCTCGTTATGGAATAGAAAATACACCCCGACGGCCCGGACAAATTTGGCCCGCCGCACGGTTTTCACTATATTTGTAAAATAATGGGAGATATTCCGGGAAATCCGGAGCGGCGTTTGCCGTAAGGTTCGCCTCCCCCATTCGCTCAAAACAGATCGAACATGGCAATATTCAAAGTCGAAGGCGGCCGCCGGCTGCGCGGTGAAATCACGCCCCAGGGCGCCAAAAACGAGGCGCTTCAGATCCTCTGCGCCACGCTGCTCACGCAGGAAAAGGTAATCGTACACAACGTCCCGCAGATCCTGGATGTGATACAACTCATCGAGTTGCTGCAGGCGATGGGCGTCGAAGTGGAGCGCCTGTCCGAAGAGAGCTATTCGTTCCGAGCTGCCGACATCGACCCGGACTACCTGCGCTCGGACGACTACTGCCGCCGGGCCAGCCGCCTCAGGGGGTCGGTGATGCTGCTGGGTCCGATGCTGGCGCGTTTCGGCGTGGGCTACATGCCCAAGCCGGGCGGCGACAAGATCGGCCGCCGCAGGCTCGACACCCACTTCATCGGCTTTCAGAAGCTGGGCGCCACGCTCGATTTCGACACTGCGGCCGCCTGCTCCGAAGTCCGCTGCAAGGAACTCAAGGGATGCTACATGCTACTCGACGAGGCTTCGGTGACCGGCACGGCCAATATCATCATGGCGGCTGTGATGGCCAAGGGTTTCACGACCATCTACAACGCCGCATGCGAACCTTACATCCAGCAACTGTGCCTGATGCTCAACCGCATGGGCGCACGCATCTCGGGCATCGCCTCGAACCTGCTCACCATCGAGGGTGTCCGGGAGCTGCACGGCACCGAACACACGCTGCTGCCCGACATGATCGAGGTCGGCAGCTTCATCGGCCTGGCAGCCATGACCCGTTCGGAGCTGACGATCCGCAACGTTTCGTTCGAGAACCTGGGCATCATCCCCGCCCAGTTCGCCCGCCTGGGCATCCGCTTCGAACAGCACGGCGACGACATCTACATTCCCCAACAGGAGCACTACCGCATCGAGAACTTCATGGACGGCTCGATCATGACCATCGCCGACGCACCCTGGCCGGGCCTCACGCCCGACCTGCTGTCGGTATTCCTCGTGGTGGCCACCCAAGCCAAAGGCTCGGTGCTGATTCACCAGAAGATGTTCGAAAGCCGCCTGTTTTTCGTCGATAAGCTGATCGACATGGGGGCCCAAATCATCCTCTGCGACCCCCATCGCGCGACGGTGATCGGACATGACCACCAGATGCGGCTGCGGGCTACGCGCATGACTTCGCCCGACATCCGTGCGGGTGTGGCGCTGCTGATCGCGGCGATGAGCGCCGAAGGTACGAGCACGATCCAGAACATCGAACAGATCGACCGCGGTTACAAGGACATCGACGGACGCCTCAACGCCCTCGGAGCCCGGATCACCCGGGTCGAAGAGTAACGACCGGCCGGTGTCCGGAATAAGGAAACGAAGCAAAGTTGTAATAATATGTTTTTGGAAAATGCCAGCCAGAAAGGTTGGATCGAAGTGATATGCGGCTCGATGTTCTCGGGTAAAACCGAGGAGCTGATCCGCCGCCTGAAGCGGGCCGAATTCGCCCGCCTGCGGGTCGAAATCTTCAAACCCCGCATCGACGTGCGATACTCCGAAGAGGAGGTCGTTTCGCACGATGCCAGCGCGATCCGCTCCACGCCGGTAGATTCGGCACAGAATATCCTGCTGATGACCTCGGACGTCGATGTCGTGGGCATCGACGAGGCGCAGTTCTTCGACCAGGGACTGGTGGAGGTCTGCCGGCAACTGGCCGACAGCGGGGTGCGGGTAATCGTGGCGGGCCTCGACATGGACTTCACGGGCAAGCCCTTCGGACCGATGCCGGCGCTGATGGCTACGGCGGAGTACGTAACCAAAGTACACGCCATCTGCGTACGGTGCGGCAACCTGGCGCACCATTCGCACCGCCTGACCAACGACGAAAAACAGGTGATGCTCGGTGCGCAGGACTCCTACGAACCGATCTGCCGCCACTGTTTCGCCGAACTGCGGAAAAAAGAGCGGGAATAAAAGGCATCTGCCCGTTAAAAATCCGGACCTTTTCCGGACCGTACGCTTCCGAAGCATACAACTCGATACGTCAATCCCCTCCGCAAGAGGGGATTGTTCTTCGGATAAACGCAACCGAAAAATCAATATCCGGAATTTCCAAGCGACAGAAAAAACAGAGAATACTTCGCACGAGGCGCAGAATATACTCAACATCAGCCGACAGTGCATAACCCGATCGGCAGGTTATACGCCCGAATATACCGGAAAATTCACGATTTTCGCATCCGACCGCCGCATACCCACAGCCTTCGCCGCAGTGTCGCCTACACTCGTATTGCCGTCATATCCTCCGCAAAAACATATCAAAAAGGGACCGGCTCTGAATAGAGCCGGTCCCGCCATTCAATAAAGATTCGGAGCCTTTTCACCCGGCGATTTTCCGGTTATCTTCTTCCGCTCCTTCCCCCGCAGGAAGAAAACCTGAAACAATCGCCGTCCACGATGCGGTTATTTCGTCACATTCACAACGATCTGCGCCGTACGTTCGCCGAACGTATAGACATATTTCACCGGAATCGTTACGGTAATCTCCTTCATCAGTTCCAAATCACCGCCTTCGACTACCGTAAGAACATGACTCTCCGCATCGAACTTCACACGGCCGTCGGGGATGGAAACCACCGCCTCGCCATATTCGATGGTTGCGGCTAAAACCCGCCTTGGTTTTTTTGCGTTTTCGATTGGGGT
>OGQK01001571.1_pt1 | contig 11469 bp, 10 predicted proteins | sample 1553221 | NCBI WGS metagenome assembly OGQK01 (sample SAMEA2579996, study PRJEB22360) | human gut metagenome | biome: human gut; feature: human-associated habitat; material: faeces | place: Denmark | collected 2008/2010 | reverse complement strand
TGCTGATGCTGTTCGCCGTCGCCTGCTCCGCCGGGGAGGCGGTGCTGGAGCTGATGCTGCCCCAGGTGATGAGCGACATTGTGGACGTGGGCATCGCCGGAGGTGACCGGGCATACATCCTGAGTGCCGGGTTGAAGATGGTCATTATGGCTCTGCTGGCTCTCGCCTGCGGCGTGGGCGCGGCGGCGTTGGCCGCCAAAGCCGCCATGGGCTTCGGCGCGTCGCTCCGTCAGGCGGAGTATGAGCAGGTGCAGCGGTTTTCCTTCGCCAATATCGAGCATTTCTCCACCGCCAGCCTTGTGACGCGGCTGACCAACGACGTGGCGTCGGTGCAGATGACCACGTTCATGGGGATGCGTATGCTGGTGCGCGCCCCCACCATGCTGGTGACGGCGTTGGTGATGGCTCTGCTCATCAGCGCACGGCTCAGTCAGGTGTTTTTGGTGGTCATTCCCCTGCTGGTCGCGGCGGTGCTCATCGTGATCAAGCGGGTGGGACCGTTCTTCACCTCCTTGCAGGGTGCCACCGATGATGTGAACCTTGTGGTGCAGGAGGATCTGAACGCCATCCGCGTGGTGAAGTCCTTCGTCCGGGAGGAGCAGGAGCAGGAGAAGTTCCGCCGGCGCAGTGAGAGGCTGCGGAGCATGGCGGAGCGCGCCTTCGGCTTTGTGGTGCTGTTCATGCCGGTGATGATGGTGCTCATGGGCGGCACCATCACGGCGGTCATGTGGATCGGCGGTCATTATGTGTGGGAGGGCTCTCTGCTGTCCGGCGATCTGATCGCGTTCTTTACCTACGTCAGTGAGATCTTGATGTCGCTGATGATGGTGTCCATGGTGCTGATGGTGCTGACACGCGCCATCGCCTGCGGCAAGCGCATTGTGGAGGTGCTGGACGAGGAGCCGCGCATTACCGATAAGGACGCCGACGCCGCGCTGGCGGTGGAGGACGGCTCCGTGCGGTTCGACCATGTGTATTTCAAGTACCACGACACGGCGGAGGCATGGAATCTGGAGGACGTGAGCTTCACGGTGCCCAGCGGTGCCACGGTGGGTATTTTAGGCGGCACCGGCAGTGCCAAAACCACGCTGGTGAGCATGATACCGCGGCTGTACGACGTGGACAGCGGCGGCGTCTATGTAGGCGGGCACAACGTCAAGGAGTACACCATGGAAGCCCTCCGGAGAGGCTGCGCCATGGTGCTGCAGAAAAATACGCTGTTCTCCGGCACCATTCGGGAGAACCTGCGCTGGGGCGACGAGAATGCCACCGACGCGGAGATCGAGGACGCCTGCCGTCTCGCCTGCGCCGACGAGTTCATTGAGAAGATGCCCGACGGCTACGACACGTATATCGAGCAGGGCGGCACCAACGTCTCCGGCGGGCAGAAGCAGCGACTGTGCATTGCACAGGCGGTGCTGCGTAAGCCGAAAATTCTGATTCTGGACGATTCCACCAGCGCGGTGGACACCGCCACGGACGCCAAGATACGCAGTGCGCTGAAAACGGCACTGCCCGGTGCCACGAAGCTTATTATCGCCCAGCGTGTCACGTCCGTCATGGACGCCGATCTCATTCTGGTGATGGACGACGGGCGCGTGACCGCCATGGGCACCCACGGGGAATTGATGGAAAAGAGCGACATTTACCGGGAGGTCTACCGCTCCCAGCAGGAAGGAGTGAGCATTGATGGCTGAATCCAGACGTCCCCAGCGCGGGCACGGTCCAGGGCCTCAGGGCCACGGCTTCCAGCGGCCCAAGGACTTTAAGGGCACGGTGCAGAAGCTTCTGCGCTATATTGGCCGCTACAAGGCGGCGTTGGTGCTGGTGTTCGTGTGCCTTGTGGTCAGCTCCGCCGCCTCCGTGATGAGCAGCTATCTGCTCAAGCCTATTATCAACGATTATATTATCCCCGGCGATTTTCCGGGGCTTGCCAGGATGCTGGCACTGCTGCTGGGCGCGTTTTTGCTGTCAGGCGTGTGCTCCTATGCCTATGCCCGCATTATGGTGCATATCTCCCAGCGGACGGTGGCGCAGCTGCGGCAGGATCTGTTCGACAAATTGCAGTCGCTGCCCCTGCGGTACTTCGACACGCACCAGTCCGGCGATCTGATGAGCCGGTTCACCAACGACATGGACACCGTGTCGGAGATGATCAACTCCAGCTTCGCCAGCGTAGTGTCCTGCGCCTTGACGTTTATCGGCATTGTTGCTATGATGCTGTATATGAACTGGGTGCTGACGCTGATCACCTTTGCCTTTTTGGTGCTGATGCTGCTGGTGGTCAAGGGCGTGGGCGGCAAGAGCCGCGTCAGCTTCCAGAACCAGCAGCGGGCACTGGGTGCCATGAACGGCTATATCGAGGAGATGGTGGAGGGACAGAAGGTCATCAAGGTCTTTAACCATGAGAGCAAGGCGATCGCCCAGTTCTCCGGGCTGAACGGCGCATACCGGGACGCCGCCACGGCGGCGCAGACCTATTCCGGCGCCATGATGCCCGCCATGGCGAACCTGTCCCGTATCGACTACGCCGTGACGTGCTGCGTGGGCGGGCTCCTCGCCATCGGCGGTATGTTCGATGTGGGGTCACTGGGCGCGTATCTGCTGTATGTAAAGCAGGTGAGCCAGCCCATCACGCAGGTGAGCCAGCAGGTGAATGTGCTGCTGGCCGCCATCGCCGGCGCGGAGCGTATCTTCGCCGTCATGGAAGCCCAGCCGGAGGTGGACGAGGGCAAGACCGTCATCGTCCGGGTGGAGAAGAACGGCGATACCCTCACCGAGACGACGCAGCGCACCGGCTGCTGGGCGTGGAAAAAGCCCGACGGCACGCTGGTGGAGCTGCGGGGCGACGTGCGGTTCGACCACGTGACATTCTCCTACGACGGGGAAAAGACGGTGCTGAACGATGTGTCCCTGTTCGCCAAGCCGGGGCAGAAGATCGCTTTTGTAGGCTCCACTGGCGCGGGTAAGACCACCATCACCAACCTTATCAACCGGTTTTACGACGTGCAGGAGGGCACCATCACCTACGACGGCATCAACGTGAGGGACATCGAGAAGGACTCCCTCCGCCGCTCGCTGGGCATGGTTTTGCAGGACACCCATCTGTTCACCGGCACCATCGCCGACAACATCCGCTACGGGCGTCTGGACGCCACGGACGAGGAGGTGCGCGCCGCCGCCAAGCTCGCCAACGCCGACGGCTTCATCCGCCATCTGCCCCAAGGGTATGACACGGTCATCACCGGCGACGGCGGCAGTCTCAGCCAAGGGGAGCGGCAGCTGCTCGCCATCGCACGCGCCGCCGTGTCCGACCCGCCGGTGCTGATTTTGGACGAAGCCACCAGCTCCATCGACACGCGGACGGAGAACCTTATCGAAAAGGGCATGGACTCCCTGATGGAAGGGCGGACGGTGTTCGTGATCGCCCACCGGCTGTCCACCGTTCGCAACAGCAAGGCGATCCTCGTGCTGGAGCACGGGCGGATCATTGAACGGGGCGACCACGAGGAGCTGCTGGCGCAGAAGGGCAAGTATTATCAGCTTTACACCGGTAAGGCGGAGTTGAGCTGACGTATAAAGCTACCAAAAAACGGAAACCATAAGGAGGACGCACCATGACGGAAAAACAGCTTTGCGAACTGGCGGTTGCCATGCTGGAGCGGGCATACGTGCCCTATTCCCACTTCCCGGTGGGCGCGGCACTGCTGTGTAAGGACGGCACGGTGTTCACCGGCTGCAACATTGAGAACGCCGCCTACGGCGCGACGGTATGCGCGGAGCGAACCGCCATATTCAAGGCGGTCAGCGAGGGGCACCGGGAGTTCGATACCCTTGTGATCGCCGGGCGCAGCGACGGCTACTGCGTGCCCTGCGGCACGTGCCGGCAGGTGATGATGGAGTTCGCGCCGGAGTTGACGGTCATCTGCCTGAACAGGAAGGGCGAGAGCCGGAAATTCGCGCTGCGGGAGCTGCTGCCCTACGGCTTCGACCAGAGCTGTCTGTAAGCGCGGAAGGATTTTCATGGAACCAAATCACGCCGCGCTCCGTCTCAATGGACAGAAACCCATTTCAGGAGGAAACTACACTATGAAAAAAATCATTTCCCTTGTGCTTGCCGCCGTGCTGGCACTGAGCCTCGCCGCCTGCGGCAATAAGAACAACGGCGGCAGCGGCGACCAGCCCTACGCCCCCACCAGCGCGCTGGATCTGCTGGAGAAGGTGTGGAACAGCTATACCGACGAGGAGAAGTTCCCCGCCTCCGGCGGCGACTACTCCGAGGCGAACAGCAAGGAGGACGCCCCCGGCGTGTACGATCTGAGCGACCGCGCCGCTGTGGACAGTGCCCTCGGTCTGCCGGAGACGGCGAAGGTGGATCAGGCGGCGTCCCTCGTGCACATGATGAACGCCAATACCTTTACCGCCGCCGCCTATCACTGCACCGATGACCCCGCCGCGCTGGCGACCCAGCTGCGGGACAACATCCAGCAGCGGCAGTGGATGTGCGGCTTCCCCGACAAGGTGGCGGTGATCGTGGTGGGTGAGTACGTGGTATCCGTGTTCGGCGCCGAGGATCTGGTGGATCAGTTCGTCAGCGTGCTCAACGGTATGTGCGGCGTGCAGCCCGCCTACGACGAGGCTATTCTGTGATGCGCGCGGTACAGCGCACTGCGTTTTTGCTTCTGGCAGCGGCTATGCTCATAGCCGCTGCCTTGCTGCCCTCCTCCCGGAAGCCGCCCCAGGACACGGGAACGGAGAAAACGGCGGTGTACGTATACAGGGGCTACGGTGCCGCCACGGACGCGCCGTGGGACGGGAAATCGCTGGATTTCGCCGTGCACCGGTTCCGCCATCTGCTGGAGAAATACTTCCCGGAGGGGCACAGTGTCTATCTGGCGGTGGTGCCCGACAAGGCGGAGTTCACCGTGCCGCCGGAGGGCTACGTCCCCGCCGGGGCGCAGGAGACGTCCGCCTATCTGACAGAGCGGCTGGACGCGGAGGCGGTGGACATCGCGCCGCTGCTGACGCTGGAGGACTACTACCGCACCGACCCCCACTGGCGGCAGGAGCAGCTGGGCCCCGTGGCGGAGACGCTGCTGCGCGCTATGGGCGCGGCGGCACCGGAGACAGCGGACGAGACGCTGTGCGCGCTGGAGGGGGAGTTCCGCGGCAGCTACTGGGGGAAAACGGAGGAAGCGTTGCAGCCGGACGTGCTGTCCTATCTGACCTCCCCCGGACTGGAGGGCTGCACCGTCTACAATTATGAGACGGACAGCACGGGCGGCTTGTACGACTATGCGGCGGCGCAGGACGCCGCCCTACGACCTGTTCCTCAGCGGGAGCCGGTCGCTGCTGCGGATCGAGAATCCGGCGGCGGACAGGGAGCGCGTCCTTGTGGTGTTCCGGGATTCCTTCGGCAGCAGCCTTATCCCCCTGCTGGCGGAGGGCTACGGCACGGTCTACGCCGTGGATATACGGTATATCGCGTCGGACGCGCTGCAACGGGTGGTGTCGTTCCCCCAGGGGGCGGACGTGCTGTTTTTGTACAGCACCACGGTGCTGCACAACAGCATCACCCTGAAGTGACCGGGCGCATAGACTGACATAGGCACGAAGGAAAGGGGGCGTCGCCCATGGCGGAGACGTTGGACGCGCTGGTGCCGGGGGACAGCTGCCACGTGACCTCGCTGCAGCTCCCGCCCCACAAGCAGCGGCGTATGCAAGAGCTGGGACTGACCGTCGGCAGCACCGTCACCGCGCTGCACCGGGGGCCGTGGGGCGGTATCGCCGCCTACGGCGTGCTGGACACGGTGGTGGCTCTGCGGGACTGCGATGCCCGGCACATCACCGTCGCATAAAAAACACCGGAGCAAAAGCTCCGGTGTTTTTTATTCTTTTCGTTAGAAGAACGATTTGATCTGTCCGTAGAGGACGAGCACCATGATCAGCGGGGTGATGAACTTCACGCAGACCTTGAAGAAGCCGTAGCCGCCCATGGCGTGACCGGACGCCTCGCACTCTTCCTTGACCACGTCGGGGCCGATCTCCCAGCCGATCATCAGGGACATCAGCATTGCGCCAAGGGGCATCATAATACCCTCGGACAGCATATCCCAGAAGTCCAGCCAGTCAGCCGACCACCCGGGTAGGTCGCCGGTCATGCCCAAGAGGTTTGCCGGTGCGATACCGGAGGTGCCCAGCGCGTCGGCGCAGACGAGGATGCAGCCCACGCCCACGCAAGCCGCGGCGATGAGAGTGTAGGGCTTACGCTTGTCGCCCTTACCGGCGATACGCGCCTTATCCACAAAGTGCGCCACGATGACCTCCAGCAAGGAGATGGAGGAGGAGATGGCGGCGAACACCACCAGCAGATAGAACAGGATACCGAAGATGGGACCCAGAGAGCCCATGCGGTTGAACACGTTCTGCATGGTGACGAACAGCAGGGTCGGGCCGCCCAGAGAGCCGGAGGGATCCAGGGCGAAGCGGCCGGGGATAACGCACAGACCGGCCATCAGAGCCACCAGCGTATCCATGACGATGATGAGGATGGCGTTCTTCTGCAGGTTCTCCTTCTTATCCAGATAGGAGCCGTAGGTGATCATGGCACCCATGCCCAGGGACAGGGAGAAGAACATCTGACCGCCGGCGGTGGAGAGCACCTCGAAGAAGGAGGGTGCCTCCTTGATGACGCCGTTGGCGACTGCCCAGCCGGGAACGAACATATACTTCAGACCGTCCACAGCACCCTCAAGCGTGCAGGCGCGGACGATGCAGATGAGCAGCATGACGAACAGCGCGGGCATACCGATGGAGCAGACCTTCTCGATACCGCCGCCGACACCGCCGAGGACGATGAGCATGGTGATGGCGACGAAGATCAGACCGTAGAGGATCGCCTCGCCCTGATTCGCCATGAAGCCCCAGAACACCTCGTGACCGACGGAGGTGTCGTTGGCTGGCGCTGCCTCCGCCATGACGTTGGCACCGAAGCCGGCGTGGAACAGGTCACCCACGTTCAGCACCACGTACTTGATGCAGTAGCCGCCCAGCGCGCAGTAGAAGAACAGGATGAAGAACGCGGACAGGATGCCCAGCCAGCCCATCCATTTGAACTTCTTGGACAGTGCCTTGTACGCACCCACGGCACCGTGGTGGGTCTTACGACCCAGTGCCAGCTCACCCACCATGACGATGAAGCCGCAGAACACCGCCAAAAGCAGATAGATGATGAGGAACAGGAAACCGCCGGAGGCTCCCATCTTATTGGGGAAGCCCCAGATGTTGCCGAGACCCACTGCGGAGCCGACGGCTGCCATCAGGAAACCAAAATTGGTTCCAAAGCCTTTTCTTTCTTCCATTTTTTCTCTCCTTAACAGATTTTCGCCCTCACGTTTCCGGGAAGGCCACTTACTTCGCCGCCGCTTGTCTATTGACAGGAAACGACCCGGAGCACTGCCATGCTCCGCAGGTGCCGCCCAGCGAGATATTTTTCCCGTTAAGAGTACCTGAAAAAAGTATACAGGATTATTATTCCACCCGCAATTAGCAGTTTTTATAAAAATCAAGCGTTGTATTGTACATTTTTAACATTCTATGAACACGGAGCACGGTAAATTTTACGGGTGTTTTATCAATTTTTAACACAAAACTCCGATGCAACGACAGGCGTTCGCCAGTTTTCCCGAATGGTTCTGGTAGTAATTACTCCACAGGAAACAAATTTGCCATTTTCTTAACAGTCATACCGGTGCGGCGCAGTGCATAGGAGAAAGGAAAAAGCCCGCCGCCCCGAGGGGCGGTGGGCTTTTGCGCTTGTCGCCCTTGCCCGCGTCACGCGCCTTGTCCACGAAGTGCGCCGCGACTGCCTCCAGCAGAGAGATGGAGGAGGAGATGGCGGCGAACACCACCAGCAGATAGAACAGGATGCCGAAGATGGGGCCGATGGGACCCATGCGGCTGAACACGTTCTGCATGGTGACGAACAGCAGCTTGGGGCCGCCCAGAGAGCCGTCGGGGTCCAGCGCAAAACGACCGGGGATCACGCACAGACCGGCCATCAGAGCCACCAGCGTATCCATGATGATGAAGCCGCAGAGCACTGCCAGGATCAGATAGACGATAAGGAACGTGAAGCCACCGGAGGCTCCCATTTTATTGGGGAAGCCCCAGATGTTGCCGAGACCCACTGCGGAGCCGACAGACGCCATCAGGAAACCAAAATTGGTTCCAAAGCCTTTTCTTTCTTCCATGATTTCTCTCCTTTAATTTTTTCTCCTGTGGAGACGTCCGCAAGTTTTCCTGCGGACTAAGGAAAAGTACACCGTAAACCCTTGGGTGGTTCAATTAGCATTTTTAATGAAAAATTAACGCATATTTATATAGTTTTAACATTATCTTAGCGTTAATAATGTGTGTTTTGCTGTATTTTCGCACTTTTTGACCCGTTTATTTTCCGGATTTTCTGGGATTTTTGGCTGGTTTTCTGTCATTTTTCCGCGTTTTTCTTTATAAGAAAAATTTCGTCTCGCGTTAAGATGTCGTTTGTCGATAGGTCGTTATGCGCCGGAACGAACGGCGCGGCGGTGCCACTTCCCTTTTTGCGGAAGACGTGATATAATAGCCGCAAGGCGACTATTATACTGTATCGCCGTTTTTCTCGCCGGAAAGCCGGCGGAGCATACCGCAGCGCAGAGCGTCACGGTATGATACTTCAATGTGATTTATGATAGGAGGTGGGGAGCATGAAGCGTTTTACCGCGCTGGCGGCGGCTGTCGCGCTGGCGGCGTCGCTCTGCGCCTGCACACCCAGAGCGGGGACGGGCAGCGGCCGGCTGCGCGTGGTGTGCACCCTGTTCCCCTATTACGATTTTGTGCGGCAGATCGGCGGCGAGGACGTGGACGTGACGCTGCTGGTGCCCGCCGGGCGGGAGACCCACAGCTTTGAGCCCACGCCGCTGGACGTTATCACCATCAGCGAGGCGGAGGTCTTTGTCTACAACGGCGGTGAGAGCGAGGCGTGGGTGGAGGACATCCTGTCCGCCGCCGGGGAGAACATCCCCTACCGGCTGGCGATGATGGACTGCGTGGAGACACGCGCCGAGGAGTTCGCCGAGGGAATGCAGGGCGGTCACGACCACGACGACCACGACGACCATGACGACCATGACGAGCATGACGAGCACGACGAGCATGACGGGCATCTCCACGACGGACACGAGGAGGAGATCGAGTATGACGAGCACATCTGGACGTCGCCGGTGAACGCCATGGCGTTGTGCCGCGCTCTGTGCGATACGCTGTGCCAAGCCGACCCGGACAACGCTGACGGGTACCGGGCGCGGCTGGAGGCGTATCTGGTGCAGCTGCAGACGTTGGACGGCACGTTCCGGGAGATCGTGGAGGACGGCACCCGGCGGCTGGTGGTGTTCGGCGACAGATTCCCGCTGCTGTATTTCTGCCGGGAGTACGGGCTGGACTACCGGGCGGCGTTCCACGGCTGCGCCGGGGACACGGAGCCGTCCCTCGCCACGCTGAAATACCTCATTGATCTGGTGAATGAGCAGCACATCCCGGTGGTGTATACCATCGAGCTGAGCAGCCGGAAGGTGGCGAACGCCATCGCGGAGACCACGGGCGCACAGGTGCGGACGTTCCACTCCTGCCAGACGGTGAGCCGCGGGGAATTCGACGGCGGAGCCACCTATATCAGTCTGATGACCGCCAACGCGGCGGCATTGAAGGAGGGACTTGCCTGATGGCGCAGGAGAAAAAAATACTGCTGGACTGCCGGGACGTGACGCTGGGCTACGAGGGCAAGAGCGTGTGGGAGCACCTGAGCTTTCAGGTGTGCAGCGGCGACTATGTGTGCATCGTGGGTGAAAACGGCAGCGGCAAGTCCACGCTTATCAAGAGCCTGCTGGGGCTGCTGCGCCCCATGAGCGGCGAGATCGTCCGCGCTCCGTCCCTGCGGGCGGGTGCCATCGGCTATCTGCCCCAGCAGACGAAGGCGCAGAAGGACTTCCCCGCCACGGTGACGGAGGTGGTGCAGAGCGGCTTCCTCAGCGGAAAGGGGCTGCGGTTCTTCTACACGCCCAAGGAGAAGTCCCAGGCGTTGATGCACATGGGCAAGCTGGGCGTGCTGGAGCTGAAGGATCGCTGCTACCGAGAGCTGTCCGGCGGACAGCAGCAGCGCGTGCTGCTGGCGCGCGCACTGTGCGCCGCCGGTGAGCTGCTAATATTAGACGAGCCGGTGACGGGTCTTGACCCGGCGGCGGCGCAGGAGCTGTACCGCACGCTGGAGTATCTGAACAGAACGGAGGGTATCGCCATCGTCACTGTGACACACGATATGCAAAGTGCCCTGCGGTACGCGGATCGTATCCTCCACGCCGGTCACAGGCAGTGGTTCTGGGGCACGGCGGCGGAATACCTTGCCTCCCCGTGGGGCAAGCGGTTTGGAGGTGGCGTATGAGTCTGCTGTGGGAGATGTTCACCTATCCGTTCATCCTGCGGGCGTTCGTGGTGGGGATCCTGGTGGCACTGTGCGCCGCGCTGCTGGGCGTACCGCTGGTGCTGAAACGCTATTCCATGATCGGCGACGGGCTGAGCCACGTGTCCTTCGGCGCGCTGAGCATCGCACTGGCCTGCGGCTGGGCACCGCTGCCGGTGTCTATCCCGGTGGTGATCCTCGCCGCGCTGGGGCTGCTGCGGATGACGGAAAAGAGCCGCATGGGCGCGGACGCCGCCATCGCCGTGGTCAGCGCGTCCGCCCTCGCCATCGGCGTGGTGGTCACCAGCCTGACCACCGGCATGACCACCGACGTGGACAGCTTCATGTTCGGCTCCATCCTCGCCATGGACAGGGCGGACGTGACGCTGAGCGTCCTTTTGTGCGCGGCGGTGCTGGTGCTGTATGTGCTGTTCTATCACCGGCTGTTCGCCATTACATTCGACGAGAGCTTCGCCCGCGCCACCGGCGTGCGGGTGGGGCTGTACAACACCGTGCTGTCGGTGCTGACGGCACTGACCATCGTGCTGGGTATGCGTATGATGGGTGCCATGCTGATCTCCAGCCTCATCATCTTCCCCGCGCTCACCGCCATGAACCTGCTGCGGAGCTTCCGGGGCGTGGTGCTGTGCGCGGCGGGACTGAGCGTGGTGTGCTTCTGCGTGGGGCTGACCGGCTCCTATCTGTGGAGCACGCCGGTGGGTGCCACGGTGGTGCTGGTAAATCTGGCGGTGTTCCTGCTGAGCCGGATCCTTGTGCGGATAAAAAGAGCGGCGTGACGCCGCTCTCAGGCTGTCGAAAAAGCCGTCGGCTTTTCTCGACAGCCTGAGATAATGCCGCTATTTTCCGGTTTTCGCCCCATTTCGCGGGAGTTTTTCCGGAAAAACCCTTGCACTTTTCGCTTTTATATGGTATGCTACACGTGTAAGTAAGGTATTGACTGGGAGTGGACGGCGGCG
>OGQK01001570.1_pt1 | contig 11486 bp, 4 predicted proteins | sample 1553221 | NCBI WGS metagenome assembly OGQK01 (sample SAMEA2579996, study PRJEB22360) | human gut metagenome | biome: human gut; feature: human-associated habitat; material: faeces | place: Denmark | collected 2008/2010 | reverse complement strand
CAGGCGACGCTGACGGTGAAAATCACGGGCGGACGCAAAAGAATGGAATACCGGTATCTGGTCGATCCGGACGGTTTCGACCGAAACACGATCATCGACGAGGTACGAACCATATTAAAAAATGCCGAGAAAGAGTAAAATACAGGAGGATCGTTTATGTTAAAACCTATTAGAGACAAATCTGTCGACATACTCTTTATCATGGGCTACGACTGCGAAAGCCTGCCTGAGAAGTTTGTCGACGACAGCGATCATAGCGAGTTTTCGGGGCTTCCCGCCTTGTCTGAATCTCGTGTAAGTCTCTTATCGAGCATTGTATCTGTGGGTAATCGATGCTACGGCGTGGAGGAATGCGTCTCCGTCCCGATCGATGTGTCCTCCGATGTTTATGGACATACCGGATTGTTCGTCATTGGGACGGATTTCCAAACACAGGGACACCTGCTCGGCATTCTGAAAACAAGCGAATCCGCCAGCGATATCGAGTGCCGTAGCGAGCGTTATGCCTATTTTCCTGATGGAGATCTGGAGCACGAGTTGCCGGCCGCGCGATCTGCGGAATGGGCTCGGACCCGTTGTCCCGGTCGTGCCCTGCAGGGCGCTATCCGCCCGGAACTGGTGGCGGGGCAACGACTTCGATCTGCCGTGCCCGGCAGGCGACGACCTGCTTCGGATAGACGGAAAGCTCACCGACGGTGGCAGCCCGCCGCCCCCTGCCTTCGCCTCGGGGGGGTCGCCTTCCGACGGTGGCAGCCGGACGCTCGCTGCATTCGCTTGCGGGCGGCTCGGACCGGGCCGGTTTCCCGGACTCAGCTCCGGATCACGGGGAGCGGACTGCCTGCCTCGACGTTGGTCGAGGTACTGATCCTAATGATCCTCAGCGGAGTCGTCTTCCTGTCGGTGATGGACGGATTCGGGCTGCTGAATCGCTTTCTCGATCGCACTTCGCAGCGGATCTCCGAACAGACCGAACAGTACGCCGGTTATTTCCGCACGGTCGATCTGGCGGGAGATTCGGACAGCCTGATCTCGGAAGGCGAAAGAACATTGGCGCTCTATCGTAAAGGAGGTATCCATGCCCGGCTCTCACTGGCCGACTCGGCGCTGATCGTCCGGCAAGACGAACGCTCCGATACGCTGTTGCGGAATGTCGTCCGACTGCGGACCGTTCCCGAACCCGTCCCCGGAGCGCGGATCGATACGATGATCGTCGAGCTGCGAACCGAACAGGATTCCGTACTGAGCATCGGATTCGTATCCCGTCGTCCGCCCGATCCGCTGCTCGAGAAGTTGAGCGGACTGGAAGCGAAGTACAGATACGAAGAAAACGAAAACGAATCGAACGAGGAATCGAAATAAAGTGAACACGTCCCCGAAAATGAAGAATCCGAAAATCTTATGCCGCCAACGACCTTCGATCCGCAACACCGCACGAGACATTATCGGCCCCTGCCGGAAAACGGCCGAATCGCCTATCGGTATCCGGATTGCCGCCGAGAGCGTTCCGTGTCGACTGCGGCATCGTGCACATTCCGATACCCGGTTCTGCACCGGAACGCAAGCGAATACGGGATCCCGTACTGTAACAAAGACGAGAATATCCTAAACCGAACGATCGAACTGCCATGAACCCGAACGATTCTTTCGCTTTACCCAAGCACGGAGGTCATCCGCTCAAAGACGCCCGCAAGGAGGCCATATTCGCCGAGCTGCACTCGCTGCTCGGCTCCGGACTCGATTTCAGCCGCTCGTTCTCGTTGCTGATCGAGGGGGAGCGGGACGCACAGACGAAAGCGCTGCTCACCGGTCTCTACCGCTCGGTCGTGCGTGGCGAGGCATTGGCCCACGCCTTCGAGCGGAGCGGATGCTTCGCTCCGCTGGACTGCGGGGTGCTGCGCATCGGCGAGCAGACCGGCCGGCTCGACGAGGCGCTGGCTTTTCTGGCCGATTACTACCGCAAGCGCATCGCGCAGCGGCGTATGGTCAGCGGCGCGGTGAGCTATCCGCTGATTATCCTCTTTACGGCAATCGTCGTCGTGATTTTCATGGTGCTGGTGATCGTGCCGATGTTCGAGCAGGTCTACTCGCGCATGGGAGGCGAACTGCCGGCGATGACCCGATGGATCATCTCGCTGTCGAGAGCTTTCCCGACCTATCTGACCGTCGCGGCGCTCGCGGGTGCGGGAAGCCTGTTGTGGTGGAAGGCCTATGGCGACCGCCCTTGCGTACAGCGGTTCGCCTGCGGATGGCTGCTGAAGATTCCTCTGGCGGGCGACACGTTGAAAAAGAGCGTGCAGGCCCGTTTCTGCCGCCTGCTCGGCCTGCTTGCTTCCTCCGGAGTCCCGCTGTTGCAGGGCATCGGGATGCTCGAGGGGATCATCGTGTTTTATCCTTACCGCGTCTCCTTTGCCCGGGTCGCCCGCGAGCTGGAGCGGGGAGCTTGCCTGTCGGAGGCGCTGGAGCGCTTCGAGGAGCTCTACGACCGGCGGCTCGTCACGCTGCTGAGGGTGGGAGAGCAGACCGGCCGGCTGCCCGAAATACTCGCCCGAGAAGGCGACGTACTGACCGGAGAGCTCGAGCACCGCCTCCGCTCGCTGGGGAACTTGCTCGAACCCGTGCTGATCCTGCTGGTCGGCCTGCTCGTGGCCGTCATACTCGTCGCCATGTACCTGCCCATGTTCCGTCTCGGTGGTATCATGGGATAGAACCTTGCACCCGACCGATAACCGATGTCGAACCCGAAAAACTATTTGGCCTATGGAATCGTGAATCTCCGCAAATAAAGTCGGCCTAAAAAGGCATGAACAGAACACAAAAAAGAACGAAACCGAAATCCTAAACTTTCTACCGAGATGATCCATAAACGAATCGCTTTCCTATGTATGCTGCTTCCCTGTACGCTGTGGGGCCAAGCCGACCGGACGAGTCCGACGGGCCGCATCGAGTTCCTGCCGCCGGAAGCCGCTTCGCTGATGCGCTACGTCGACTACCCGGTAAGCCATCTGACCGGAGTGCCCGACATCCGAATCCCGCTACACACGGTACAGATCGGAAAGATGTCCCTCCCCCTCACGCTCATGTTCCACACCGACAACTACTCTCGGCCGAACCAGCTCGCCGGAAGTGTGGGCAAGGGATGGTCGCTGAGCACCGAATTGCAGATCACCCGGCAGGTAAACGGGCTGGACGACCTGAACCACATGGAAAACACATTGGGATACTACTTCAATACGGATATACCGAGCGATTATTGCAAAGACGTTCCAGTGGCCCGAACCGAACAGCAGGCGAGCAACTTCTATCACGGCAAGCGGGACGAGGAACCCGACCGCTTCTATTATCGTCTGCTCGACAAAAGCGGCGCGTTCTACTTCCGGCATCGGCCGGACGGAAACGTCGAGGCAGTGCCGGTACCTTACAACGGCGTGAAGATCGAGTACGGCAGCGACAAGCGCTTCACGATCTGGGACACCGACGGCACGAAATACGTCTTTTCGTCCACGGCGACCGAAACGACTACGCCTGTCGGCAGCTCGTCGAACCAAACGGTTATCGTGGCATGGAAGTGCGAGCGAATATTCAGTCCGCAGGAACAGCAAGAGGTGTCTTTCACTTACGGAGGACCCGTCACAAGATCTACCCATCGCTACGATGATCGAATCGAAATATACGACAACGCGGGGGGTACCCACCCGGAACCTTACTCAGCAATTGAACGCGATCCCTGTGCGAGAGTCAATTACCGAATGAAGGTATGGAACGGAGTCGAAAATCTTCCGGGTAATTTTTGGGAGGTTGCCGGCATCAAAGGGAAAGAGTGCACGCCGGGTTACAGAAGCTGGCTGGTTTATCACAAAGGACAGATGGCGTATCTGTCCGACCTGACCGATAAGGCCCACGATCTCTATACGTCCGAGGATATTCCGGCATCATCGGCGACGCAACTCGTTTACCGCCATGTAAAAGAGATTACTTTTCGCGGAGGTCGAATGGTTTTCGATTACCCGGAATCCGGTATGTTGGGATCGATCGCCGTTCTCGACAACAGCGGCGACACGGTCAAGAAGATTGTTTTCGAGTTCAATCAGACCGATCCCCGGAATCTGGATAAGGATTTCTGGCGCAAATTGCTGTCGGTACGCTCGGGAGACGAGCTTTATTCTTTCGACTACCCGTATTTTGTCGGCGGCGGCGACCTGTACACGACCGACTACTGGGGTTATAAACAGTTGAATAAAAACATCGGTCGAGAAGCGAGTGTCGTCAGGCAAAAAATCCAGGCCAAGCGTGGAGGCGGTGTTTACAGCTTCGTGAACGGAAGCGTCATACAAGGTTCCTTGCACAGCAACGACAACGATCCCTCGCTGCCCGGCGATACATCGTTTACAATCGGGCACATCGACCAGTCGGAAGTCTTCGCCTATGACCAAACGCCCAAAACCTTTCTGACTATCCGATACCCGACGGGAGGGTACGTCTCCTTTATAATGGGGCAGCACCGTTTCCGCAGCCGGTACGGAAAAAGGGAACCCCGAGGCGCCGGAGGATACCGCGTCGAAAAGATACAGTTCCGCGATGCCGATTCGAAAGTTTTGCGCGAGAAGATTTATCGTTACGGACCCGACGAGGACGGATGCGGTTTCGTTAAAAGCGAGCCGTACTTCGACGAGGATGTGGAGGGGGTGTTCAACCGAACCGGGGTAGTCGAGCAATGGGAGGATTATTATTATGAGAACACGAATATTCTGGATCAGTGCAATCATCCCGAATTTTGTGCTTTCTCTCTCCGCAAGCGCACATGTCTGAAGGGTAGCAACCAAAGCCTTTCGTTCGAGAGCGGCAGCACGGTTCTTTACAGCGAAGTAGCCGAATACGAGATGGATACGGGTCGCCAATCGGGCAAAACGATTTACAAGTACGACTTTTCCCTGTTCAACACGGTGTTCCCGATAAAATCCCCGCCTAATGAACCTTATCCTCTGGAGCCCGAGCAATGGTACCTGACTCCGCTCGACTCGGTAATCCGCTACGAGTATCGGGAGGGAGGCTACGAGTGGGTACAACGCGAGAAATACGTTTATAACAAATACTTCGACTCGACGCTGATCTATCGATGCAGGCTATTCCCCAGAAGGGTTCCCGTCTGGCTGTACACGAACGTCATAAGGAGTTCAGACGCAGAGGAGTTGTGGAGATACCGTAAAGCGGCCGGTGACCTGCTGTACCGTTACTCCGGCCTGCACACGGGCTGTCTGCAACTCGTTACGAAAGAGGTCCAGACGCGCGACGCGCAGGGGCGCGTGTCGACGGACCGGACCCATTACCGCTACGACAGTCCGAACCGCTATGCGGTCGGGCGCATCGAGCGTACGATGAGCGACGGCACGACGCTCGTCGAGCAGACGCTCTATCCCGAGGACTACGATCTCTCGGGCGGCGGAACGCTCGCCGAGCTGGTCGAGCGGAACATCGTTTCGGTCCCCGTCGAGCGCATCCGGCGGCGCGACGGGCTGGTCGTCTCGGGCGAGCTGTTCGGCTACGACGAGTGCGGCAATCCGACCTCGCAGAGCCGGCTGGAGAAGGACGATCTCTCCGAAAGCCTGTTCCGCCTGTCGAACAAGTCCTCGGCCGGAGCGTTCGCTCCCGAAGCGGGCCGCGCCGCATTCTCGCCGGATGCGGGCTACGCCGAAATTCTCTCGACACGCTTCGACGACTACGGCAATCCGATCGAAATCACCGGCCGCACGGCTCCCCGCTCGGTTTGCTACCTGTGGGGATACAACGGTTTGCATCCGGTGGCCGAAATCAAAAATGCAGACCCTTCGGTAGCATCTTCCATCGTAATAGACCATGCAGCCGACACACTCTCCAGCGAAGATATGGCGGTTTTGAACGGCTTACGGTCCGATTCCCGTTTCCGTAATGCAGAGATTACCACCTATACCTATGAGCCGCTCATCGGCATGGTTTCGGCCACCGACCCGCAGGGTCTCACGACGTACTACGATTACGACGATCAGGGACGGCTCCGGGAGGTTTACTTCATGGAGAACGGCACGAAGAGAACTCTGAAATACTACGATTATAATTATAAAAAATAATTCCGACTCTTACGGTATTCCGCCCGGACATGATGGGAACGGCGGAGCCGGGATTCTATCGTTCGAGTTATGAAAAAGATAGTTATTTCTTATTTGTTTTTCCTGTTTCTGGCGTGCTGCCATTGGACGGGAAACATATGCCGCGCACAAAGCGTGTTCGCCAATCCGGGAACCATTACTGGTGACCAGACCATCGATGCGAACACCCAAGCTCAGCGGATCAAAAACGGCGTGTTGCCTTACTGCAATGTACCTTATACTTTCTCTTGGGAATATTGCTGGGAGGACTATTACCTCTCCGGATTTTGGTCTCCGATTCCGGGAGCGACTTCCGAGTATTACGATCCGGGGGTGGTGTCGCGCTCGACGTATTACAGGCGGGCAATCAATTACACGGAAGGCTCCGTTACCAAAAAAGCCTATTCCAACGAAGTACTCGTCAAAGTCCGCGATACGGAGATCACGCTCACTCCGGGAACGATCTCCGGGAATCAGACCATCGAATCCTCGACTCAGCCGACCCGGTTGGAAAGCGTCGTCGCTGCCAGCGCATCGTCCGGGTTTTATACGATCATGTGGCAGTCTGCACCCGCTTCCTCCGGTCCGTGGAGCGATATTTCGGGAACTTCGGGCTCGCAAGCCTATCAACCCGGACCTTTGACCGCGACGACTTATTTCCGTCGTACCATTACCAGTTCCACATCCAAACAGGCTTCCTCGAACGTAGTTTGCGTTACGGTCGTCACAACCTCTCCGGGTTCCATTTCCGGAAATCAGAAGATCGAGAAAGGAACACAGCCCACAGTCCTGTCGAACAGCACATCTCCGAGCTTTTCGGGAGGAAGCTACTCCCTTTCGTGGGAATCCGCCGCATCGGCATCGGGACCTTGGACGAAGATAGCAGGTGCTACGGGCAGTTCGTATCAGCCCGGGGTCCTGACTGCGACGACCTGGTTCCGTCGCGTTACGACTTCCGCGACGAAAACGGCCTATTCCAACACCGTTTGCGTGACGGTCGTTACGACCTCTCCCGGCTCTATCTCGGGAGACCAAAAAATCGAACCATCGACTACGCCAGCAATTCTACAAAGCGTTACCGATCCCAGCGCGACGGACGGTTCCGGGACGGTCTCGTGGGAGTCGTCCTTGAACGGCGACCAGTGGAGTGCGATTTCGGGTACGACAGGCCAGATGAGCTACCAACCGGGCGCCCTCGCGCAAAGTACATGGTTCCGCCGGGTCTTCCGCTCATCCACCAAGACGGTTTACTCCAACACGGTTTGGGTCGAAACGGTGGCAACTACGCCCGGAAGCATCGACGGCGACCAGACCATTGCGGCCTCCGTACAACCTGCCGTCCTGCCGAACGTTTCTCTCGCTATGACCGCCGCCACGGAAAGCTCCTATTTCTGGCAGTCTGCCCCCGCGTCTTCCGGTCCGTGGCAGACGATCTCAGGTGCTGCGGAAACCTCCTATCGGCCTGGTCCCCTGACGGTGACCACCTATTTCCGACGGGGATTCACTACGCCCGTTACCACGGTCTATTCCAACACGGTCTGTGTGACGGTCATTACGGTGGACCCGGGCACGATTTCCGGCGACCAGACCGTCGAGGATTCGCAGCGGCCCGCCAGATTGGAAAGCCTCGTCGATCCGTCCGTTTCGTCCGGGAGCTATACCCTTTCGTGGGAATCTTCTGACGACGGTACGCAGTGGAGTGCGATTCCCGAGGCTTCGGACGTTTCCTACCAGCCCGAACCGCTTTCGGCCACCACCTATTTCCGCCGCGTGGTCGTCTCGCAAGTCGGCCGGTTCTATTCCAATGTGGTGTGCGTTACCGTCCCCGTGAAACTTTCCGACGAGAACTACATTCAGGAATACACGCCCCTGACCGGGACTTTCGATCCGCAAGCCCCCGCTCCGGCGCGATGCATGCGGACAGTCCGTTATTTCGACGGTCTGGGCCGCCCTGTCCAGAGCATAGCGATCGGGGCCGCTCCGGGCTACGGAGACCTGGCAAGCCTGCAAATCTACGATCAGTGCGGGCGCGAGTCCCGGAGCTGGCTTCCGGCTTCCCTGCCCGGCAACAACGGCGCTTACGTGACTCCCGCGATGCTCGAGGCGCAGGCCCGTACGAGCAATCTCGGCGATACCGTGCCTTACTCCGAAACCCGCTACGAAGCTTCCCCGCTCCGACGGCCCGTCGAACAGTACGGTCCGGGAGCGCAGTGGCGCGAAGCCGGTAAAGCGCAGCGAATCTCTTACCTGACCAATACGGCTTCAGGAGAATTACGCTGCGCCCGCATCGTTTCGGGCAGCGATTGGCAAACCCTTTCCCTCTCTCGTTCCGGCGACTATCCCGCCGGGGAACTTCACGTGACCGGTTTTTCCGACGAAGACGGACGCTTCCGTTACGAATTCCGGGACAAAGCCGGACAGCTCTTGCTCACGCGCAGCGTCGCGGACTCCGAGTTTTTCGATACCTATTACGTTTATGACTGTTTCGGAAACCTGCGGGCCGTATTCCCGCCCGAGGCGTCCGCACAGCTGCCCGCCTCCGGAACGATCGACCCGACTTCCGATTTTTGCACGGGACTGGGCTATTTCTATCGTTACGACGCCCGCAACCGCTGTATCGGCAAAAAGCTGCCGGGGGCCGAAGAGATACTCTACGTCTATGACGATGCCGACCAGCTCATTTTCACGCAAGACGGCGAACAGCGCTCGCGCGAAGAATGGTCTTTCGCCCTGTCCGACGGGCTGGGACGCAAGGCGGTTACCGGTATCTGTACAGGCATGTCCGGTTCGCAAATAGCGCCCGGATGCCTCGAAGGGAAAACCCTGAAAGTCATCTACGGTGCCGACGGTCCGTTAGCCGGTTACGCCCTTTCCTGCGAAAGTGGTTCTTGTACCCTGACCGGGGCCTCGGTTCTGACCGCCGACTATTACGACGGGTACGACTTTATGGAGCGCGACGGCTTCGAAGCTCTGGCTTACTCCGCCCGAGACGGCTACGGAGAGTGGAGCGGCAGCGACGGAGCCCGCTCCCTGCGAACGGGCAGCCTGACGGCCCGGCTCGGTACGGACGAGAGCACGCCGCTCGGCGAGGCGTACTATTACGATTTCCGTCACCGCCTCGTACAGAGCGTCGCGTCCAACCATTTGGGAGGCGTCAGCCGTTGCAGCTATCACTACGACTTTACGGGCAACCCGCTGGGAGTCCGGGAAGAACACGCGCCCGGTCCCGGAAGCGCCCCCGACGTGCTGGTCTCGGCGTTCGCCTACGACCATGCGGGCCGCCTGCTGAGTGCGACGGCCTCCCTGAACGGCGGGTCTGCCGGCAGTGTCTCTTACGGGCACAATGCTTTAGGGCAGCTTTCTTCGCGACAGTTCGGCCCCGGGGATGGCGTGCTGACCGAGACCTGCACCTACAACGTGCGGGGCTGGCTCGCCCAGCAGAACAGCGATAAGTTCGGCATGAGACTCCGTTACCAAAATCCGGCGTTGGGCGGTGCCGCCCGTTATTCGGGCGACATCTCCGAATGGGAATGGCAGCATAAGGAGGGCGATCATCCGGTCGATACCTATGCTTTCGCCTACGACGGTCTGGGACGTCTGCTCGGAGCGACTCACTACGAGGGAACCGCCGCCGCAGACCGCTACACCGAAAAGGGGATTACCTACGACCGAAACGGCAACATCCTGACCCTTTCGCGCCATACCGGAGGCGTTGCCTCGGACTATTGCTACGTGTACGACGGAAACCGTCTGCTGGGCCTTGCGGGAGCGTCCTCCCTCTGCGAATACGACGCCAACGGCAATATGAAAAAAGATGCTCTCGGGGACTTGCGTTTTAACTATAATTTGTTAAATTTGCTACAAGAGGTAACGGGAGCGGACGATACGCCCAAAGCGAAGTACGCCTACTCTGCCGACGGGGTGAAACTGTCGGTGAGCGACGGGGCTAACGGTTATGATTATTTGGGTTCTTTGATATATGTACGTACGAACGGATCGTTGTCGTTGGATCAGGCCATTTTCGACGGAGGCACGGTGCGGCCGAACGGTGCGGTCGATTACTTCGTGAAAGACCATTTGGGCAGCGTTCGCGTGATCGTGGACCAAGCTGGAACGGTTCGGGAACAGAACGACTACTATCCTTACGGAGAACGTTGTCCCGAAAGTACCTATGCAATTTCCGCCGTCAATCGATACAAGTATAACGGAAAGGAGGAACAGACCGTCGGCGCTCTGGGGATGCTCGATTACGGGGCGAGGATGTATCAGGCCGGGATCGGCCGGTGGTTCGTTCCGGACCCATTGGCGGAGCAGAATCCTTCCGTATCTCTGTACGCCTATTGCAGTAATAATCCGATCAATCGAATTGATCTAGATGGTTTGTCGGATGATTGGGTAGAACGGTTCAATGAACAGTTAAAGAAAACACAAATTGCATTTGATGAGAATGTCACCAGTGCCGATGATCCTGATTTGCGAAAAGGGGACCGTTATTTGGGGAAAGCCGTTGTTGTATTTGAGGGTTCACGAAACGAAAAGTTGGGGAAAGGTGACAATCTGTTTGGAGAAGGAGCTAATCTTGCCGATGTTACCGTTTATGGGCCGAATGGGCCAAACGATATACAGACTTATAAAGGGTATACGATGAGTTCAGATCCTGAAAAATATGGAGTAGTTGCGGATGGTGAGTATGACGTTCAGCGGATTGGACTTAATGAAAAGAAAGGACCATATCAATCTGAATGGACATTGAATAATAGAGGCGAGGTTCCTGCAATGGATAATTATAATCCTGCATATCCAGAACGAGACCCTGCATATTTAATTGGTGTGTTTATACATAGATCAAATAATAATGGATGGGCAGGACGCAAATGGAATGATGTTACAAAGCAGTGGAATGCTGTCTCAAAAGGTTGTTTGTTAATACTGCCTAATCAATGGGATCGATTTAATAATCAATTGAAGCGAGTGAATACATTGAAATTACAATTAAAAAGATGAAATTATGAAACAAATGTTTTTAATGATTTTGATAATTGTATTCAGTGGTTGTTATTGCCAACGTCGAAATTGTGATGGGACTGCATTATTGATACCGAGGCATACATACATTCCTTTGTATAACCATATTAATGGGAGTTCAATAGACTCTATAATTAACGATACTATTAATGAAGATTATGTCGGAATTTGTATAAAAAAAATAAAAAGAGGTTATGCTAAAATAATATCTCGAAATGTCCTTATAGATACTATTCCTAAGCAAGGATGGATTGAATTAAAATATTTGGGGATTAATCCAGCTATTTATTCAGGAACGATGATGCTTAGGACAGAGCCGAAAGCGACAGCTCCGATTATGAA
>OGQK01001569.1_pt1 | contig 11489 bp, 10 predicted proteins | sample 1553221 | NCBI WGS metagenome assembly OGQK01 (sample SAMEA2579996, study PRJEB22360) | human gut metagenome | biome: human gut; feature: human-associated habitat; material: faeces | place: Denmark | collected 2008/2010 | reverse complement strand
TTTCATTATATGCCAGATCAGGCGGAAGTTCTAATGCCAGCGCCATCCGGTTTTTCCATTGTCCTGCTTTTTTCATAAAAAAAGCTCCCCCGGCTTTTACTATCAGTCTATGCCGGAAGAACTTTCTTTAAAACACGTTTCAGTAGCAATCATCGAAACAAAACCATAGAAAACCACAGAATTGTATTTCCACCCAGATTATATTCCATAGATTCACGCTCTACAATCTCATTTACTACTACACCATGACTTTCCAGACATGGATGCATCCGGTCAGGATATCTGCATGGTTTTCCCTCTTTATAGGCACATTTTTCACAGATATCACAGGATTCTGTAGACAGGATATAAGTTTCATACCCTTCTTTATTCAGATATTTTCCCACCTCTGTAGTCAGATCCTCGTGTGCCCGTCTTGTAGAAAGCATTTCTTCCATGTTCATGATATCCGAAACTTCCGCTACACTGGAAAAGAAAACAGCCTGAGGATAACTTTTTATTTTTTTTTCACATTCCTGCAGGGTTCCTACTGCGGGGGGACAGGCCCAGGTAGAATCATAACGTTCGCATTCTTCTTGGCAGATCGTGCGTACGCGTTCCTGAATTGTAATATCTTTTGTGTCCAGTATGCGGTATTCAAAAATCGGGTACTGTGAAATAAATTCTTCAAATTTTTCTGTGTTCATAGTTTTCTTCTTTCTTTTGGACTTGTTGGTACATTCGTTTATTTATGATAGGGTTCGTGATTCATAATGCGGTAGCTTCTGTATATCTGTTCCAAAAGGATCATCTGCATCAGCTGATGCGGAAAAGTCATTCTGGAAAAGCTGAGCTTATAATCTGCACGTTTCAGAACACTCTCACTCAGTCCTAAGGAACCTCCGATCACAAATGCAATGGAACTGATACCGGAAACTCCCAGTTTCTCAATTTTTTGAGAGAGTTCTACAGAATCCGGCGTTTTTCCGTCAATTGCCAGTGCGATGACATAATCCTGTTCGCGTATATGTTTCATCAGACGTTCGCCTTCTGTATTTTTAATCTGTGTGTTCAGTGCTTCTGACGCTTTATCCGGTGTTTTTTCATCTGCTACCTGACAGAAAGTCAGCTTGCAGTATCTGCTCAGCCGTTTGGCATATTCTGCGATTCCGTCACACAGATATTTTTCTTTGATCTTTCCAACTGTAACAATACGGATTTCCATGATCTTCTTCCTTCTATTTTAATAAAATCAGCGATAAAATCACAGTATTTTTAGTACTGCAGATAATATTCCATAGCAGTCATTTTACTGGTCTTGCCATTTGCTGCAACAAGAATAACATTCAGCCTATGGTAACCCACAGGCATGGAGATTGGCTGTTCATAAACAGTACTGTTAAGATCCGGTTCAGAATCAAATGCATAATATGCCTTACATCCATCCGGAACAGTGATCTTAATCTCTGTTTTTTTATTGTAATCCCCTGATTTAGGTGTTACCTTAGGGGCTTTCGGTGCATTTAAAACAATCACATACTTTCTGCTGATCACATCACTTTCGATGTTTTTATCATTTACACCAAAGGCTTTTAATTTAGTTGTGCCTTCCCTCAGAATAATAGGTTCTGTATATACTTTACTCTTTCTGGTAGGTGTGCTTCCATCTAATGTGTAATAAATCTTTTGGCAGTTACCTTCCAGTTTCAGAGTCTGCGTTGTAGTATAGGTTCCGGGGGCAGGATTTGATACAGGTGTTTCGCAGATATATTCTGCGCAGGCATTCTGCACCTCTCTGTCAGCAGATTTCAGGATCAGTCTGACTTCGTTGGTCTTTCCCTCCTGTGTAAGAAGCTTCACATACTCTTTATATATTCCTGTTCCCGCAGTTTTGTTCTGGATAAACGGGCGCAAAACAAGAAGTGCAGATCGTTTATCGCCTGATTTCTCCATACTTTTGGCCAGAAGAAGATTGGCGGCTTCATTTTTGGGATTTTTATCCAGAGCATTTTCTGCAATCCGCTGTGCTTCTTCATAGTTTTGCTGTGCATATTGTTTTTTTGCCCTGGAATATAAGGCAGAAAAAGTATTTAACTGCCGATAACAAAAGAACCCCAGCAGTGTCGCCGCACACAGAAGCAGACATAGAAGCTGTTTTCTGCTGAATTTCAGCTTTCTTCTTTTTGGATGTTTGAAATATTTTATAATTTCTGTTTTCTGTTTTTTTTCGGATGGGCGGTTCTGCTGCTCCTTTTTCATCAGAGTTTCCACTGTGCTGAATTCTCTTACCCAGGGTATCTCCGCAAGGCAATAGGGGCAGTACAGAGAGCCTTTTTCCACCTCTTTATGACATTTAGGACATTTCATAGACAGTCCTCACTTACTGATTTTCCAGATAATTCTGAAACTCCTCCATAGACATAAGAACTTTTCTCGGTTTTGTTCCCTCTTCCGGTCCCACTACACCTGCGTCGCAGAGCTGATCCATGATTCTTGCCGCTCTGTTGAAACCAATCTTAAACATTCTCTGCAGCATACCAATAGAAGCTTTCTCTTTCTCTATGATAAACTTACCTGCTTCTTCAAAATGGATGTCCCTTTCATCTCCGGACATACCTGTTGTTACAGGAGAATTTACCTGCTGCTCGATCTGTTGGTTATACTGGACACCCGGATTTTTATCTGCAAGAAATTCAACCACAGCACTTACCTCATCATCAGATACAAATGCACCCTGAAGTCTTGCAGGCTTCTGATATCCCTGAGGATAAAAGAGCATATCACCTTTTCCAAGAAGCTTCTCGGCTCCGTTCATATCCAGAATTGTCCTGGAATCCACACCGGAAGATACAGAGAAAGCAATTCTGGAAGGCATATTCGCCTTGATCAGACCGGTGATAACATTTACAGACGGCCTCTGTGTGGCAATGATCAGATGGATACCTGCCGCACGTGCAAGCTGGGCCAGGCGACAGATAGCATCCTCCACCTCTCCGGGCGCAACCATCATAAGGTCTGCAAGCTCATCCACGATGATCACGATCTGCGGCATTTTCACAGGTTCTTCTTCAGTTCCTGCCGCCTTGATCTGCTCTGCTTTTCTATTATATTCATCCAGATTACGGACACCGTACTCCGCAAATGTATTGTAACGGTTTGTCATCTCCTGTACTGCCCAGTTTAATGCGCCTGCTGCTTTCTTCGGATCTGTCACAACCGGAATAAACAAATGTGGAATTCCGTTATACACACTGAGCTCTACTACTTTAGGATCGATCATGATAAGCTTTACTTCATCCGGATTTGCCTTGTACAGGATACTGATGATAAGTGTATTGATACATACTGATTTACCTGAACCGGTTGCACCTGCGATGAGAAGATGTGGCATTTTGGCAATATCCGCAACTACAGTCTTACCTGCAATATCCTTTCCTACTGCAAAAGAAAGTTTGGATTTTGCCTTCTGAAATTCTTCTGACTGGAGCAGATCTCTGAGCATAACCGTACTGTTCTCTTTATTGGGAACCTCAATGCCCACTGCTGCTTTGCCGGGGATCGGTGCTTCAATACGGATATCAGGAGTGGCAAGATTCAGTTTGATGTCATCTGCAAGACCTACAATTTTGCTGACCTTCACTCCCATCTCGGGCTGAAGTTCATAACGGGTAACTGTTGGTCCGCAGCTCACATTAGTGACAGTCACGTTCACGCCGAAATTGTGAAGTACTTCCTGGAGTTTTTTTGCAGTCTTACGCAGATAGGCATCAGAATCCCCCTGAGCTTTGCTGCTTCCTTTCTTCAGCAGATTTAAGGCTGGAAATTTATATTCTTTTTTTACGGCTGCTTCCTGTCGGGTGATCTCATGCTGAATGTTTACAATTCCGCTCTGTATCTCCTTTTCAGAAGATTTGGGGTTTTTCGAAGGCGGCCGCACTGCCTTCTCATCCTGAAAAGGGGGCAGATCTTCCTCCGGTTCTGAAACCACAGATTTCTTCCGGTCAGTGACAGCATCTTCAAATGGAAGGTCTTCCTGCTGTTGTGATTCATTATCTGCCTCGTATGTATCCGGGGATGTATCCGCTCTGTGAATCTCAAAATTCATCGGAGCATCGATGTATGGTTTATTATCCGCATCATCAGAGGATTTAATCCCTGTGTTCTCGGTATTCTCCGCAGCTTCGGCTGCTGCTTTATCTGTATCTGCTGCTTTTTTCAGAAGTTTCCCCTTTTTCTTTGGCTTCTGTTCAGAATAGCCTGTCAGCTTGGTTCCTTCCAGAAAGCCGCCTTTTTTCATTTTTTTTGCTTCCGAAGGATCCATGAGAAAGTCATCATCTGAAAATTCATCATCGCCAATTTCTTCCTCCAGTCTGCGGACTCTTTCTTCACGCCGCTGTTCTCTTATAAGCTGACGTTCTCTGGCACGTTCTTCTCTATATCGCTCACGTTCAGGCTGCCCCTGCATATAGCGCATATGTCTGTCTTTTACAAAATCACACACCTTTATAACCAGCCGCGTTACAAAATCAAGCAGAGAGCGCTGTGTGATAATGATCATACATACAACAAATGCCAGTATAATGATCACATATCCGCCGATAGTTCCAAAAGCAGATGTGACAGAAATACAGATCGCTCCTCCGATCAGACCACCGCCTGTTTTATAATCTGCGCTTAAAGCATAATAATCCAGCAAAGTTGTACTCTGCATATATCCATCTGTGAGAAGCTGCGCTGCCCCACACAGAAACAGAAACATCACAAACGCCGCTGCAAGTTTCTTATATGCCAGCCGGTTTGTTTTATTGATCAGAATAAATGCTGATTCAAGGAAAAATACGATTGGAAACAGATATGCCATCAGTCCCATCAGTCCGAAACAGAAATTACTGATCGCATCTCCCACAAAACCACCTGCTCCAAAATTGCTTGCCATCAGGATTACACATGCGGCCAAAATCACAAATAATATGATTTCTGTCTGAAATCTGCCGACTTCCTGTTCCATTGCTGTCTTCTTTTTTGTATTTCTTCCCGAATGCCCGGTATTCTTACTCTTTGATGCTGCCATTCTAAGGCTCCCCTCCTTGATCTTCTCGTAAATATCTTCCCTTTACAGGGCAAAATTTAATGCCAGTGTAATAATACCGACTATAAATGAATAATATGCAAAATAGCGTAATTTTATATTCTGAGTCATGGCTATTGTATTTCGGATAACAAGACATCCCGCAAAACCGGCGATGATCATTGCAAATACATATGTAAACCCAAGTCCTGCTGTCATTTCAGAAGCACCAAAATTTCCGATTTCCGTAAAAAAAGCACCTATGATAGCAGGCAGACTCATAAAAACAGAAAAACGAACCGCAAATTTGCGGTTATATCCGCATAACAGTGCAGCACATAACGTAAATCCCATTCTGGAAATCCCCGGAAAGACAGCAATCCCCTGACAAATTCCAATCCACATGGCGCTGTCATAAGAAGCCTCTCTCGGTCCCTTTTTTCCACCGGATTTATTCAGATCTGTTACCAGAAGAAATACGCCTGTAAGTAAAAATCCGATTCCCGGAACAATCTGAGAGTCTGCGGCCAGAAGAGCCAGCCGTTTTCCTGTAAGTCCCAGAAGTGCTGTTGGAATCATGGAAATCACAAGAAGTGCACCTGTTTTCCGATATGTTCCGGTGACTATTCTGGCATAGCCCAAACTTTCCCCTGTCTTCTTGTTATGGATATATAGATTCAGATTACCGATCATATCCATAAACATCCCCAGAAGTCCCAGTCCGATTTTTTTTAAATCTTTGCGGAACAAAAATATAATTGCTGCCGCACTTCCAAGATGGAGCATCGTTTCTGACAGCAATCCGGTTTCGTGGCCGATTCCCATATATTGTTCCAATATGCATAAATGTCCCAGGCTGCTGACAGGAAGAAATTCCGTCACAGCCTGAATGACAGCCAAAAATATCAAATATACAACGATCATAGAACTGATTCCTTTTTGTTTCTCCAAAATTATGGTTTATTATAGCACACTCAGAAAGGCTTTACAATAAAAAGCCCCCTGACTGTCATGTTCACAACGTAGCCAAAAGTTACTGTTCACTCCGTTCCCAGCAACACGCTTCGCGATGCACAGAATTTATGCTAATCGCATAAATTCGCGCAGTATGTCTCGGGTTTTCTGTGACCTTCGCTCACAAAAAACACCTCGCGGGATATTACCAGTGAACAGTAACAGCCAAATTTCATTCATTTTCCTGCTGCTTTTTTTCTTTTTCATGTGCCAGCAGTTCCTGTACCGATTTATGTGCAATCCGGAATTCTTTTTCAAAATAAGCATTGATCTCTGCACCGTATAACAGAAGATTCATACAGATATACAACCATACCATGACCATGATGATCGTCGCAAGGTTTCCGTACATATTACTGAATCCCGGAAAAATCTCAAAATAAAAAGAGAATCCGTATGAAAATATCGACCATGCAACTGCTATGATCAAGGCTCCGGGAATCTGGCTTTTGAATGTGGCTTTTCTGTTCGGAAGAACCTTATACAACATAAGAAAAACCAGAAACAACACACCAAATACCAACAGTGCTCTTGCCCCCAGTATTTTTCCCAGAACTCTTCCAAGAAAAGGAATATATCTTGATACAACTTTCTGTATTTCGTTTCCGAGTACAAGCATAAGCAGAGACACGATTACCGCAATCACCAGTGATAAAGTATAGAATACTGCATAAATTCTGGTTAACAGCCAGTTACGGGTTTCTTTTACGTGATAAATGGTATTTAATCCATTGATGATAGACTGCATTCCTTTTCCGGCAGACCACAGTGCCACAATTGCTGACAAAGGGACAATTGCAGTACTTCTTTTGTATACATCTACCACGATCCCCAGAACAAAACTCTGCAGATTCTCCGGAATAAAAGCAACGATCGCATCCCTGACTACATTATAGGTCAGAGGTGTATACCGTACCAGTGTAGTCAGAAACAGAATGCAGGGAATAAAAGACATGATCAGAAAATACGCTGCCTGTGTCGCATAAGCTCCTACGTGATCTCCGGATACACGTTCCATAAACCCGAATAAAAGCCCTGTAACAGACCGGGTTTTATTTTTCTTTTTCATATATGTCTCCATTCTGTTATTTTACAGCAGTCATTTTAGATAATGCATTTATGGTGATTGCTGTAATTATAAAGATAACTGTTTCGAATATCTCTGTTTACTATCATACCATGAAACTGCCGTTATGACAAACATGAATTATGGATAATAAAATCCGGTTCTTTTCATGCTGGAACGCTGTAGATATGAAAAAAACCGGATCAATATGTAATTAGTTTTATGGTCAGATTTTTACTTTCTGATGTAGAAATGATAAGCAGTCACAGAATCATACTGTTCACCTGCATTAAGAATCGGGGAGTGGAAATCTTCAACATTGACCGCATTCGGTTCAACCTGCGTTTCCAGACAGAAAGCATCCCGCTTATTGTAAGTATGACCATTTTTACCATGTTCATTTTCGACAAAATTTGCTGCGTAAAACTGTACACATGGACAGTCAGAAGTGACATCCATGGCAATTCCGGTTTTATCACTGTATGCGGTTGCGATCAGTCTTCTGTTTCCTTTTGCATAATTGTCTGTCACATAATTGTGGTCATATCCGCCTGTGAATTTCAGCTGCTCAAATTCTGCTTCAATATCCTGCCCGATCTTTTTGGCAGTTCTGAAATCCATGGGAGTCCCTGCAACTTCCCCATACACTCCTGTAGGAATGGAATGACTGTCGGCTACAGGTGTATAATATTTTGCATGGATTGTAAGATACTGATCCATGGCGGTTCCGCTTCCCTCACCATTCAGATTGAAATAAGAATGATTTGTCATATTGGCAACTGTCGGTTCATCGCAGATTCCCTGATAATGGATCCTCAGTTCGTTGTCTTCCGTAAACTCATATTTTACAGACACATCAAATTCTCCCGGGAAACCATTCTCGCCATCCGGACTTATACGGTTAAATATAACACTGTTTTTATCATCGGAAATCTCAGCCACTTTCCAGAGCTTTTTTTCAAATCCGTCAGGACCGCTGTGAAGATTATTGTCATTCTCATTCTGAGCAAGAACTACTTCTTTGCCATTGACAGAGAATTTCGCACCGCCGATGCGGTTTCCGTTTCTGCCGATGGTTGAACCGAAAAAGCATCCATTTACTTCATAAGATGCCAGATCATCATATCCAAGTACTACGTCTGTTAAAGTACCATCTTTATCAGGTACGCAGACCTTAACCAGGATTGCTCCAAAATCTGTCACTTCCGCATATGCCCCGGATTTGTTTTCCAGATGAAAAATTTTTACTGTTTCCCCAGTCTGTAATACACCGAACTTTCTTTCAGAAACACTCATTGTTTCCAACCTCCCGTATCATAAAATAATATTAAATCCAAAAGATAATAAAAAAGAGCCTCTCTACGGCTCATTTTTACAGTTCCCGAAATGCCGTTCCCTTCCCATTGACGCCTAGCCGCAGCTAGGTGGGTATCCTCAACAGACCTTCTGTCTTCCGCTGCATAATGACGGCCTGACATCCGGCCTGCGATGTTGGGTTCCCGTTAAAGTCGATGTAGGTTCAAAAAAAGAAGGGGCCTCGTACATTTCAGGATATTCACTGTTTTTAACTGATTTTTATTATACTCCAGTATATGTTCTTTTTCAACATAAAATGTAGAATTAATTATATTTTTTTATAATATGGAGATTATCGGATTCCAAGGATATCTTTTACTGCCTTTGGCATATCCGGCGCATCTACCACCCGGTTATGAAGTACCGGTGCTGTGCGGATCGTCTCAACTGCCTGTGGAAGTTTCACTCCGGAAAGCGCACTCAGTTCATCAGCCAGTGCAAAATCATCCTTACCGTCTGTATCTGCTCCAAGTGCTTCCATTACACTTCTTGTAAATTTATATGGGCTTGCTGTGGATGCAATGACAGTTGGTGTGGTATCATTGGTATCTTTTACATATTTGTCATAAACACCTGCTGCAACTGCAGTATGGGTATCTATCACATAATGACTGTCTTTGAAGATTTCTGCGATTGTTTTTGCTGTTTCGTCTTCTGTACAGTAATTGCCATAGAAGTCTGCAAGCTGTGCCTTCATGGTCTTCTGTGATGGTATACTCGCCGCCAGCAGTAAGAGACTGCATCAGCTCTGCACATTTTTTTGCATCACCGCCTGCGATACGGTAGATCAGACGTTCCAGATTGCTGGAGATCAGAATATCCATGGACGGTGAGGTTGTAAGGATAAAGTCACGCTTTCTGTCATAAGTTCCTGTACGGAAGAAATCATACAGAACCTTGTTATCATTGGAGGCACAGATAAGTTTGTGAACCGGAAGTCCCATCTGTTTTGCATAATAAGCAGCCAGGATATTTCCAAAGTTTCCGGTAGGTACTACCACATTGATCTCCTGACCGTCTTTGATCTTGCCCTGACGTACAAGTGATGCATATGCATATACATAATAAACGATCTGCGGTACCAGACGTCCGATGTTGATAGAGTTCGCAGATGAGAACTGATATCCTGCAGCATCAAGTTCTGCTTCCAGTTCCTTATCATTGAACATTTTCTTTACGGCAGTCTGTGCATCGTCAAAGTTTCCGGTAATTCCCACAACATATGTATTGTTGCCTTTCTGAGTTACCATCTGTTTCTCCTGGATAGGACTTACACCATGTTTCGGATAGAAAACGATGATCTTGGTTCCCGGAACATCTGCAAATCCGGCCATTGCCGCTTTACCTGTATCTCCGGAAGTAGCGGTAAGAATAACAATCTCATTTTTTACCTGATTCTTCTTAGCAGCTGTAGTCATAAGATGTGGAAGAATTGATAATGCCATATCCTTAAACGCAATGGTCGCACCATGATACAGCTCAAGGAAATAAGCTCCGTCTGCTTCATGAAGCGGTGCAATCTCTTTTGTATCAAATTTTTCATCATAGGCATTGTTGATGCAGTTCTTTAATTCTTCTTCTGTAAAATCAGTAAGGAAACATTTCATTACTTCATATGCTGTCTCCTGATAGCTCATCTTTGCCAGCTCATCCATTGGGACATCCAGCTTCGGAATCTCTGTCGGCACAAATAAGCCGCCATCCTCAGAAAGCCCCTTTAAAATAGCCATAGAAGCTGTTACGGTTTCTTCTTTTCCTCTTGTGCTTTTGTATAATACCTGCATGATATTTCCTGCCTTTCCAAAGTTATTCGTAACTGTTCAGTATATTGGCAGTAATAATAAACCGCTGAACAGTTACAGTTATTCATTTCGCCAATTGAGCACATTATAGCATATACTTTAGCAAAATACTATCCTAAATTATTTCTCTTTTTTCTGTCTTTTTATGATTGATTACTGTTCACTCTGTTCACAGCAACATGCTTCGCGATGCACAGAATTTATGCTAATCGCATAAATTCGCGCAGTATGTCTCGGGTTTTCTGTGACCTTCGCTCACAAAAAACACCTCGCGGGATATTGCCAGTGAACAGTATCTATAATTGATCACTATAAATCAAAAATATGGACATATTCTTTTGTTCCCGAAGAATATGTCCATATTTTGAGCAGTATTACCGCAATCCTGTTAAATGAGTTATATGAAGAGTATCGTTTATTACGATCCTGTGGAACTTTCTGCTGAATCCGGATAGGTATAAAATTCATGTACGCCGTATTTAAACAGCCTTTTCAGATCTTTCTCAAACCAGGAGACATTCTGGCTTTCAGCTTCAGACTTCTGGATAAAAAACAGTGCTCCTTCTGAATAATCCACACCTTCAAGAGCCTGTCTGACGGCTTCTCTTGTCTCATCTGTAACAGTTACTTCATTGATACGTCCGTCATAAGTCGGCGAAAACTGCGGAACACCATTGGTATTCTGCCATACCACTTCTGTGACTGTATCGGGAAATTCCTTATTCTTTATACGGTTCATGATCACATTGGCAACCAGAATGCGTCCCTTGACATCCTCAGTACCTGCTTCAGCTTCTACAATATGAAGCAATGTATCATAGTCCTCATCCGACATCATCCGGGCACTCTCTGCAAGAGCCGCTGTCCTTGCATCTAACTCATTGATGCTGCTCTCCATAGAAGAGCTGACATCGAATTCTGCCATATTATCTTCAATAACTTTGATTCTCTGACCGACCATTACCTGTTCACAGGAAGTTCCGATACGTGTGACTGATTTTTTGGGAGAAGCTGTATCATTCATTCCAGATACTACTCCTGCAATTCCTGTTGGCAGTACATCTGTTTCGTCAGCATCAGAGGAAAAAGTTTTCTCCCTATTTTCAGAAGCTGCATATACTTTGTTTTTTCCATTAAAATCTGCACCAGCGCGCAGATCAGCCCGCCCACCCAGAATGCATTCAGATAGTCCATATTTTTTCCT
>OGQK01001568.1_pt1 | contig 11504 bp, 8 predicted proteins | sample 1553221 | NCBI WGS metagenome assembly OGQK01 (sample SAMEA2579996, study PRJEB22360) | human gut metagenome | biome: human gut; feature: human-associated habitat; material: faeces | place: Denmark | collected 2008/2010 | reverse complement strand
GAAAGCCATGCCCGCGACGCGCGGGCCGGGACGTCCGCCGATTCCGACGCTTCCGGACGGGCAAGCTCCGCCTCCTGCGTCTGCCCCCGCTCCACCCCCGGTTCCGGCCGGAAACGACACGGAAACCCCGGCCGACTCCGCGCAACGGAACATCCCGGGCGAAACGGCCGACTCCCTGGCGCAATCGGAGCCCCCCGTACCGGACTCCGTATCGACGAGCGATTCCGTCCGAAAGGCGAAAGAACGGCCGGTAGACCCCCAAAAGCTCGAAAAAGAGAGACTCCGAAAGGAAAAGGAAGAAGCACGCACCGCAAAAATCAAAGCGAAGATCAAAGCCTCGCGAGAAAAAGCAGCGGCGATCGCCCGGGCTCAGCAGGAACAGGAATGGGCGCGGCAGCGCAAAGAGCTGGCCCGTCGGTTCCTCAAAGGCAAAGCCACCTCGGAAGATACGCTGGCCCTGCTGAAACTGGATTCGCTGCAACAGGTTTTCGCAGCGGACACGCTGGCGGCCTCCCCGGATTCGACCGTGCAGAAAACGCCGTCCCCCGCCCCTGCCGCGGACTCGGCGACGGTAAAAGCGGCCACCGATTCGGTGGCAATCGTCGATCCGGCGGATTCGCTGGTAAGGATCGTCCGCGGATATTACAACGTGCGCATCTACCGCTCGGATTTCCAGGCCGTGTGCGACTCGATCGTGGGGTTCTCGATCGACTCGACGATCCACATGTACACCAATCCGGTGCTGTGGAACGGGGAAAACCAAATCACGGCCCAGACGGTCGATATCTTCACGAAAAACCAAACCATCGAAAAAGCGGTGTTCAAAGGGGAACCGCTGATGTGCTCGAGGGTCGATTCGACGCATTTCAACCAGGTGAAAGGCAAAGTGATCGAAACCTATTTCAACAATGGGGAGATCTTCAAAACCGATGTGAACGGAAACGGCCAAACCTACTACTACATGGAGGACGGAGACAGTACCGACCGGTACATCAGCGGATTCTTGGTCGCGGAATGCGCCGACATCACGTTCCGATTCACCGAGCGGCAGGTCAGCGAGATCGTCTACCGAGGCAACCCGTCCTATTCGATCTACCCGATGGATAAAATTCCGGAAACGCAGTCGCAGTTGATGAAAGGATTCAAATGGGAAATCGAGCGCAAGCCGACCAAAGAGCAGGTCTTCACCCGAACGATCCGTCCGTCGCAGCGCGCCCGTTACGAAACGTTGAGCAAACCGACCTATCCGATCACGGGACGCATCGACAAACAGCGTACGGAACTTCCGAAATCGGGTTGGATTGACCGGACGGACCGTTACCTGAGCCAGGAGGCTCTGGAATTCGTCCGCTCGCTGGGGAATTGATCTTTCGGACACGAAACGACATACGGACTCATATTTTAACCGCATATATTTTTTAACCTAAATCTGACTCGATGAGAAAAATCGTACACCTGTTGCAATCCGTAGTACTTCTCGGGGCGACCGCCGCATCGGTGCATGCCCAGCCGGTAGCCTTCGCCGCAGAACGGGAAAACTGGCTGCGCAAAGCCGCCGACAACATGCCGAAACTAACCGAAACCGTCAAAAAACCGCAATGCCTCGTCCGCAGCGAAAAGGATCCGGACGCCTTCCAGGGCTGGAAGATGGTCGAGACCGACGGCATGGAAACGCTGTACAACCAATCGTTCAAGGCGCTGAAAGAGGTGACCGTCGATTTCGGGGAACATCTTACCGGCTACTTCTCGTTCACGATCGGCAAACTGAACACCGACGCCGACGCTCCGTTGCGGTTCCGCCTGACGTTCGCCGAGGTGCCCGCCGAACTGAATACCCCATTCGATCCCTATCCGGGCGGTCTGAGCCGCGCATGGCTGCAGGACGAAGTGGTCACCGTGATGCGCGCGCCGGCGACGGTCACGCTGCCCCGCCGTATGGCCTTCCGTTATGTAAAGATCGAGATGCTGGCCCATTCGTCGTTCGATTTCGCCATTACCGACATGCAGTTTACCGCCGTAACGTCGGCGAGCGGCACGCCCGAAGAACTGGCTCCGACCACGGATCCCATAATCGCCCAGATCAACCGGACGGGCCTGACCACGCTGAAAGAGTGTATGCAGACCGTCTACGAAGACGGCCCGAAACGCGACCAACGGCTGTGGATCGGCGATCTGTACCTCGAATCCCTCGCCAATACCTACTCGTTCAAGAACCATGAACTTACCCGGCGCTGCCTCTACCTGCTCGCCGCGCTGGCCGACGAAGACGGCTGGTTGCATGCGACGGTGTTCGAATATCCCGACCCGCACCCGCAAACCGGGCAACACTGCATGGATTACAGCCTGCTCTACGGAGTGACCCTGTACGAATACCTGAAGGCCACCGGCGACCGCGAAACCGCCGAAGATCTATGGCCGGTGGTGGTGCGCCAGATCGAATTCGCCCGCACCTACCTCAAAGACGACATCTACGACATGGACAAGAAACCGCAATGGTGGCTTGTTTTCGACTGGAAAGAAGACCTGAACCGCCACGCGCCGATGCAGGGGCTGATGACTTTCGCCATCGACCGGAGCTACGAACTCGCTCGGATGCTCGGACGCGAACAGGAAGTGGCCGAATGGCCCGGAGTTGTCAAAGCCATGCGGAAGGCTTCGCGGAAAAACTTCTACGATTCGAAAAACGGAGTCGTCGTATCCGGCCCGGACAGGCAGGTTTCCTACCTATCGCAGGTATGGATGATTCTTTCGGGCACGCTGTCCCAAAAAGAGAGCGTCCGGGCGCTCGAAGCCGCATTTGCCGATCCGGCAAGCTGTTATCCGGGCTCTCCTTACGCCTACCACTATCTGATCGAAGCAATGCTGCACTGCGGCATGAACCGGCAGGCAAAAGAACTGCTGGTCGATTACTGGGGCAGTATGATCCGCAAGGGAGCCGACACTTTCTGGGAAGTGTACGATCCGAAGGACGACTTTAAATCCCCCTATAATTTCTACCCGATCAACAGCTACTGCCATGCCTGGAGTTGTACACCGGTCTATTTTATCAACAAGTACAAAGAAATTTTCCAGCAATAACAACCGGCGGACGGCGTTCCACAATTCGCCGCCCGTCGATCGGACCCGGTTCCCGTAACCGATCCCGATCCTATCCGGAACGTTTTCTGAGGATCAGAAACGTTCCGGATTTTTTTATTTCATTCGAACGGAAGACCGCCTCGACCGACACCAATATTCCCGATACGCCACGCCCGCGGTCGTAATAGCAAAAAGCGAAGATATTTTTACCAAAACTGTTTGCAGAATAAATTATTTGGTATATATTTGCACTCGCAAAAGAGAAACATCGGGTTCGATTAAAAAACTTCAACCGCTCTCTTTTGGAAACATATTCCTCAATAGCTCAGTTGGTTAGAGCACCTGACTGTTAATCAGGGGGTCCTAGGTTCAAGTCCTAGTTGAGGAGCAACTTCAGTAAAGAAAAAAGATGAAAAACCCGGTAAATCAACGATTTATCGGGTTTTCTTTTTCTGGTGCAAAGAGAAAAGGTGCAATTTTACACACTGATTTCCAGCCTTATTCGGGGGTTATTCAAAATCGCCCGAAAAGCGCCCCCGATTTAGCGTTAACGCATTATTATGCAATGTTTTGCCTCTTGACAAGTCAGCTCTGGTCTAATAATTTTGTGTCATTAAAAATCAGTAGCTATGAAAAGACGAACATTCGCCATTCTGTTCTTTATTAAAAGAACAAGATTGCTTAAAACGGGAGAATCAACGATCATTGTCCGTATCACGGTAAACGGCATCCGGGATGAATTTCTGTTAAAACGTGCCGTGAAGCCGGAGAACTGGGACTCAAAGAAAGAACGCATTTTAGGGAATGACGATCTTTCCATCGAATTAAACCGTTATCTCGACAGCGTCCGGGTATCCATTTACAGCATCCACCGAGAACTGGAACAAAATAATAAGGAAATAACCGCACGAATCATCAAGCAGCGGTTCCTCGGACAAAGCCAGTCCTCTAAAACCATTCTGGAATTATTCGCCGACCATAACAAAAAAATGAACGCATTGGTAGGCAAGGAATTTTCTCAAAAAACCGCAGACCGGTATAATGTGACGATCAAACACCTGAAAGAGTTTATACAACGGCAATACCGGTGTAACGATTTATGTATTTCCGAAATCACTTATCAGTTCATATCCGATTTCGACATTTTTCTGAAAACAGATAAAAAATGTATCCATAATTCCGCCGTCAAACACCTGAAAGCACTGAAAAAAATTATTCGGATCGCACTAATCAACGAGTGGATCAAACGCAATCCGTTCGAGAATTACAAACTGAAAGAATACCCCGTAGAGAAAGACTTTCTGACACAAGAAGAATTAAACCGTATCATTACGAAAGAGATTCACATAGAACGGTTAGAACTGGTTCGGGACATCTTTGTATTCTGTTGCTACACCGGCTTATCTTACATCGACGTAAAGTGTCTGACGCCGGAGCATCTTGCAACAGATAATCAAAACAATGTCTGGATTTACAAAACCCGTCAAAAAACAAAAAACATGTGCCGGATTCCGTTGTTGGAATCCGCCCGCCGTATTATCGAGAAATACAAAGAACATCCCGTGTGCATATCGGAAAATGTTTTGTTGCCCGTTTCATCCAATCAAAAACTAAACAGTTATTTACTGGAAATCGCAGATATATGCGACATTCATAAAACCATTACAATGCACATCGCCAGACATACGTTCGCCACGACCGTTACACTTTCAAACGGAGTTTCGTTGGAAAGCGTTTCCAGAATGTTGGGACACGATAACATTCGATCCACCCAGATTTATGCAAAAATTACAGACACAAAAATAGGCCGTGAAATGCAGACATTAGCGAATAAACTTAGAGAGCCGTTGTAAGCAGAAACACCAAAACCGAGGGAGGGGGTTTCCGAGATTTTTAAGGTCTCAGAAACCCCCTCCCCCGGTTTCGGCCGGAAACAACCGGAAGTAACCGGAAAGGGTGTATCAATCGGGTATTTGCGTATTTCTTTTGTACCGGCAGCCGCTTATCAGAGCGGCGCGATTGTTTAATTAAAATCTACTTAACTTATGGATTACATTCTTATCGAAACCAAGGCGTATGAAAAAATCAAACAGCGTCTTGCCGACCTGACACAACAGGTCAATCTGTTTTCCCGAACATTCGGCGAAAAGAAAGCCGGCCAGTGACTCGATTCGCAGGAAGTATGTCTTGCGCTCGGAATTTCCAAACGGACATTGCAGTATTACCGCAGTACCGGCACGGTTCCGTATTCCTTTATCGGGAATAAGATTTATTACAAGGCCGAAATTATCAGCGCCCTACTTGCAAAGGCCGCCGTCAAACCGAACTCCCGCTAATTATGGACGACATCATTGATCGCGGTTCCGACGAGTTCAGGGAATTGATCGGAAACATCGAAACGGCAATCGCTAAAATCGAACAGGTATCGGCGCATTTAAAACCACCCATCTGCAATGAACGCTATTTAACCGGCGAGGAGATTTGCCGAATCTTCCATATCAGCAAGCGCACCTTGCAGGAGTACCGGGACAGCCGAGTAATTCCTTACACCTCGGTCGGCGGCAGAATCCTCTATCCCGAATCCGGGATCGAAAAGCTGTTGGAAAAGAATCACGTATGTCCCTATGATTTTTAAATCGGGATAACCTACACACCAAACAAAAAGGTCAACTTAAATAGTTGACCTTTTTGTTTGGTGTGCCGAGGAATATTAAGCGGAGTATATCGTATGTACGGTTTCACGATCTCCATGATCTCCGCGATCTTCACGATCTCCATGATCTTCACGATCTCCATGATCTCCACGATCTCCACGATCTCCACGATCTCCATGATCTCCATGATCTTCACGATCTCCATGATCTTCACGATCTTCACGATCTCCATGATCTCCATGATCTTCACGATCTCCATGATCTCCATGATCTTCACGATCTCCATGATCTTCACGATCTCCATGATCTCCATGATCTTCACGATCTCCACGATCAGACCTCGATTCCCGACAAAAGAAAGCCCTAAATCCCTGTTTTATTTACCCGTTCCGGTTGTTTCCGGTTATTTCCGGCCCTTTTGCGTGCTCGTCCGGGAAAAGCCGCCGTACCTTTGTCCCCGGAACAATCCCCCTCTGCCGATTTATCGGACTAAAGGTTGCGAAGCAACACCATCCGTCCAGAGGACGGATTTTCTTTGCGACAAGCAAAGAGCAAGAAGTGTGCTCGTCCGACAAACTCCGTTTTGTCCGACAGCACGGTCCCGATCTTATCGGGAGGGGTTTAACTCCGAAGTCGTTAAACTTTTAAATCTTTTAGCCATGCGAAAAAACAAAGGCGGCAGCGGCGGTTCGAAAGACGTGAAAACCTACCGCTACACGGTTCCGGCTGAACGAAGCCCAAAACGCAAAATTTCTGAACATGCTCGACAGATCGGGCGCAACGAACAAATCGAAATTCATTCTCTCCCGGATTTTCGGCTGAGACTTTAAAGTCGTGAAGATCGACAAGGCGGCTTACGACTATTACAACCGCCTGACCTCGCTGTTTACCCTGATGCGGTCGGTGGGTGTAAACTACAATCAGGTCACAAAAGCGATTCACACCAATTTCAACGAGCGCCGCGCGGTCGCCCTGTTAGCCCGGTTGGAAAAATACACCGGGGAGCTTCAAACGCTCGACCGCAGCGTGATCGAACTTACCCGTCAATTCGAGCAAAAATGATTGGAATAATAAGCAGGGGCGGCAGCAACCTGTACGGTGCGCTCATGTATAACGCGGAGAAAGTAAATGCGGGACAGGCCGATTTACTGTTCGGAAACCGCGTAGCCATGCCGTCCGATCCGTCCGCGCCGTTCGACATGCACCGCGCCATGCGAAGTTTCGAACCGTATATGAACTCCGGCCACAACCTGACTAAAACCGTTTTCCACGCTTCGCTCAATCCCGATTCCAAAGACGAGCTGACGGACGAACGGCTGACCGTTTTCGTGCAGGAATACATGCAGCGCATGGGCTACGGCGATCAGCCCTATTACGTGTTCCGACACCGGGACATCGACCGCGAACACGTACACATCGTTTCGGTGCGGATGCGCGAGGACGGAACGAAGATCGACGACTACAAAGAAGTACAAAACCGGTCTGTCCCGATTCTCAAAGACATGGAACGTACATACGGCCTGCACTCGTCCGACAGGCAGGCCGTGCAGGATTTGGAACGAATCAAAAAAGTGGAATACGGCCATGAAAACCTCAAACAACAAATCGCGTCGGTCGTGCGACTGCTTACCCAGCAGTACCGGTTCGGATCGTTTCCAGAACTCAATGCGCTGCTGAACCTGTATAACGTCGGTCTGGAAGAACGCAAAGGGGAACACCAGGGCCAGCGTTATCACGGCCTCGTCTATTCGGCCCTGAACGACAAAGGGGAACCCGTCGGCGTTCCGATCAAATCCAGTCGGATCGGGAAAGACGTGGGATTCGAACGGTTGGAGAAAAAGCGACTGTCCGATCTGGAGAAATACATCGGCTCGGCGGAACTCAAATCCCGCATCCGCGACGAAGTGATCCGCGCCATGCACGAATCCCGCACCAAAGGCGAATTTACGGAACACCTGAAACGGCGCGGCATCGACGCGCTGTTCCGGGAAAACGCCCGCAGCGGGCGCATCTACGGCGTGACCTTTATCGACCACAATACGAAAATGGTCCTTAACGGTTCGCGGTTGGGTAAAAACTATTCGGCCAACGTTTTTCAGGAGTTGTTCAACAATCCCCGCGCGGATCGGGCGGCGCTGTTGCCGAAGCTGCCGCAGGTGCGAAACGCACAAACCCCGAAAACCGTGCAGTCGCCGGAACAAAAAACGCAAACCCCGAAAATCGTCCCCGCATTACGCGCAGATCCGCCGCAAGGAAAAATGCCGGTACAGCCGCAGACGATCCCGCAGTCGGAGGTCCCCCGCAGCATGGAGAACGCGCCGCAGCGGGCAACCGTCCCGGACGATCCCGTATCGTCGATTCTCGGAGCACTGGATTTGGTGGCCGTTGGACTGGAAAACGAACCGCTGCCGCCCGACGAACTCGACGAGATACGCGAAAATCTGGCCCGCAAGTACCGACGCAGGAAAAAGAATGGACATACCATGCACCAATAAAAAGCCGGTCGGATCGCTCCGTCCGGCTTGGGCCGTCGCCGTTTTCATTAATTATCAGGTTAGTGGGTAAACGGTTCGGACCATGATGAGGATATCAATAAGGGAACGGGCATTGCGGAACCCGTTCCCCGCCGATTTGTCCGGAATTGGAAAGTAAGCCTGATTACGAACCGGACAAATCCGGCTTTATAGCCGTAACGCCGAGTCTTTGAACGGCCTCTCTTAGCAGCGATAGCATTTCGGGCAGGGCTTTGAAATGCAGAATAGGAAACGCAATGAAATACAATCGCTTTTTATTCATTTCCACGACATAATACAGGGCTTCCTGAAACAGAAAAAAATCCATGACGATCTTCTCGTAGGGCGTTCGGTACGAATTGTCGTTGAGTTTGGCGGCGTAAATCTGGTCGTGATAACCATAGGCGCTTGAAAAAACAGCGAACGGCAGGGTGCTGTCCGGATCGGCTTTGCCGTCGGCCATGTCGGAGATTAATTGCTGCGGGTCGGGCGCGACCCATGCTTCCAGCACCTCGTCGGGAATCAGATTGTACCCAACGGTCGTAACGTCGTGGTTCCGGAAAAAGTCGAGGCTCCACCTGAAATTGGCGACAGCGACCGGCGACCCTTTGAATTGTTGATTCTTCATTTTCATAATTATTTAAATAAAATGGTTAATAAAAAAGGCACAAACTTTATTTGCCTTTAACAATCAGGGCAACGCCAATCGCCCACACAGCAAAGACAAGTTCGGTTCGTGCCCTGTTTAAACACAATGCATCACTTTTATTTTATCTTCATTATCTCCGAAATCAGTCTGTCGTCCGCTTTGTTGTTATACGCTTGTGCGTCATCGCACAGATTCAGCACCGTCATGTCCCGCTTGCGGGCTAAATCCACCGTGTAGGCCGTGCCGCCGGGCTGCCCATCGTAATAGCACACCAGCGCAGACGCATGATCGAGCATCGCCCGGTTACGCTCATGGAAGCACGACCGGGTAAAGTTTTGATGCAGGCAGACCCGACAGTCCGCTGCGGCCAGCACTGCGGAATGAAGCTCTTTAAACTCGTAGGGAAAACCTTTCGCCTGTCCCCGGAACGGCACAACGGCGATCAGCCGCAGGTCGGGCATGTGCTTTTTCAGCGAAAGCACCGCCAGTCCCGCCCACAGATCGAAGCCCGTAGCCATGCCGCATAAATAAGTATTGTAATCCTTATAGCGTAAATCCAGTACGGCCCTCGCCGTGCGCCGGACGATGCGTTCGCGGACGGACGTGTAATCGGCATCCGTTTCCGTCAGTTTGACTTTTTCCTTTCGGTAGCCCGAAAAAGCTACCGCACGCGACGGATCAATGTCGTTCAGGATTTGCAGTTTATCATATTCGATTCTCATAGCGGTAGGTAAGAATAAGAAAAGGCCGATCAGGGCGTGTCCGGCCTATATCGGTGTAGAAAAAAATTGTATCGGAAAGGGAGTGCGACGGCACGGGATTGCCCGGCCTGCCGTCCTCACATGAACAGGCGAACGCCGCGCACTCCCTTAGTTTTCGGTTTGGAAATACGGGGCTTTCCCGAACGCTCGGATCGGAATACGCCGCGCATGGCCGGAGTTCTCCGGCTGCGGATAAATGACAGGGTTTCGATTTTGGCCGTAACATAGTAACCGGGATAGAAGTTGATACTTCATTCGATTTTCCCGGCGTCCGGCCCGTTGCGGTAAGGCAATAAAAAAAGGGCGAGGACGCAGGTACAATTTCCCTTGCGGTCGGCCTTCGGAGCCTTAGTCTCGGTAGTTGTCCTTACGCCCAAGCCCCGCCCCGGTAACACGTACCGGGGCATGGCAAGGGTTTCAACAACTCTTATACCGAGACATGATAATGTTATATTTCTATAACAATCCGAAGTTTACCACAAGGTATAAAGGTCGTTTAACCTTTAGCGATATGTTACGGTCTAAACCGTATTATTATCCTGCAAAGATAACATAATCTTTCATTTAAAAGTTAATACTAATTTTCTTATGAAGTTGTGCTGCGCACATTGAATCCGGTTTATTAGTTTTCAATTTACCGGAAATAAAAAACGAGTGTGGATTTGTGGCAGATAAGTTGCGTAGGCTTAGGACAGCCTGTAAACACATATAAGCACAAAAGGCCCACACCCGTTAAGGTATAGAATCCAAAATCTGAATACCTCGCACCGGGCATGAGCCGTAATGTGAGGACTTTTGCGCTTTGCTGGTTTACTTTAAGGTCCTAATTTAACGCAACTGCAAAGCCAACCCACCGTTTCCGGTAAATTGTTTGTTCAAATATACGAAACAAATCGCAATGAACAACAACCGAGTATTCCGATTTTGTGTCTTTTTAAGAACTTTTTTACTTTTCCGTTATTTCGGGCATTTTTCTGATTCGCAATTTGTTTGCATCAGATCGGACCGGAAAGGAAATGTCCCGTTTCGGATAAAGCCAGCCAGTCTCCCGGACCAAACGCAGGGCGCGGGTTCAGGCAGTTTTATAGGTAAGATGTGGGAAAGGGCACGGGCCGAAACAGTCCATGCCGGGCGAGGGTATGGACTATTTGCTGCGGTTCATGCGCCTGTCGGCACACCTGTCACTATCTGCAATAGTCTCCATAATCAATCAAGTTTGACGTAATGATAACGCCCCAAACATACGGATTATTTTAGAATCCGCAATTCAGTCTATTCAACTAACTTGTAATTACTCTCGATATTTATTATTTTGAGTCGATTATCTTCTTGTCGAAAATGATAAAAGTTCGTTAATAAATAATTCGCAGAAGAATATATCTGTATGATTTTAATGTTACATTTGTGATAATAAGATACTTCCCAAACATTATAAAATATCGATCATGAAGAACAATTATTCAGTAAATTATATTTCCAACACACCTAAAGGCGATGATACGTTTGATAATGAGCCTCATAAATCCGTAGCAATAACTTTGACCGAATTGATTAGGCACCATAAAGAAATTAAACATCCGATAATCGGCATTGAAGGCGAATGGGGATCTGGGAAAACCAATGTTGTAGAAATGTTGGGGAAAAAATTAAAAGAAGAAAAATCATTATTTAAATATGAATTTTTTACATACGATGTTTGGGGACATCAGGAAGATTTAACCCGGCGATCTTTCTTAGAAGAGTTGATTGCTAAATTATCGAATAATTTTTTGTGTTGCGGTCTTGATTGGGAAAAAGAAAAAGAAAATTTGACGGCCAGACGATCGAATAAGACAGTAAAGAAATTCCC
>OGQK01001564.1_pt1 | contig 11528 bp, 6 predicted proteins | sample 1553221 | NCBI WGS metagenome assembly OGQK01 (sample SAMEA2579996, study PRJEB22360) | human gut metagenome | biome: human gut; feature: human-associated habitat; material: faeces | place: Denmark | collected 2008/2010 | reverse complement strand
ACACACCTGGACAGCCTCTATTTCCTGCGCGGGCAGACCGACACGGAGCAATACCTGGAAACCTTCTACTATGAACTCGACCCGCAGTTTTCGACAAACGCGGATTTCAAGGTGGCGAAAATCCTGGCCAACGATATGTTGTCGGTTTATCTTATGGGCGAATTGGAATCACTGGAGAGCACGAACCTCCGGAACATGGTTCTGCCATTGTCTGACGTGCGTCCGACATGGCAGGACTCGAAGACGGATCTGACGGAACTTATTTACCTGCTCGACAGTAAAGGCTGTTTCGGCAATGTGCCACTCACGCAACTTGCCAGCTACATTTCCAACGCTTTCAACGTACACCTCGACATGAACCTTTCGAGGACATTCTGCGATATGAAAATCCGAAACAACCCGACACCGTGGCTTGACAAGGCGAAAGAGGCCCTGCTTAAACGTATGCAGACGTGGAAGCGAAACAAGAAAAACGGCAATTCCGAGTAGAATATGAACCGGTAAAGCACTCTATTCCTTATAGAAACACTGATAATCAGCGTTGTATATAACAAAAGAACCGAGGTCGGTTTTCCCCCGTAACTCTCGAAAGGAACTTTCCCGAACGCCCGTATTTGCACCCGTATAAGGAGCCGATACGGGTGTTCCGTTGTAGCCCCGTCCGGATTAGAACACCGTTAAGCGTTGAATCACAGTATTCTATCGCATTTCTGCCCATAAAAATACCGAGTACGGGCCGCGGATTTCGGTAAAAAACACTGCCTTCTTCACCGCATGAACCGTTGAGAATCAGTTCACTGCAAATTATCAAAAAAAAGTCGTACCGACCTCGTTTTAAGCTGTCCATATAAGCCCGACCTTTGTAACAGACTAAAAAACAAAGGAGTATGAAAATCATAGTGATCGGTTCGCGAGCCTATAACGAGCTTGTCGGGCGTATAGAGAAAATAGAGGCTGCAATCGCCTCTCTCCCTGAAAAGGGGCGTGCATGGAATAAGGAGTATATAAACGACGAATGGATGGACGGCGAGCAGGTCTGCCGTTACCTGGGTATCAGCGGGCGTACCCTTCAACGCCTCCGCTCGGATCACGTGATCACCTATTCGGCCATCAACCGGAAGCTGTATTATTCCCTCACGGAAATCCGCCGTGTGCTGAAGGAGCGTTCCGTGCGGCGCAAGAACCAACCAAAGGAGTAGGCCATGTTTCTGGACAAGGAATATTTCGACGGATGGATGCAGCGGCTCTCGGAACGGCTGGAACGTATCGAGAAGCTGTGCGCGGGGGACGTGGAGCAACCGCTTTCCATCCTGCCTGACGGGGAGCGTCTTCTGGACAATTACGACCTGTGCCGTATGCTCAATATCAGCAAGCGCACACTCCAGCGTTACCGCACCTCGGGAGAGCTGCCTTACGAGATGATCTATCACAAGACCTTCTACCGGGAATCGGACGTCCTGCGGTTCATCGAGCGTAACTTCAGTAATTTCCGCAAGCTGAAAAAGGATCGTCCTGCCGGTTCCGGTTAGGCCCTGTCCCGAGAGTCCGGCGTCATGGAAAAACGCGGAGATACATGGAATAAGGCACGACAAGGCGGTACAACCGCTCGATATTTGCCGTAAAATCAGTATGTTTGCTGAATGAAGCCTATATAATAATGAAGCAATGAAAGAAACTGATAAAATATATCCTGCCGACAAAGGGGAGGAAGAGCTGCTGCATAATGTGCGCCATATCTTGCAGGAAGCGCGCGCGAAGGTGATACATCATGTCAATTCGACCCTCGTGAGGGCTTACTGGCAGGTAGGGAAATACATAGTGGAGTACGAGCAGCAGGGAACCGACCGTGCCGGATATGGCAAGGCTGTCATCAACACCCTTTCCAGGCGGCTCGTGGCGGAGTTCGGAAACGGGTTCACGGCCACCAACCTGCGGTACATGAGGCAGTTTTACCAGTGCTACCCGAAATATCACACGCTGTGTGATAAATTGAGCTGGTCGCATTGCCGCACGCTTCTCAAGGTGTCGGGCGATGCCGCCCGTGATTTTTACCTGCACGAGTGCGTCAAGGAAAACTGGAGTGTCCGGCAGCTCGACCGCCAAATCAACACGCTTTTCTATGACCGCCTGCTGGCCAGCCGAGACAAGAAAGCTGTGAAAGAGGAGATTTCCCGTACCGAACCCGGACGTGTCGAACCCAAAGAGATCATCCGCGACCCGTATATCCTGGAGTTTCTCGGTATCCCGCAGGGAGAGCATTTTCTGGAAACCGATCTGGAGCAACTGCTCATCAGCCGCTTGCAGCGCTTGATGCTCGAACTCGGGAAAGGCTTCGCCTTCGTCGCGCGACAGAAGCGTATCTCCTTCGATGACAAGCATTTCTACATCGACCTGGTCTTTTACAATTACCTGGCCCGTTGTTTCGTTTTAATAGACCTTAAATCCGGGGAGCTGACCCATCAGGATTTGGGGCAGATGCAGATGTATGTCAATTACTACACCCGTGAGTTGATGAATCCCGGGGATAACCCTCCGGTGGGTATCGTCCTCTGCGCGGAGAAAAACGACGCGGTCGTCCGTTATACGCTGCCCGAAGATGAAAAGCAGGTCTTCGCCGCCCAGTACATGACCTATCTTCCCACGCAGGAGGAGCTGCAAACACTCTTGCAGGAAGTGTGACGACAACGCTCACGGACATATGAAAAAAGCCGATGGAAATCTGTACTTCCGTCGGCTTTTCGTTTACATCTTGATCCCTTTCTTCGCAGGGCCGTTCTCCGGCGGGCTGCCCACGCCCGCGATCACGATGCGCCCCCCGGAGGCGTCGGCAATCTGCCGCAGCCGGGAAGGAATACGGGCCGCCGTGTTGTCTTCCTTCGGGAGCTCTTCCGCCGTGTCATGCCGTTCCCGGCACACGTCGTTATCCTCCTCCGCCTCCTTTCCCTCGCTCTCTTCTATCGGTTTGAGGCTTTGCTGTATCCTGCGGTCTATTTCCGTCAGGTCAGCTTTTAGGGCCGTCAGTTCGGGCTCCTTGCGCCAGGAACTTTCCACCACTTCCCGCAGGACGGGAATATCTTTCTCCAGTTCCTCATTCTTTTTCCGGAATTTCTCCAGTGTCGGCTCGATGGTCGCGAGCGCGTGGATGAAGTTCATCGCCGCCAGTCGCGGGTCGGAGGCGATATTCCCGTAGTTATACTGGTATAGATAATCCCCTTCACCCCGGACATAAAAACGGTTCTGCACCAGGTCGAGCCCGTCTTTCCCGGTCGTTTCGCTCTGGACGAGCAGCTCGAACCCGTAGAGGCTCCCGATGGGTTCGAGCCTGTCGAGCGTGCGTGCCGTTTCGGCGATATGGTTGAGCTGTTTCCCGATGAGCTTGGGGTCGGAGGTTTCCAGCCCGTTCAGTTTCACGGGATTGCGGTACGAGCCGTCCTCGTTGAACTCGACGCGGGCCTTGAAGTGTTCCAGATCCTTGCCGATACGCCGTATCAGGTCGTTGTTCTTCTCTATCTTCTCCGTGATCTGCTCCAGCTTGTAGCGGCTCGATGATTTGCCGCGCACGAATGCCTGGCGTTCGCTTTCGAGCGTGGCAATCTTCTTCTCCAGGCGGGCTTTGTCCAGCAGGTCTGTATTTCCCGAGAGGACGGCGACATACTCGGAAAAATTCATGCCGCTCTTTTCGTCGATGGCCCCCTCGTCGATGGTACGGCTTCCCATGTTGTTGGTCTTGAGCTGGCGGATGAACAGTTGCTTGTTGTGCAACAGCCCGAACTTGTAGGCGTCGAGCGACTTCTCGACGGCGTATAATATCACGTCCACCTTGTTGTCGGCATGGAGTTTGGCGATCTCGTTCCCGGTGCGTATTCCCCGCCCGTCGCGCTGCTCCAGGTCGCTGGGACGCCAGGGGCAGTCCAGGTGGTGTATCGCCACGCAGCGTTTCTGCGCGTTCACTCCCGTCCCGAGCATCTCGGTCGATCCGAAGAGTACGCGGATTTTTCCGGTGTTCATACCGGCGATCATCTCCTTGCGCGCTTTTTCCGAGGTCGCCTCCTGGATGAACCGCACCTCGCTTTGGGGTATGCCGTAATCCTCCGCGAGTTTACGCCGTATCTCGGAATAGACGTTCCACCCCGCTCCGGGTTTGTAGGTTCCCAGGTCGGAAAATACGAACTGCGTACCTTTGTACGCCTCGAAACGGCGGTAGTAACCGGCAATCATACGGGCGCAGTGGCTCGCCTTGTTGTCCACGTGGTCACTGTATAGTTCGGGGTCTATCATACGCATATCGAGCGACATCTTGCGGGCGTAGTCTGTGGCAATGAGCATTTTCGCCTTTTCCTCCCGCTCCGAGAGCGGCAGGCGGCCCAGGAGCGTGGCATCGCCCGATTTGGCGAACTGCACCAGTCGTTCTATGAACTCCGTCTGCTGGGGTGTCGGCGGGATATTGTGCAATATCTCGTTCTTTTGCGGTCGGTCGATCCCTATATCCTCCGCCGAGCGGTAATCTGTAATCTCGGAGTAGAACATGGCCAGTTCGGGAACCTTGATGAAATATCGGAACCGTTCTTTCTGCACGACCTCGTTGGTCACGGAAAACTCGTAGTCGATGGTTTTCTTGGCAAATATGGCCGCCCAGGCATCGAAGGTGCGGATATTCTGACGCTCCAGTTCCTTCGGGCGCAGGTACTTGAAAAGCAGGTACAGTTCCGTGAGCGAGTTGGAGATGGTCGTTCCCGAGAGGAACGTCGCCCCCAGGTCGCGGCCCGTGCGCTGCTGTATGGTACGCAGCGCGAAAAGCATGTTGAGCGCCCGCTGCGACCCCTCGGGATTTCCGAGGCCCGCCACCCGGTCATGCCGGGTCGTGAAAGTCAGGTTCTTGAATTTGTGGCTCTCGTCCACGTAGAGGTGGTCGATACCCATGAGGCGGAAGTCCACGGCGTCGTCCTTGCGTGTTTCCAGCGCGTGCGCCACCTTCTGCAACTTGGCTTCCAGGTTGGCCTTGCGTTTCTGACACCCTTTCATCATGGCGCGGGAAACGTCCCTGCCTTGTGCTTTGAGCACTTCGAGGTTCTCCTCCACACAGTCCAGCTCGGCCTGCAATATCTCCTGCTGTATCTCCGGAGACTGGGGTATCATGCCGAACTGTTCGTGCGAGAGGATCACGGCGTCCCAGTCGTTGTTGCGTATCTCCCGGAAGATGCGCTCACGCTTCCGGGGCGTGAAATCCTCCTTGCCCGGGTAGAGGACTTTGGCCATCGGGTAAGCGGTACAGAACGTCCGGGCTATTTCATGGATGTTGGCTTTCAGCCCGATAATCATGGGTTTGTTGGCCAGTCCGAGGCGTTTCTTCTCGTAGGCCCCGCAGCACATGATGAGGGTCTTTCCGCCGCCCACCTCGTGGTCGATTATCCCGCCGCCGAGCAGTTTGTCCATCCATATCGCGTCCTTCTGGCTGTCATACAGATTGTCTATTCCCAGCCCCTTGAGGTCGAGGTCGGGGAATTCCTGGTGCGTCCCGTCGTACTTCGGGCGCACGTAACAGTTGAAAGTACGGTTATAGAGGTCTGTCAGGCGGTCTTTGAAGTCGGACGACTGCTCGCGCAGCCATTCGGGGAAAGCACCCCGGATCTCGTCTATCTTGCTGTTGGCGAGCTGTATGGCCTCCCCGTCACGCACTTTGACCTCCCGCCGTTCGCCGTCCACCCATTTGAGGACGGTCTTGGTGATGTCGGGCGAAGTGTTTTGCAGGGCGTGTTTCAAAAGGTGCAGGCCGTTGTACTTACGGGTCTGCGCGCTGACGGCATACTGCTCCGTGATCTTCACGTTCGTCGCTTCCGCCTTCACGCCGTACTCGTCCAGGTTAGAGGCGAAGGTGATCTTCACCTCCGTATCGAAGAGCGAGGAGGCGAAACGCTCGTAAACACCTTTTGGAATCCACCGTTCGCCCAGGTTGAAGTCCAGGTCGTCGAAAGCGATGGGTTTGGGCGTCGCCTCGCGCAGAGCCTCCAGCGATTCCCGGGCCGGGGCGTGGTCGGGATTCTCCCGCAGGAACGCCTCGATCCGTTCGGCTTTCCCGATGACATTGCCGGCGATGAACTTGTCGGCAACCTCGTAGCCGTCCGTTTCCGGGTTGTAATAGATACGTCCTTTCAGTTCCCCGAGTATTCCCTCCACGGTAGTTCCCGTGAGCGATGCCATGTAGCGAGGTTCCACCCGGCCGTACTTGTTCAGGCTGGCCACAAGGGCCTCCGAAGCGTCGTCGGCGTGCGTGATCTCATCGGGATTGAAGGCCACGGGACGCTCGAAGATGTCGGCTTTGCGTGCCTTGCCGTCGATGTAACGCTCCAGCGATAGAATCTCCGTTCCCCGCGCGTCCATCTTGATCAGGTCGAGGTTGCGTTTGTCATTGAGCCGTCCGAAGCGTTCGGTGAAATTGTCGTAAAGCCGGTTGAGCATCTCCCGCAGGGCGGGGTTCGCCGTCAGCGTTTCCGCCTCGTTGTTATAAAGGTGGTAATAGGCATCGCGTATCTCGATATACATGGAGGCTTTCGTCCGTTGTGCAGGCGTGAGTTCCAGCGGGTGGAACATGGGTTGCAGGGATTCAATCCCCCGCAGGTAGCCGACCCGGTTTTGTCCGTCCGTGACGAGTGTCCCTTCGCGGAAATAGGGGGCGACCTCACCCTCGAACGGGCGGGGTTTCATATCCGCCTCCCGTATCTGCGGCATTTCTTTACCGGGTTCTTCCTCCTCCGGATTGTCCGGCGTGTCGAACAGGCTGCCCGTTCTCGGCGTACCGGCGGCTTGTTTCCGTCTGTCTTTCGGGGCTTCCGTCGGGGGGCGTACCGCCTGCCGTTCCCGCTGTTCCGGGGTTTCCTGCTGCCGGGCGTTTTGCCGGCGCAATTCCGCCCTCCGTTCCGGGGTAAGCGACATCATCATCTCGTAAAAGCCGTTGATCGGCGGGTTGTCCTCCCAGTTCAGGGAGGCATACAAGTCTTCGGGATCACGCTCCGGTGGCGTCGTTTTCGGCATTTCGCTCTTCTGTTCCTCCGGAGAGGAGGCCGGGGCGAATAACGAGGGTTGCCGGGGCGTCTTCCGCTTTGCTCCCCGGCGGCTGTTCCTTTTCTTGGATATACCGAGTTCTGCCTGCCGCCGCTCCTCGGCGCTGAAGCCGAACAGATCGTAGAGCGTCAGCAACGGTTCCTGCTGCACGTTTACCGGTTCGGCAGCTTGGGTGGCAGGTACCGGGAGCCGCCGTTTCCACCGTGTCGAAAAGCGACCCGGCGAAGCCCTCCTGCGGTTTCGGTTCCGTTGTTCCGCCCACGTGCTGCACGGGAGTATCTGCCATGCCGAAATCTTCGGGTTTCGGCGGGTGCTGCTCCCACAAGCGATTCTCCCGCTCTTTCGACCAGGCCCCGAAGTCGGCCAGATCCTCTCCGGTCGGTTCTCCGGCGGGAGTGGCGGCAGAATCCGGTAACGCTTGTCCGGGTTTGTTTTCGATTCGGGTAATCTCCCCGGTTTCGGTATCGACATGGTAGCCCTGCGCCGCCATTTCGGCGACGACGCGGCGTTTTTCCTCCTCTTCCCGCTGCTGCTGAAGGTTACGGGCGTCGGCTATAATCTCCTTGACGATTTCTCCGGCAAGGCGGGGCTCGTGTCTTTCGGCACGCTGGCGTTCCGCCTGACGGGGACGGGACAATTCCCGCTCCGGTGTACCGGGTGTCTGTTCCGGAGCATGTTCCAGGCAATAACTCTCGTTGAAATGCCGGTTGAAATCCTCTGAGAGCATACGCCGCATCTCCCGGTCGATGCCGTCCACGCCCTCCGCGTGGGTGAACTCCATCGCCGGTTTGCCGTAGGGGTCTTTGCCTACTTTGGCCTCGGTATGGATCACCCTGTCGAACGACTGGAAAAGGTTGTTTATCCGGATGCCGTTCGACAGCTTGCGGGATTCGATGAAATCCCGCTGCCGTTCGGACAGTTCCCCCGTGGCGGCTTTCTTTTGCAGGATAACCAGGTCGCTGCCGACCTCCGTCCCCGCGTGTTCTGTAAAGAGGTTGTTCGGCAGCCGGATGGCCGATACGGGCTCGCAGCGGTTCATCAGCCACTCGCGCACGGGGCGTCCCTGCTCGGCGTTCAATACTCCCTGCGAGGTGATGAATGCCACCAGGCCGCCCTCGCGTACCATATCGACGGACTTCATGAAAAAATAGTTGTGCAGCGCCCGTGTGCCTTGCCGCCGCACGGGGTCGGTATGGGTGGAGAAGAACGGGTCGAAGAGCGCCACGTCCCCGAAAGGGATGTTGCTCACGGCCACGTCGTAGTAACCGGCGTATTTGGGTTCGATGCGCTCGAATCCCTGTATCCGCACCCGTTTTTCGGGGTGCAGGTGCTTCAGGATCAACCCCGTGGCGGGGTCTTTCTCGAAGCAGGTGATCTCCGCGTAGGGGTCGTGGAAATCCACGGCATTGACGAAAACCCCCGTTCCCGCACTGGGGTCAAGAATACGTTGGGGGGCAATCCGCGTGTCCCATATCGCCTCCACGATGGCGTCTGCCACTTTCGGGGGCGTGTAAAAAGCCGTCAGGACGGAGTTCTTGATCCCGTCCATGTAGCGCTTGTATTCCCGTTCGTCGGGAGTATTCGCCCTGATGACCTCGTGCAACTCGGCCACGAGCGTTGCCATGCCGTCCTTGTCCGGTTTCCCGGTGGGGTTTTCCAGCACTTCCTTGATGGCGCCGAAGCCGCTGTATGCGCCGAGTGTCCTTTCTTCTTCGGGAGTCGGCGCCCGCCGTTCCCTGTCGAGCGTGAAGGCCGTCTTCAGCGCGTCGATATTCTGGCGGAGGTGGGTTTTCTTATTGAATGCCATCTTCGAGAAGTATTTGGACGGTTCCCGTCAGTTCGGTATAGAACAGTTCGTAGTCGGGCGTGTCAGCGAAGTCGTCCGTGAGGTCGTACTTCTCCAGCACCCCGCGGCAGAGGGGCAGCAGGCGTAGAGCCGCCTGCCGGGCGGTATCCTCGGGAATCTCCGCCTCGAATTCCCTCCAGAGGATGTTTACCAGCGTGTTGTAGGGTGAAAAGTGCAGTCCGCGGCAGAGTTCCTCGCGGGCAATTTCTTCGGCCTCGATGTGGTTGCAGCCCGAACGGATCGCCTCGCTGTACGCTTGGGCGGCGCTGTCGGCCCGCTCGGCGATGAACTCACCTTCGGCGATGAGTTCCGGGTGGCTGTCCTTGAGGTAGGATAGTAACGAAAGTCCGTAATAGGACAATTCCCCCGTGGGGGTATGGTGTTGCTTGTCTGGCATGATAAGAATTTTTAGTGGTCGTTGATAATCGGGGAAGAGAAAGGCGCCCCGGGTTCCCACCCGAAGCGCCGACCACTGAAAAAATCCTTATCAAACAAGCGTATCTCGTTATGACAGGTCTTTTCCAGTGGCAAAGGTAACGATTATTTCCGTTTGTTCCTCTTTCCCTGCCTGGGAGTATCGCGCGGCTCGAAAACGAACGAGGTCTTGAACTGGTCATCGAGCGTGAGGGCCGCGTCGAACGTCCCGCCGCCGTTTTTGACGAATCCCCGGATCGTGCCGGTTTTGCCTTTGGTCAGCAGTTCCGCGAGCTGCTTGTCGGTCAGCTCCTTGCGGGCCACGGTTCTCCATACGGTCAGGCCGCAATCGGGATTCTGGCACTTGGCGAGTTTGGGATAGAACACCACGGGCCTGCCGCAACGCGGGCAGGCTGTGTCACTCTCCGCGCCGTCGATTCTTGCTTCCAGCAGTTCTTTGGCGATTTGCGAGGCGAAGACCTCGATACCGCGATGGAACGTCGGGGCGTCCATCTCCCCGGTAGCGATCTTCGAGAGGGCCAGTTCCCAGCCGCCCGTCATGGCGACATCGGCGATCTTCTTGTCCCTGACCACGGCATACACGGCCAGTCCCTTGTCCGTGGGTACAAGCGACTTTTTCTCTCGCCTGACATACTCGCGGGCAAAGAGCGTTTCGATGATGGCGGCACGGGTGGCGGGCGTGCCGATGCCGGCATCCTTCATCGCCTCGCGTTCGGCCTCGTCGGACAGTTCGCGTCCGGCGGTTTCCATCGCCGCCAGCAGGCTCGATTCCGTGTGAAGGGGGCGCGGCCGGGTCTGTTTCTGTTCCGTGACGCATCCTTTGACGGGCAGCTCGTCGCCTTGCACGATGTCGGGAAGGAGGGTCATGTCCTCCTCTTTCTCCTCGACAGGTTCATTCAGGACGGCCCGCCAGCCCGTCTCGACCATGATACTGCCGCGGGCCGTGAAATCATGCCCCGCGCTTTGCAGGGTAAGGGAAGTGTTTTCTTTCACGCAGGCCCCGGAAAAGGTTTCGAGCATCCGCCCCGCGACCATCTCATAGACGATGCGGTGGTCGGCATCCAGTTCGGAAGGGAGGTTCTCGGTGGGAAGCAGCGCGTGGTGGTCGGCGATCTTTTCGTTGTCCACGCTTCGGCGGGAGAGAGATGCGGTATCCATCCTGCCCGCGTATTCCGCGAAACGGGGATAGCGTGTCATGTTCCCGATGAGTGCCGGAATCTCCTCGGCCACATCTTCCGATATATAGCGTGAGCCGGTACGGGGATAAGTGATGAACTTCTTCTCGTAAAGCGACTGGGCGATGTCGAGCGTTTTTTCTGCCGAAAAACCATACCGGCTGTTGGCCTCTTTCTGGAGTGTCGTCAGGTCGTACAAGAGAGGCGGCTGTTCCCTGGCCTCCTTGCGCTCCACGTTCACGACGCGTACCGTTCGGGCGCCGATAACCTCGGCGCAGGCTGCTTCCGCCTTCTCCCTGCCGTCGAATTTCTCCGTGGAGAGGACGGTGAACTCCGTGCCCTCCTTTGCCGTGGAGAGCTTCAGCCGGAAATAGGTGGCGGGCTTGAACGCCTTGTTCTCCAGGTAACGGGAGCAGATGATCGCCAGCGTGGGGGTCTGCACCCGTCCGAGCGACCAGACGCCCCGCCCGGCAGCCACGGCAAGCGCTTGCGAGGCGTTGATACCGACGATCCAGTCGGCTTCGCTGCGGGCTTTGGCCGAGAGGTAAAGGTTGTCGTATTCGTTGCCGGGGCGGAGGTGTTGTAACCCCTCGCGGATGGCCCGGTCGGTCAGGCTGCTGATCCATAACCGCACGAAAGGGGTGCGGCATTCCAGGTAAGAGTAGATGTAGCGGAAGATCAGCTCCCCTTCACGCCCCGCGTCGGTCGCGACGATGATGCGCTCGGCCATGCCGAACAATTCCCGGAGAATACCGAGCTGCTTCACGACACCCGGGTCGGCCTTATACTCTTTACCCTCCCGAACCTGCCGGGGCAGGAGGATGAACGATGATGGCAGGATAGGCAGGTTTTCCCGGCGGAAACCCGCGATGCCGTACTGTTGGGGCATTGCCAGCCCGACCAGGTGGCCGAAGGCCCAGGTTACGGCATAGCCGTTTCCCTCGATAAAACCGTCTTTACGGTTCGTGGCTCCCACGATGGCGGCGATCTCACGCGCCACCGAGGGCTTTTCT